>ENA-UOUJ01000670-UOUJ01000670.1-activated-sludge-metagenome-genome-assembly--contig:-NODE-670-length-21099-cov-5.380346_pt1 | contig 21099 bp, 15 predicted proteins | sample MGYA00249839_ERZ747224 | MGnify/ENA primary metagenome ERZ747224 (study PRJEB28782, sample SAMN03220277) | activated sludge metagenome | biome: wastewater; feature: sewage sludge; material...
GACTTTCAGTCAATGTACTCAACCTATGGATTTGCAATCCATAGTTGTTTAGTTTCTCTGGGCGTGTATCCTCTTGTAGTAGCCCAGCCATCTGATGCTGAAATTATCAAATATTTGAAAGGTCAAGGAGCAATTCAAACCAGATTTACATCAGAAAAGGGCCACATCTATACTAAGCCTACTGAAAAATATTTTCTGCGAACAGTAGAATCAAAATGGAAAACCGACTGGCCCGGCATTTATCGTTGGGAGCGGTCCGACTATAGATATGATTTTATCGGAGGAAAATGGGTATTTAATCGAGGTTATTTGGCTAGTAACAGCTATGAAGGAATAGACAATCCATCGGAGGCAGAAGTTCTAAGTCATATCAATAAAAACATTGGTGAGTTTTTGAGACACGATTACTGGGATGGTATCGGTGAGAAACCTAAGCTTAAGTTAAGTGCAGCGCCTAAATGGGAGTGGCATACCCCCAATTCAGTTTCTTTCAATATAGAATATGATGTGCTTCGCTTAGGTACTGGGGGGCGTGATGTACAACCGATTCATCGGGTATTAAGAGTTCGTTTTTATAGAGATGATGGAACAGGTAAACATGATCCCAATATTAAAAAGGTGCTAAATACGGATTGGTTACCGGGAGGTATTGGAGAAGATCAAAGTTTTCTGACGAAATTAGGCGAAAAAAGAGAACTCATAAAAGGTGAACTCTATGTTACTTTTCCGGATCAGGATAAGGGTATAACGCTTGAAAAATTAAAAAAGGAGCAAGAAAAATATTACCGGTGGAACATTGGAGATAGAGTTACTGTAAATTGGGATGGAAAGGGGGAAGAATATTTTGATGGTAATATAGAACGTTTTAGTGAGGAGAGAGACGAGAGAACAGGTCTCATAAAACGTAAATACTTTGTGAAATTTGATAAAATCTCAACTGGAAGTCCCATGGAATTAGAGCATCTTATGGCCTACAATCCAGATAAGAGTGCTGCAAAAAATAATGTAGAAAAATTAGTGCAGCAAGGTAATAGTAGCCAACAGATTTCGAAAGATCAAAATACATCTGAAAATAACCAAGAGAACAAAACGCTCAAAGACATGAAGCAAAATACTAAAGAAGCGAACAATCTGCTCAAAAAAATAAAAATCAGGTAAATCCATTTAATTGACTTGCTGTCAGAAGACTACTTTTTACTGATTATTCAAAATATAAAATCTTGAAATTAATTTTATGTAAAATATGCTTCAATAATGCAGATGTAAAGAATGTAAAGCCAATGGTCATTTCATATTCAACTAATGCGAAAAGGTAGATAACAAATCTTCTTAAGTTTTATAGCTTAAATGATTCTTTTCTAACCCTTTTTAAAAAATTTTGATACAATTAGAATAGGATTTAATGTGAAGAAAAAAAGTAGGGTTAGCATAGTCTGCCAGGTTTTCAGATTATTATTGATTTCTCTAAACCCCTTTTTAAGTTTGTTTCTCAAGAATATTTTTCTGAAGCAAATTGACAAATAGAAGTATTTTTTCATCCAATTCCAGTTCCCGTTTAGGGTATATTGAATAATGATTTTGGCATAATCATTTTCAAAATTGTCATCTTTATGTTTGGCGCTTACACCGCCATCGGCAAAACGGGCAATTCTCAGCAGATGATATTCAAAAGGCGCTTTGTTTCCCAAAATACATTTGAGATTCATGTCATAATCAGACAAAATTTTATAATTCAAATTGTATAATGAAACTTTTTCAAAAACCGATCTGTGATAAAAAATAGCCTGATGACAAATATTGTTAGTCAATATTTTTTCGATATCAAACCGGCCATCAAACCACCTTCCCAATTTTTCGAGCCAAACATCACCATAAACAGCGCCCTCGCTCTTTTGCACCAGCGTATGACTTATTTCTTCCAAAACAGCATTGTTAACAAATGCATCATCGCTTCCAAAAAAATACAGCCATTCCCCTCTTGCTTCTTTGATGCCGTTGTTCATCCCTTCGTAAAGACTATTGTCTTTTTTTACAATATATTTTATTTGAGAATCATTGATGAACTGATTAATAATGTTGGGTGTATTGTCTGTAGAGCAACTGTCAATAATAATGTGTTCGTAGTTGCGAAAACTTTGATTACGTACATTTAAAATACAGTCTTCAATGAACTTTTCGCCATTAAAAACCGGTGTAACGATTGATATCAAAGGCTTCTGCGAATTCATACTAATGATTCTTTATAAAAATTCCGTCTGCCTGCAGGATTGAGTTATCAATGGGAGAATGAAGCTGTTCTATATTTCCCACGTACTTAAAACCGAGTGATTTCAATAAAAGATACATTTCGTCAAACAATACCTGATTTTTATAAAGCTCGGTAAATGATAATTCGGTAATAATCATTTCAGCCTTTCGGATGGTGTTCATCCCGCCGTTTATGACGATTTTTTCATATCCCTGAACGTCTAATTTTATCAGTAATGGTTCATTTATTTTTTGACTTGCAAAAACATCATCCAATTTTTCTACATTCACAGATATTGCCGTAACATTTTTTGTATAATCAAAGTGATCGGCATGTTTCTTTTCCATTTCTAAGGCTGAGGAAGAAGCAGAAGATTCATTTTCAAAAAACGTTATAACTCCCTTTTGTTCTCCTAATGCAACGTCAAATGCATTAAATTTTTTATCGCCTGTAAAATTTTTTATAAGTTGGTCGTAAACGGATTTTATGGGTTCGAAAGCGTAAATTGAAGCTTCGGGAAAAAGTATTCTTGCCTTGGTTGAAAACTGTCCCTCATTGGCGCCAATGTCAATTATTGAATTGAACCCATAGCTTCTCAGCCAACCTGACTCTGCAATCACTTTTTCTTTATCAATAGATGCGGGATTAAATTTTGGCCGAAGTTTAATGATATCGTATCCAAATTTTTGTAAAAATTTACGTATTAGCCGCCTCATCTTTTGAAATTAATTGATAAAATAGTTGTTGGTAAAAATAATTTTTTTATAGCTTAAAATAATCCACGCCGTTCCTGAAAATATTATGATAACCGGCGTCCGGAATATTCTTCATCAACCCGTCAGTAAATCTTTCGGTATGTCCCATACGTCCGTAAATCTTTCCACATTCGCTGGTAATGCCTTCAATCCCAAAAAATGAATTATTGGGGTTGTAAGGCATACCGTGTGCTACATTCCCGTTATGGTCAACGTATTGAGTGGCTATCTGTCCTTTTTTATATAAATCCTCCAGAACCTCTTTGCCTGCCATAAACCTTCCTTCTCCATGGCTGATTGGAATAGTGTAAATATTATCTTTCATGCCGCGCAACCAGGGACTGTTGTCGTTCAATACTTTTACATTCACCATTTGTGAAATGTGTCTGCCGATGGCATTGTGTGCCAAGGTAGGCGATCCTGCATCCAAATCTCTGATTTGGCCGTAAGGCAAAAGGCCGGATTTCACCAATGCCTGAAAACCATTACAGATACCCAAAACCATACCGTCGCGCTCTAATAATGCATGAACAGCATCTTTCATTTTCTCGTTTTTCAACACATTCACTATAAATTTTGCAGAGCCGTCAGGTTCATCACCGGCAGAAAAACCTCCGCTTAAAATAAGTATTTGTGAATTATTGATTTCCTTCACCCATGCATCAATGCTTTCCTCCAGATGCCGATGGCTGATGTTGACCAATGGTAATGAACTTACCTCGGCGCCTTCTTTTCTAAATGCATTTTTAGTTTCAAATTCACAATTGGTACCGGGGAATACCGGTGCAAAAACTCTGGGTGTAATGCCGTGTTTCTTAATGATGATATTAGCAGGCTGAGTGTTATTGATTGTCGGATCAAGCTCAATAATTTCTTTCTTATTCTCAATAGTTGGAAACAGCTTCTCAAAAGTAGAAGTATAGGCATTCAACAGAGGAGTGATTTCAAATTTCTGATTGTTAATGGAGATTGTCTCTTCATTATTTACAGTTCCAAAATTGTTAAATAAAGGGTGGTCAATTGCTGATTTGCTTTCTATCAATATGCTGCCGATAGATTTTGCCAAAGGCACACCACTATAATTTATTTGGCAGCCCAGCCGGTTGCCAAAACTCATTTTGGCAAGCGCTACTGCCAGGCCTCCTTCTTTAATAGTTTTTGCAGAAACAATATTGCCTTTACCAATCTGGTCAGGTATGAAATCAAATGCCTGTTTGAGCGCATTGTAATCAGGCAGTCCGTTTTCTTTTGGTTTGTGTTCAAAAAGATAAATGAAATTGCCCGAATTTTTAAATTCGGGTGAGATTATATTTTTCTTTTCGCCATTGGCACAGGCAAAAGAAATCAGTGTTGGCGGCACATTCAAGTCGCCAAAAGTACCGCTCATACTGTCTTTTCCGCCTATTGCGGCTAATTCGAGATTCATTTGTGCATCGTAAGCGCCAAGTAGTGATGCCAGAGGCTTGCCCCATTTCTGTGGATTATTGCCCAATTTTTCAAAATATTCCTGAAAACTCAATCTTATGTTCTGATAGCGACCGCCCATCGCTACTATTTTAGCAACACTTTCAACCACAGCATTGGCTGCTCCGATCATTGAATTGTCGCTACTTATTTCGGCATCATAACCCCAGCTGGCTAAGGATACTGTTTCAACATCTTTTGACCTCAAAACCGGAATCGTTTGCACACTGCCTTCCATTTCGGTGATCTGAAACCTACCACCTAATGGCATGGTTACTGTAGTGCCACCTACTGAACTGTCAAACATCTCAATCAATCCTTTCTGGCTGGCAGTATTTTTTTCTGAAAGCGCTTTCAGGAAAGTTTCTTCAGTCAGTTCCGGTGTTTCGTTATTTACATCCTGTAGGTGGCTAACTGTTACATTTTGTTTCTTCGGACAGCCATTTGTTTCCAAAAATACCCTGCTGAGATCCACAATTTTATTGCCCCTCCAGTACATCTTCATCCTACCCGAATCTGTAACTTTGGCCACTTCTACAGCTACAATATTTTCATTGTTGCAGGCTGCAATGAATTTCTCTTTATCGGCAGGATCAATAACCACAGCCATGCGCTCCTGACTTTCGGAGATGGCAAGTTCGGTACCATTCAGACCTTCATATTTCAGTGGCAACACATCCAGATTGATTTCGATACTGGGAGCTATTTCTCCAATTGCTACCGAAACACCGCCTGCGCCAAAATCATTCGATTTTTTAATGAGTTTGGTTACCTCCGGTTTTCTAAACAATCGCTGAATTTTTCGTTCTTCCACTGCATTCCCTTTCTGCACCTCCGAACTCATGGTATGAATACTGGTTTCGTCCTGCTCTTTGCTGGAGCCGGTAGCGCCTCCGATTCCGTCGCGGCCGGTAGCTCCACCAAGTATTACCACAATATCTCCCTGTTTTGGCTGTTCACGTTTCACCCAGTCAATAGGTGCAGCGCCTACTACAAAGCCTACCTCCATTCTCTTGGCCTTGTATCCTTCATGGTAAATTTCATTCACCATTGTAGTAGCCAGTCCAATCTGATTGCCATAACTACTGTAACCGTTTGCTGCCTGTTTGGTAATTGTTCGTTGAGGCAGCTTACCGGGCAAGGTATTTCCTATTGGTTCCAATACATCAGCCGCGCCGGTGAGCCTCATTGCCTGATACACATACGAGCGACCACTAAGCGGGTCACGAATAGCGCCACCCAGACAGGTACTGGCTCCGCCAAAAGGCTCTATTTCGGTAGGGTGATTGTGCGTTTCATTCTTAAATAATAAATACCAGGGTTCTTTTTTTCCATCGTATTCCACATCAATGGTGATGGTGCAGGCATTAATTTCATCTGAAACCACCAGGTTTTCTAATTTTCCTGTTTTATAAAAATATTTTCCGCAAACCGTAGCCAGGTCCATTAGGGAAACAGGCTTTTGCGCTCTGCCCAAAAATTTCCTTTTATCAAGGTAATCATTGAAAATACTTTCTAATGTAGCTTTGAACTTTCCTTCAAAAGATATATCGGTTAATTCAGTCTCGAAAGTAGTATGGCGGCAGTGGTCGCTCCAGTAGGTATCGAGTACTTTTAGCTCTGTTTCGGTTGGGTCGCGGTCTTCCTGCTGAAAGTACTGCTGAATATGTTCAAGGTCGTCAAAGCCAAAAGCAAATCCATGCTGATTGTAAAAGTCATTGAGCTTAACACTATTCCAATCTTTGAAACCCTGATGAACAGCAATATCTGACGGTGCCTCTACAGAAGGATACTCCAAAACATTGAGGTCTTTTTCATGACTCTCCACTTTATTGATAAGCAGGTCCTTAACTTTTCCGAGACTTTCGTTGGAAATGCCTTCCATTTCAATCAGTTTACCGCTGCGTACCTTAGCGCTGCCTCTTCCCGTGAGCAGGGCAATACACTGCTCTGCGCTATCGGCACGTTGGTCGTATTGACCGGGCAAGAACTCAATTGCAATATATGGAAGCGTGGCAGGGTTCTGGTTATGTACTATATCCGTAACCGGATCAACAAAAGTGGCATTTATCACTTTGTTGAAATCATCTTCTTCCAATCCAAAAATATCATAAATATTATATACGCTTACTTTCGATACTTCTGGCGCTACCTGAAGTATTTCACTCAAAACTCGGGGGCTTTCCACGTCGAAAAGCGCTTTCTTTTCTACAAAAATTCTTTTATTCATTTTACTTTGCTGAAGAACTGCAAAGGTAGCCGAAAATGAGGAAAGGAGAAAAGGATACAAATGATTAAGATTCCATTAGAAAGCACGGTTAATACATGAAATAAATGCTTAAGATATTGTGTTATTTTTTTTTCAAAAACTATATTTGTATAGAGTTTTGTTAAGGTTGAAATATCTCAAAGCTCCCCTAATAATCTTATTTTTGCTAACAATTGTTTGTGTATGAGTATTGAGAATCATAAAATCAGAATTGTAACAGCCGCTTCACTTTTTGACGGACATGATGCGTCTATTAATATTATGCGTCGAATTTTGCAAAGTAAAGGCGCAGAAATAATACACTTAGGACATAATCGTAGTGTGCATGAAATTGTGGAATGCGCCATTGAAGAAGATGCCCATGCCATAGCTATTACCAGTTATCAGGGAGGCCACTTGGAGTTTTTTAAATATATGAAAGATTTGCTGGATGAAGCAGGGTGCGGGCATATTAAAATATTTGGCGGGGGAGGCGGCACCATTTTGCCATCTGAAATTGAAGAACTTCATCAATACGGGATTGCAGGAATTTATAGTCCGGATGATGGCAGGCAGATGGGGCTTGAAGGAATGATCGACGATTTATTGAAGAAAATTGACCTATCTCAGGATGACGGTATTTCGGTTGTTTCAAAATGGAATGATAGCCATCCCTTGGGAGAAGTAAAAGATATCAGAAAAATTGCTAAGGCCATTACCTTGGCGGAATTAGGAATTGAACCAAAAGAGCCATTGATAATTGCCTCGTCGGAAGGTAATGGAGTCGTTCTTGGTATTACCGGTACAGGTGGAGCCGGAAAATCTTCCGTTACCGATGAAATCGTGCGGCGCTTTTTAAATAATTATCAGGATAAAACCATTGCTGTTATTTCGGTTGACCCTTCCAGAAAGAAGACCGGCGGCGCACTATTGGGAGACAGGATAAGAATGAATGCCATCTCTCACCCTCGTGCCTTTATGCGCTCTATGGCTACCAGAGAGGATAATGCAGCCCTGAGTAAGTCGGTTAAGCAGACACTTGAAATTTGTAAATCTGCAGGATTTGATCTTATCATTTTAGAAAGTGCAGGTGTAGGGCAAAGCGATGCTTCCATTATTGATTACTGTGATGTGAGTATGTATGTGATGACTCCTGAGTATGGAGCGGCATCGCAGTTGGAGAAAATCAATATGTTGGATTATGCAGATGTTATTTGCCTCAACAAATTTGATAAAGCAGGCGCTTTAGATGCTTTGCATGACATTAAAAAACAGTATAAGCGTAACCATCTCTTATGGACTGCAAAGGATGAAGACCTGCCGGTAGTGGGCACCATTGCAGCCCAGTTTAATGATGCAGGAATTAATGAATTGTTTGAGCGCATCATGGAAAAAATTGAAGAAAAAGCAGGCGTTACCTTTAAAGGCCATGTAAAACATCATCCTCATATAAATGACACAATTAACAATTCACAGATTATACCGCCAAAGCGAGTACGATATTTATCAGAAATAGCGGAAACCATTCGCTGGTACGACAGTTGGGTACAGGAACAAAGCGAAACAGCCAGTAAACTTTACCAATTAGTGGGAGCGGTTGCATTATTGAAAGAAGAAAGTACTCATTTACTTCTTGAAAAAGTGAAGGAGTTGGAAGCTACGCTGGATAATGCTTGTAAAAAATTGATTGACGATTGGGAAAATGTGAGGAAGACCTACAATAAAACCGTTTTTGAATATAAAGTCAGAGATAAAATTATCGAACAGCCGTTGACTACAAAATCTTTAAGCGGATCGGTTATTAAAAAGGTAGTAGTACCCAAATATAAAGACTGGGGCGATATTCTGGAATGGCAACTACAGGAAAACCTGCCGGGTAAATTTCCTTTTACCGCTGGTGTGTTTGAACTCAAACGTCAGGGTGAAGACCCAACCCGAATGTTTGCAGGTGAGGGAACCCCCGAAAGAACCAATAAAAGATTTCATTACCTGAGCCTCGACCAACCGGCAAAGCGGCTCAGTACAGCCTTTGATAGTGTTACGCTCTACGGCGAAGACCCTGCCTTGAGACCCGATATTTATGGAAAGGTAGGCAATAGCGGCGTGAGCATTGCCACAGTTGATGATGCAAAAAAACTCTACAGCGGATTTGATTTGTGTAGTCCCAATACGTCGGTTTCAATGACCATCAATGGTCCGGCGCCTATCATCCTGGCGTTTTTTCTGAATACGGCAATTGATCAATTGTGTGAGAAAGTTAGCGCTACAATTGGATTGCCGGTACAGAAATCAACCGCCCACTATGAAGGAACGCTTCCTGATGGAAATATTGGTTTAGGATTAAAATTGTTAGGGCACAGCGGTGATATGATTTTGGCCCAAGAAGAGTATCAAAAAATAAAGCAACAGGCATTAACGCAGGTGCGCGGTACTGTTCAGGCAGATATTCTAAAGGAAGATCAGGCACAGAATACCTGTATTTTTTCCTCAGAATTTGCATTGAAAATGATGGGTGATGTACAGGAGTATTTCATTAAAAATAATATCCGTAATTTTTACAGTGTCAGCATCAGTGGTTATCATATTGCCGAAGCCGGCGCCAATCCAATAACCCAGTTAGCGTTTACTTTGGCAAATGGTTTTACTTATGTGGAGTATTACCTAAGTAGAGGAATGGAAATTGACGATTTTGCACCTAACCTTTCTTTCTTCTTTAGCAATGGTATGGACCCTGAGTATAGCGTCATTGGCCGGGTGGCACGGCGCATCTGGGCAAAAGCAATGAAGCATAAATACAAGGCAAACGAAAGGTCTCAAAAACTAAAATATCATATACAAACCAGTGGTCGCAGTCTTCATGCACAGGAGATTGATTTTAATGACATTCGTACAACATTACAGGCGCTGTATGCTATTTATGATAATTGTAATTCGCTGCACACCAATGCTTATGATGAAGCAATCACCACGCCCACCGAAGAAAGTGTGCGACGGGCAATGGCCATCCAGCTAATTATTAACAGAGAATTGGGTACTGCAAAAACAGAGAACTTTTTGCAAGGCAGTTTTGCTATAGAAGAATTGACCGATTTGGTAGAAGAAGCGGTATTGACTGAGTTTGATCGTATCAGCGACAGAGGAGGTGTTTTGGGAGCTATGGAAAGAATGTATCAGCGAAATAAAATACAGGAAGAAAGCCTTCTGTATGAAATGCAGAAAAATTCAGGTGAACTGCCTTTGATAGGCGTCAACACTTTTTTGAATAAACAAGGAAGCCCCACAATTTTGCCAAACGAAGTAATCAGAAGCATTACAGAAGAAAAAGAACTGCAGATAAAGAATCTTGAAGCATTTCAGGAACGCAATAAAGATAAATCGGCTAAGGCATTAAAAAAACTAAAGACAGTAGCGCTCGCCAATGAAAATATTTTTGAAGAACTGATGGAGACAGTAAAATATTGTTCATTAGGACAAATTACTCATGCACTCTATGAGGTGGGTGGGCAGTACAGAAGGAATATGTAACAAATAATTTTACCAAATAATATATTATGCGTATTGAATCGGATGTAAAACTTGGCTTTAAAGATGTAATGATCAGGCCAAAACGCTCTACTCTAAAGTCAAGATCTGTGGTGTCGTTATCACGTAAATTTAATTTTAAAAATAGTGAAAATGAGTGGGAGGGAATTCCAATCATTGCGGCAAATATGGATACGGTAGGCACTTTTGAAATGGCAGTGGAACTGGCAAAACATCAATTAATTACTGCAGTGCACAAGCATTACAGTCTGGAAGATTGGAAAAATTTTTATAAAGAAAATCAGAATATACTGGACTATGTGAGTGTGAGTACCGGTACCGGAAATAAAGACGCCGAATTGCTGGAGAAAGTTATCAAAGCTTGCCCTGCCTTGCGTTTTATATGTATTGATGTTGCAAATGGATATTCAGAACATTTTGTTTCCTTTGTAAGAAAGGTAAGAGAAAAATATCCTGATAAAATTATTATTGCCGGCAATGTAGTTACCGGAGAAATGGTGGAAGAATTATTGCTGTCGGGTGCAGATATTGTTAAGGTAGGTATTGGCCCCGGTTCGGTTTGTACTACCAGGGTGAAAACCGGAGTAGGATATCCGCAGCTTTCGGCAATTATTGAATGTGCAGATGCAGCGCATGGATTAAGCGGACAAATTATTTCGGATGGCGGATGCAAGGTGCCGGGTGATGTGGCAAAGGCTTTTGGCGGTGGTGCAGATTTTGTAATGCTGGGCGGAATGTTGGCAGGACATAATGAAAGTGGCGGAGAGTTGATAGAAGAAGAGAATGGAAAAAAGTATAAACTATTTTATGGAATGAGTTCTCAAACAGCAATGTATAAATACTCCGGTGGAGTAGCCGAATACAGGGCATCTGAGGGCAAAACCATTAAATTGCCATATCGTGGTTCTGTTAAAGATACCATTCAGGACATTTTAGGAGGTTTGCGTTCTACCTGTACTTATGTGGGTGCCGGCCACCTGAAAGAACTTACCAAACGGACAACCTTTATCCGTGTGCAGGAGCAGCATAACGACTGGTTCGAAGATGAATAGATTATTGAGATAACCGGCAAAGAAATTCTAAGTCGTTTTTCTGTAGTTCAATATTGCTAATCCGTTAAGGCCGATAGCATAACCAATCAGAATAACGAAGATATATTGAATGTCGGCAAAAGAACTTCCTTTAAGAATAATCATTCTAAGCGCTTTGATAAAATAGGTAATGGGTAATGAATGAGAAATTATTCGCGCCCATTCAGGCATACTTTCTATTGAAGTAAATAATCCGCTCATCAATGCAAAAATCATTATAAAGAAAAATGATATAAACATTGCCTGCAACTGATTATTACTGATGGTGGCTATAAATAAGCCGAAGCCTAATAAGGCAATCAGATAAATCCCGGAAAGAGCATACATCATTGGAATGCTGCCTATCGGCCTGATTTTATAAAAAATAATACCTACCAATAAACCAATTGTCAAAATAATCATACCCATTACCCAAAACGGTATCAGTTTGCCTAACAGAAACTGCCATTTTTTTATCGGGCTTACGTTAATTTGTTCGATGGTTCCCATTTCTTTTTCCCTCACGATATTTGTGGCAGAAATGGATCCTGCGAATATGGTTAACAAAAATGCCAGAATCCCTGGAACGATAAACCAACTGTAATTCGCATAAGGATTGAACCAGGTAGAATTTTCGATATTTATAATTACAGGCTGTACTATATTTTTATTTTGAAATATTTGAATATTATTGTTGAAGTCGGCAATAACAGAAGTCAGGTAAGAACTACCCATTGATGATTTGGTGCCGTTAATGGCATCCACTGTCAAATTTACTTTTGCAGCATTTTCTTTAATTAGATTTTTTTCAAATGAATTGGGAATTTCAAGAACGATATCAGCTTCGCTGCTTTTTAAGTATTCAAGCCCTTGTCTGAATGAAGGTTCGTAAGCTAACAATTTAAAGTAGCCTGAAGCGCCTATTTTATTAATGAGTTTTGATGACAGAGGGCTGTGGTCATTATCTATTATCACGATATTAACCTGTTTTACTTCAAAATCCATAGCGATGGGTAAAATACCTAACTGCATAATGGGTAAAACAAATATCATTGCCACAATACTCTTGTCGCGAAAGATTTGCTTAAATTCTTTTTCAAGTAAAAATCTCAGTTTCTTCATGCCAGTCTGATTTTAAATTTGCTGATGGCGATAGTCAGAAAAAAGGTGCCCATCATAGAAAGTGCAACCATTTCCTTCCAGATATAATGAATGTCAAGCCCTTTCAACATAATAGATTTTACCCCGGTATAGTACCATCGTGCAGGTACAATATATGAAAACCATTGAAAGAATTTAGGCATATTTTCGAGCGGGAAAATGAATCCTGAAAAAACGATTGTAGGAAGCATCATGCCTATCATTGAAAGCAATAAGGCCACTTGTTGCGAATCAGTAATGTTTGAAATCAATAACCCCATTGATAAACTGGTGGCAATAAAAATCATACTAAAAAAGAAAAATAGAAGGATGCTCCCCTGCATAGGTACTTTCATTACAAAAACAGCCAGTAATAAAATGAAGTTGAGATTGACAAATGATAAAACAAGATAAGGTAATGCTTTTGCCAATAATACGCCGATTGGTTTAAATGGAGAAACCAGCAAAGCTTCCATTGTGCCTAATTCTTTTTCGCGCACTACAGCCACAGAAGTAAGCGCAGTGCAAACAATCATCAACACAAGCGCCATTACGCCGGGTACAAAATTGATGGAGCCATTTCCTTCTTCGTTGTACAACATTCTGATTTCAGGAATAATCATCATCATTGGAGAATTTGTAGCATTAATTTCTCTTTGATAATCCATAGTGATGGCAGTGATGTATTGCACCAGCATCTTAGCTACATTGGGTTCTGTTCCATCAGTTAAAATCTGTATTTGGGATTTTTTACCTTTGATTAAGTCATTATTGAACTTTGGAGGAATAATGATGGCTGCTTTAATCTGTCCTTTTTTAAACTCTTTTTCAATTGCGTTATATCCAATTTGCTTCTCGTAAATAGTGAAATAGGTTGAGGCGCGCAATTTATTGATTAATTTTTCAGAATCATCATCTTTGGCGTTGTCTATCACAATGATATCAGCGTTCTTTACTTCACTGGTTAGAGCAAATCCGAAAAGAGTGATTTGCATCAATGGGATGCCAAACAAAATCAATAACGTTTTTTTATCCCGAAAAACGTGGTAAAATTCTTTTGTTATAAAGGCCAGAAACTGCTTCATTATGAATTGAGCGTTGAGAATTGAGTAATGACGAGACTATATTGACCAGAAGACAATTTATATTTATAAAAAGTATTTTTTGGTGGTTTATGTTTTATTCTTCTATAATAATTTTCATGTTTCATGCTTCAAAAGTTTAACAATTTTTTTTTGCATTATTTCATTCTTCTCTGGTTGCTTTCCTTGCCAATTTATAAAAGACATCGTTGATACTGTTTTCATTATAAATTCGTTTCAGGTTGCCGGGTGTATCCAGCGCTTCGATTTTTCCATCTACCATAATAGTAATGCGATTACAATATTCTGCTTCATCCATGTAGTGAGTAGTGACAAAAATGGTAATACCTCTTGATGCGGCTTCATAAATCATATCCCAGAACTGCCTGCGGGTAATAGGGTCCACACCGCCGGTTGGCTCATCAAGAAAAACAATTTTAGGTTCATGAAAAATAGCTACCGAAAAAGCAAGCTTTTGTTTCCAGCCTAATGGCAATGATGCGACTAACTTGTTGGCTTCATTCTGCAGTCCTAATTGTTCAATCAACAACCTGCTTCTTTCCTTTATTTCTTTTCGTGGCACTCCATACACGCCGCCATAGAAGGTAATATTTTCCAAAGGACTCAGATTGTCATATAAAGAAAACCTCTGACTCATATAGCCAATATTCTTTTTGATTTTCTCCTGTTTGTGATATACATCAAAACCGGCTACACTTGCTTGTCCCGAAGTTGGATAGATGAGGCCCGAAAGCATTCGCATGGCAGTTGTTTTCCCTGCACCGTTGGCGCCCAGAAAACCAAAAATTTCGCCTTTGTTAACCTCAAACGTTATATGGTCAACTGCTACAAAGTCGCCGAATTTTTTTGTAAGATCCTTACAAATAATGACAGGCTCTTTTTCTTCCTTTGAAAGTAAACCATTATTATTAGTAATATTTGCTTCTGTAATATTCATTCGAATTAATTATTATCCCGGCTATTGTCTGATGTGTTCATGAGTCTGATAAAATTATCTTCAATTCCCGGTTCTATTATTTTTACTTCAAGGTTCTGATGCGTTGACGAATTCGGAAAAGTTTTTAAAACCTCCAATCCGTCTGCATTTGGATTCTTTATTGTTACATGAAGCCACTCTCCGAAAGGGTAACAACTTTCTACCTGATCATAATTTCTTAAATCTTTTAATAACGAATAAATATCATCTGCCTTTGCTCCATAAAGTTTCATCGGATAAGATTCAATGATTTTCTGAGGTGTGTCTAACCCTAACATTTTCCCTTTTTGGATAAGGGCAATTCTTTCACATTTCATTGCTTCATCCATATAAGCAGTGGAAACTAAAATAGTAATTCCCTGTGATTTTAGTTTTTTTAGAATTTCCCAAAATTCAAAGCGGGAAACCACATCCACTCCTGTGGTTGGCTCGTCTAAAAATAGAATTTTTGGTTTATGAATCAGCGCACAACTGAGCGCCAGTTTTTGTTTCATCCCTCCGGAAAGTTTACCTGCGCGGCGATTGCTAAATGGTTTAATCTGTTCATATATATCTTTTATAATATCATAGTTTTTTTCAATACTTGTTCCAAACAGTGTTGCAAAAAATTGAAGATTTTCTTTTACACTCAGGTCCTGATACAATGAAAATCGGCCAGGCATATAGCCAACTAAGTTTCTTATTTTTTTATAATCTTTTACAACATCATATCCTAAAACTGAGGCATTACCTTTGTCTGGCAGCATAAGAGTGCTAAGAATCCTGAAGATAGTAGTTTTGCCGGCTCCGTCGGGGCCTATTAATCCAAACAGTTCACCTTCTTTTACAGAAAAGCTTACATTGTCCACTGCCAGAACCGAACCTTTGTCGAAGGTCTTTGTGATATTATTTAAGACTAAGCTGTTCATTTAAAAATTTCAATTAATTGCAATTGTTTCTTACTCCCTTCTATTTGAATATGGCTTCGCCATACATGCCAATCTTGAGAAAGCCATCATTTTTTACACGTATTTTTATTGCATACACCAGATTCTCCCTTTCTCTTCTTGTCTGAATCGTTTTGGGTGTAAATTCCGATTTGTCAGAAATCCAATTGATGGCGCCCTGATAGTTTTTATAACCTCCTTTGCCATCGTCAATGCGAACTTTTACCGATTGCCCAAGTTTTATCTGTGGCAATTGATCGCCGGTAATGTATGCTTTAAGCGTTAAGGTATCGATATTGGCAATTTTATATAATGGCCTTCCAATGGTTGCCATTTCTCCGACCATTGCATATTTTGTAAGAATTGTACCTGCTACGGGATTAATAATTTGCCCTTTATGAATTTGATATTGAATGAGTGCCGTTGATTTTTCAAGAGGATTTTTTTCGCTGAGTATGGCACGGTTTTGATTGGCGGCTGTTTCACTGTATGAATTTATTTGCTGTTTGGTAACTTCTATTTGTTTTTGCGCCTGCACAATTTGTTGGTTCAGGTCATCTAATTGTTTTTGTGGTGCGGCATCAGCATTTACAAGATTTTGTAAACGCCTTTTTTCATTATTTAAATAAACTAATTGTTCTTCCTGAACGGCTAATTGTTTTCGGGCTATTTCAATTTGAGGATCGGGTATTACTGTTTTTTGTTGCAGTGAGGTTATTACTGCACTTGTTTGATCTTTTTGAAGTCTCTGAGCTTCTATATCAATTTGTCCGACACTCTGATTTAAGTCTAACTTTTGACCTTCTGTTACCTCAAAGGAAAGAATGGCCCCGTTTTGTTGTGCAGAGACAATTACTTCATCTGCTTCAAAATTACCCGCAGCGTCAAAATCTTTTTGGTTGTTACATGAGCTAAAAACCACAATTGTCGCCAGAAAGAAAATATACAACTTCTTCATGTTTTCTGTTTTTATGTTTAATTTCCCGAAAGGTTTAATATTTTGTACTGAGCCTTTAATAGTTGCAACCTGTGCAATTCCTTTGTTGCTCTGGCAAGTGACTCGGCGTTTAATTTCACAATAAAATCTGTTGTTGTAATAACGCCATTATCTAATTGAACTTTTGCCGATTCCATCACCGAACTTCGAAGCGCAATGATTTCATCATCCCGTTTCATTAACTGCTGATATTTGTACACTTCACTGTTTTCTTTATCTATAGCCATTTTTGTATTAAACTGAAATGTTTCTTTTTCTACATCCAGCATTTTGTCATTCATGTTCAGAGATTTCAGTGTGTTGGGTAAAGAGAACAAGGTATTCATTGACCACTTTAATCTTAAACCAGCCATCCAATAAGTGCCAAAATCGTTAGAAAGCATATTGAGTGTAGGCCTGCCATAACCACCCATAGCAAAAGCGCTGACTGTAGGTAATAAATCTGATGCTGCCTGTTTTTTCTGAATGAGGATATTTTGCTTTTGTAAATCAAGCATTTTTATTTCTGGACGATTTATTGTAAGATTGTTGGTTAATCGGGTTACCGGTTCTTCAAACTTTGTGGTTGCTGTGAAAGTTTGACCCGTGAGTTGATTAAGCATTTCGATGATAGCCTGTCTGTTTGTCCGGGTTTCAAACTCCAGCATGTCTGCATTAATCATTTCGGCCTTTAGCTCGTTTACAGAACTTTTAAAGGTAGTGCCATTTGCAAGTGCTGCAATTGCTTTATCCAGAGTGTTTTGTAAATTTTGCCTGTGTATTGCCTGTTGTTTCAGTTGAGCATCAAACATTAAAACAGCAAAATACAAATCCATAACCTGCTGTCTGACAGAATGCATACTGATTTCTAATTGTTGTAGCTGCATTTTCTCATGCGATTGGAGCATATTAATCTGGCTGGTGCGAAAGCCTCCGTCAAAAATAGTCTGAATCAATTCGCCCTGCAATTTATATTGATCCTTACTCATTGTGGGTACTGTAATGTTTGGAGCAAACTCAGGAATTTGAGTAACTTCAGATTGATAGGAACCCTGACCATTGACATTTAATTGAGGGAAATAGGCCCTATTGGCATTAATATTCAAATATTTGGTACTCGACTTGATGTGTTCTTGATTTTTTATTAAGGGATAATTCTTCCTGCTCCAGTTGTGGCATTGTTCTAATGTTACGGATTGGCTTCTTAGTATTCCCGGTGCAATGGATAATAATGCCAAAAGTGGTGTGAATCTTAATATGTAATAAAATTTGTTCATTTTAAGTAATGTGAGTTTTATTTTACTTTAATCATTGCATCCATCCATTTCGGAATCATCTCTATTCGTTCCTTCATCAGGTTTTCGAAGTCTTTTGATAAAATATCTGAAAGGTGTGAAATAGCCGGCTTCATGATAAACGGAAAGACGCAAAGCGCCATTATGTTCAGAAAAAACTGCTCAAACTTTGCTTTGGGGTTTAACCTTTTCAATTGGGCCACCAAAGGTGAGTGTTGAATTTGTTCGGCGCCATAAATCATTTTTGTAAAATGTTCCGGATTGGTATGAATAGCGTTTAATACAAATAAGGGCAGTTCGGGATTTTCCAAAAGCAGATTAATGTAGTCCTTTGATATGCGTTTAATCTTTTCGTCAGGTGTCTGATCTTCTGATAATATAAAAGGGATAAAAGTTCTGAAGAAGGTACTCAGCTTTTCCGCCATGATTATATCAAACAAATTCTTCTTGCTGCGATAATAATAATTGATCAGTGCAAGATTAAGTCCTGCCTCTTCAGCAATGTCGCGGGTGCGCGTAGCTGCAAATCCTTTTTTCTGAAAAACGATAGCTGCCGCATCTTTTATTTTCAGTTCTGTGGATAAATCTTCCTTTTCCAAATTCTTTGCTTTTCCCATTTGAAAGCAAAGTTGGATTAGATAAATGATTTAAACAAATAATTAAAAAAAATAATTAATCAAATGATTAAAATCATATAGTCTGTTAAAAGGGCACCAGTATTTCTCTGACACTCTGAATGTAATGCCCTCCGAAAAGTAGCGCATGAACCAATAATGGATATAATTGGGTAAAAGGGAGCCTCGACTGCCAGCCTTTCTCCAAAGGATAGAAATCATTATACGAATCATAAAAGGTAGTGGAGAACCCGCCAAAAAGTTTGCTCATGCCAATGTCCATTTCTCTGTGGCCATAATAAACTGCAGGGTCATAAATGGAGGCATAACCTTCTTTGGTAATCATATAATTTCCACTCCATAAATCGCCATGCAGTAAAGACGGGGGGTCTGAAGGGAAAATCTTGTTTAATTGTTTGCAGAAATTTTCGGCCCGTTGTAAATCTTTGGCCGAAATATCATTTCGGTCATAAAGCAATTTTACTAATCTCAGGATTCTATAGTTCGTATAAAATTCGACCCAATTATTAGTTGGAGTATTGATTTGTTGCAAACTGCCAATGTAGTTATCCTGCTCAAATCCAAAATAGGGTTGGCGAATCTGGTGCAATTCGGCTATTGATGCTCCAAAATTTTGTGCAAAGTCTTTTGCCGGCGCTCCTTTTTCAATCCATTCGAGCATTAAATACTGTTGATTTTTATATATACCATAGTTTATCACTTCGGGTACTTTCAGCCTACACGATTTTTGGAGTGTGGATAAACCTTTGGCTTCTTTTTCAAACATTTCGGGATAGCGGTTGCAATCATTAACCTTTAAAAAATAATATTGCCCATCTTCCGTTTCCAATTTAAAAGCATCATTGATATCGCCGCCCGAGACCATTGAGATACTTTTAATTTTCAGGCCAGATATTTCAGAAAAATCTTGCGGTAGCATTTGTAAAAATGTTTTATAAAGCCAATGTATAAAAATTTCTTCATGAATAAAAATCAACAGAAATAAAAAATGCAGGTCTGTTTAAAACCTGCATTTTAATATATTTTAAGGAAATTATTTATCCCAGATATGATTTCAGGGCGCTACTGTACCTTGCTTTTTGCAAGCGTTTGATGGCTCTTTCTTTAATTTGACGGATACGCTCTTTAGTCAAGTCGTATTTCTGGCCAATTTGTTCAATGGTTACACCATTTTCGCCATCCAGGCCGAAATAGGCATTCACGATTTCTGCTTCACGCGGAGAAAGAGATTTAAGCACCCTGCGAATTTCATTTCTCAATGAATCCTTCATCACATCGTCATCGGTATCGGAACTGCCTTCCAAAAGATCTCCCATCGCCACGTCTTCCGCTTCGTGCACGGGTGCATCTAATGAAGTGTGGCGGGTATTGCTCTGAAAGATATTGTTGATTTCAGTTTCGCTCATTTCGAGCAATTCCGAAAGCTCTTCGGTAGAAGGCTCTCTTTCATGCTCCTGTTCGAAAGCCATGTATGCCTTGTTTGCTTTATTGTAGGTCCCAATTTTGTTTTGAGGCAATCTCACTAATCTGCCCTGTTCTGCCAAGGCCTGAAGGATAGACTGGCGAATCCACCAAACGGCATAAGAAATAAACTTGAACCCCTTGGTTTCATCAAAACGTTGGGCAGCTTTTATCAACCCTAAGTTTCCTTCATTAATCAAGTCGCTTAATGAAAGACCCTGATGCTGATATTGTTTTGCCACAGAAACCACAAAGCGGAGGTTGGCCTGAACCAGTTTATCCAAAGCTCTCTGATCGCCCATTTTTATTTTTTGGGCAAGAGTAGTCTCTTCCTCTGGTGTGATCATCGAGATTTTTGAAATTTCCTGTAAGTACTTTTCAACCGCTTGCGAATCACGGTTGGTAATCTGTGTAGCAATTTTTAGCTGACGCATATTCTATTTAATATTAAAACAAACTTTGTTTCTGTTAGGGTACACCATCTCAAAATTTTTAGGTAATTTTGAGAACGTGCAAAGATACGACAGAAATTGTAAATACCAATTAATTGTAGTTACTTAGTTCAAACAACAATTTTGACAAAAAGGTTGTCTATGTACCTGCTATTTTTGCAGGTTTGTAATTTTTTCGTAAAATAATAATCAACACTACGCCCAAAACGATTAATCCAAACGATATTAATTCGGCTTGGGTAATATGCATTCCCAGAAAATTCATCTTTACATTCACCCTTATTTTTTCAATTAAAAACCTCTCTACCCCATTGAATATCAGGTAAATACCAAACAGTACGCCGGGTATATTGATTCTTTTTCTTATTGCCCAGAGTATTCCAAAAAGAATCAGGCAAAAAATGATTTCGTAAAGCGAAGTAGGGAAAACCGGTATAGGCAGATGATTGCAATACTGACCGGTGCAATCGGCCAATTTTACTCCGGTTTCGTTAACATTATGTGGAAAATCATAAGCAAAAAACCAGTCGGGCAAAAAATTCAGCCAGGATGGTTTGGGAACAAATGCATGAGTTGAGTCATGATTTGCAAAAAATGGCGCATTATTGGTCAGCGCCTCCTGAAAATCGACCATAGTTGCTCTTGAAATTCCTCCTGTGGGTGAAGTTTTAAAAGCTGCATTATATATTCCCCAATCTCCATCGCCCGATACCTGGCAACCAATACGACCAACCCCGTAAGCCATCATCATTATCGGACCCAATACATCGGTAAAATGTAAAAAATTTATCTGATGCTTTCTGGTGT
>ENA-UOUJ01000671-UOUJ01000671.1-activated-sludge-metagenome-genome-assembly--contig:-NODE-671-length-21084-cov-3.922964_pt1 | contig 21084 bp, 20 predicted proteins | sample MGYA00249839_ERZ747224 | MGnify/ENA primary metagenome ERZ747224 (study PRJEB28782, sample SAMN03220277) | activated sludge metagenome | biome: wastewater; feature: sewage sludge; material...
ACAGTGGGTATGAGTGCTGTCGGATTGAAACCAATAGTGGAAGTACAATTCGCAGATTACATTTATCCCGGCATTAATCAGCTCGTTACCGAAATCAGCAAATCATGTTATCTGAGCTGTGGTAAATTTCCAGTATCGTGTATAGTGCGTGTGCCTATTGGTGCGTATGGCGGGGGCGGCCCATATCATAGCGGAAGCGTGGAAAGTACGCTTGCTACCATCAAAGGAATTAAAATCGTTTACCCAAGCAACGCAGCCGATCTGAAGGGGTTGATGAAGGCCGCTTTCCATGACCCTAACCCCGTAATAATGCTGGAGCACAAAGGGCTTTACTGGAGCAAAGTGCCCGGCACCGACGAGGCAAAAACCATAGAACCTGAACGCGATTATATTTTACCCCTCGGCAAAGGCGCATCAGTATTGCAAGCAACCGAAGAAAATATAGACAACGGCGCATCTATCTGCATCATCACCTATGGTATGGGCGTGTATTGGGCGAAAAATGCTGCCAAACAATACCCTGGTCAGGTAGAGGTGATAGATATCAGAACCATTTATCCGCTGGATGAAGAACTAATCTTCGATACCGTAAAACGCCACGGCAAATGCCTGGTACTTACAGAAGAGCAACTCCGTAATTCCTTTTGTGAAGCCCTTGCAGGACGGATAGCGCAACAATGTTTTTACCAACTCGACGCACCCGTGCAAACCATGGGCGCACTCAACCTTCCCGCCGTGCCTATGAACATGGGACTGGAAGCAGCCATGCTACCCAATGCAGACAAAGTAGCAGAAAAGATTGGCTGGATGCTGCACTATTAAACTTCAGAACTTATTACCACAAAAACCACCCAACATGGCAGCAACAAAAATTACCGTATTAAGCAATGGCTCCCTTCGCATAGAAGGAGATTTTGAAATAGTGGACAAAGAGGGTAAGCAATATGACCTGAACGGACGTACTACCGTTTCCCTGTGTCGCTGCGGCATGTCGAAAAACAAACCATTTTGCGATGCTTCCCACAAAGGGCATTTCGAGCACGATGCTGTTGCATTCGATCTTCCCCCAAAAAAGCAATAACTCAGTTTCCTGCCGTTTCTTTTTCTTTCTGCTGCTGCTCCAGCCGGGTGACTCTCTGTGCCAACCCATCGAGGTTGCGGAAGTGGATGTAGGCTTTGCGATATTTATTAGCATCGAAGGCAGGTGAACCCATATACACTTCTCCAGGCTTGGTAATGCTTTTTGAAATGCCAGACTGCGCGGTAATAATAGTCTTGTCGGCTATTTGAAGATGACCCACTATGCCCACCTGACCGCTAAACATGCAGTTCTTCCCCACCTTCGTAGAACCCGCAATAACCCCATGCGCAGCTATGTAAGTATTTTCCCCTACTTCCACATTGTGGGCTATGTGTATCAGATTGTCAAACTTTACTCCTTTGCGAAGAATGGTAGAGCCGAGCGTAGCCCTGTCTATAGCACAGTTTGCGCCTATTTCCACATCGTCTTCTATCACCACATTGCCTATTTGCGGCACTTTTTTGTGGTCGTTTTCGGGGTTGAAGCGGAAACCATCGCTGCCTATTACCGTGCCGGAATGAATAATACAGTTGTTACCCACCACCGTTTCCGAATAGATTTTTACCCCCGCTAAAAGCGTAGTATTATCCCCTATCATTGCATTGTCGCCAATATATACCTGCGGATAAATCTTCACATTGTTGCCAATGCGCACATTATCGCCCACAAATGCAAATGCACCTGCATACACATTTTCGCCCAGCGTAGCACTTTCCGATATTTCTGCCTTAGCAGATATACCCGTTTTGTTCAACTTTACCTGATTATACATTTCCAACAGTTGCTGAAACGCAATATCGGCACTGGGCACTTTTATAAGCGTACAAGAAACCGGAGCCGTGAGCGTAAACGCATTACTGATTATTACCACCGAAGCCGCCGTATTATATACATGCTGCAAATACAGCGGATTTGCCAAAAAAGATATAGACCCTGGCGTGCCCTCCTCTATTCTCGATAGCTTGCTGACCACCACATCGGGGTTGCCTTCAATTTCTCCTTTTAAAAGCGCTGCTACTTGACCGGCGGTGTATTGCATAAACGTAAAAATTATTTTGGGTGAAATGAGGGGCTAAGATAGCAAATGTATTACTGCGTTTATCGTCTCTTTCCCCACCATTATTGCCTGCGGCGGCGCATTTTCTATATTTATTTCCTCAATGCCTATCTCCTTCGCACCATTTAGCATCTGCGGCGCGCAGCTTAGCGTGGCACTCGCGGCGTTTACTACCCCTTTCGCAAAGATTTTTATCGCCTTCGGCAAACTTTCTCCTGCCTTCGGAAAACTTTTTATCGCCTTCGGCAAACTTCCAGCTCGCTTCGCACCACTTACTGTGTGCTTCGGAGCATCTCCGAAGCGTATGCTCAATGCTCCGAAGCCAATGCTCACTGCCGCGATGTCAGTTGACGATGCTCCGAAGCACATTGACGATGCTCCGAAGCACATTGACGATGCTCCGAAGCACATTGTCAATGCTCCGAAGCCCACGCTAAGCCGCGCGGCGGGGATACAAAAGTTTGAATGAGGAAAACTATAAGATGAAATACCGCCTTACCACTCGCCGATGCGGTCGCCCAGGATTACTTTTATAATGCTACCTGTGCTTAGGCCTATACGGATTGCAGATGCGGGCAGGTTAAAGCTGTTCCAGGATTGAACAAAGTCTATGCGAAAAATTCTAAACTTTTCGTAGCCCACATTATCTATTCCTACGAAGGCCTCGGTGTGGTAAAGGTTTTCGCTCACGTAGTAGGCATTTGCCCCCGTCACCAAATACCACCTTAGCTGCCGGAGCAGTGGTATCTTATTCGTCAAAAATCCTTTAAGATACCACTCTACATGCGCTTCGCCATAGAGCGCTGCGCTGTTGCTGTAAGTATAGTAGGGAGCCAGTTGAAAACTTTCGAGGTAGGGCGATGCAAGGGTTAGCTGGTTGCCGTTTATATGGTTAAGATCGGGGATGTTTACGTAGCGCGTGTTCAAAAAGCCGCCTGTTCCTATGTTGTATGCAAAAGTTCCCAGCATTTTCAAGCCCACATCATCGCGCACGGCAAAGCGCCACTTGTCGAAGTCCACCTTGCTATCCAAAAGATTGGGCATTCCTTTTTCATAGCTGAGGGTAAAAGTGGGGAGGCGGCTTCTGTTTGGCTGCATGTATTCGGGGTATTTTACGTAGGTGTAGCCGGGCTGGTAAGAGAGGGAAAGCTTTGCGGTAACGGCATTGTGCTGCTCCCATTTGTAGGCTTTAAACTCTGGGGGCATGTTTTCGGTAAAGCCTCCGGCGGTTTCTTTTGCAAAACTGAAATTGGTGGTATTGGTGAGGGGTATGCGCTGCTGAAAACCTACTTTGGCATTCCACCAAAAGCCGGTACCGTGGTTTTTGGCACAGTGAAGGTATCCGTTCCAGCGTTCATAAAGCTTCAAATAGTTGCGGCGGTAGAATAAAGTGGAGATGGTATTGTATAAAGCATCGAGGGGGTTGTTTGGGTTGAATTGAAACACATACTTTCCGGCTTCTACCCCCACCGACCAGTATTTACCCACCCAGTCTTTTTTCTGATTGATGTAGTTAATCCTCCCCATGGCATTGAAATGCGCATTTTCAAAACCGTATCGCAGCGCAAACACGCCTTGTAGCGAGTGCGTACTATCTATTTTGAAACGGGTAAAAAATTTGGGGGCGACGTTTACTCCTTCAATGGTATTGTAGTTTACCAAACCGGTAAGCAGTGCATTGGTTCGCAGGTGAAACTTATCATTTCTTCCGTTAAAACTATAGCCATTCAAAAGCAAAGACCCTGGCTTAAATCTGTTGGCTCTGCGGCGCATAGAGTCTTTGTACTTTGGGTCTTCAAACTTTAAGCGCAGGCTATCTTTTTCAAAGTAATCGTTGTGCTCATCATCCAGTAGCGGCACGGGGCGTGCGGCAGCCCAGTAGGTAGTATCTTTTTTATTTGCGCCAGCATCGTATTCGCTTATTACTTTTTTGTTGAAGATAGAATCGGGTGCAGGCTCATTAACTTTTTGATTGTTGTAAACAGTAACAAACGAACCACCAAAGTCGAACCCGAAAATTTTGAGTGCAGGATACAATACCTGTTGTTTGATAACCCATAAATCGGGCTTGAGCGGAAGATACACTTGTGCAATGCGCAGCGTATCTAACAGCTCCATACTCGATTTTTTGGTAGTGGTAAGATCCAGGCTGTGGATAGACCAGTCTTCGTCAACGATATAAATATCTCCATTGAATAATGGCTCGTACAGTCGCCTGGGTGTTACTTTAATCTTATAAATTGTCTTACCTCCTTCGGTAAAATCGCCCAGTAGTTTGAACTTATAAAAGTTGAAAGCAAAATCATTCAAAGGAGAAATAAACCCACGCGGATTTAACTGGCTGGAGATGTGAACATTGTTTTCGTAAAAGCCAATCACATCAGGAAACTGCGGAACACCCATGCCGTTGGGGTCGCCACTTTCCCTTACAGAATGAATAACGGTACGCTCCTTTCCATGTTGCCTGTAGTAGGTAGCAATTTGCTCAAACAACATTACTATTCCCTTTCCGTTGCTATCCAGTCCTACTTCTTCTTTCTGTACTTTTTGACCTAAAATTTTATCAGGCGCTTCTCTCGTTTTCAAAACTGCTTTGAGATAAATACCGGTTTGAAAAGCATTGATCTGATCTGCATGAAATTTTCGTTTGCCGATAGCTTTTCGCATTATATACACCGCAGGATCTTCACTTGCTTTCACCACATGTTCCTTCATTTGCAAACCCTGGTCTTCGAGACTGAAATTGTGTTGCAGCACTTCAGTTTCACCGATGGTAATAGTGGTACTACTTTGTTTGAAGCCTATGTATTGACAAGCAATTTTATAACTGCCAGAGGGTAATGTAAGCTGGTAATCGCCCTGCGCATTGGCGCTTGTTCCGATGGTAGTGCCGTAAACATACACGGTGGCGAAAGGTAAAGCCTCACCTTTTAGATCAGTTATTTTTCCTTTGAGCACACCTGCGAATACCACAAGAGGAAGTAAAAATGAAAGGAGCGTTAAGTAGCAAATACGCTTCATTGTACAATGTTTGGCGGCACTTTTTTATGGAAACAACTGAGTCTGAAAAAATGTTACAAACTAAAACAAGCCGTAAATCTGAGCGTCTATCCTCTTTACCACTTCCGCAAAATCTTCATCGTTGCTGGCGAAATCTATATTATCAACCTCCACTATCAACAGTGGACCATCTTTATACTTTTCTATCCAGCGGTTGTAAAATTCATTTAGTTTTTTCAGGTAATCTAACCGGATATTTTCTTCATATTCTCTTCCTCTTTTCTGGATATTATCTACCAGTTTAGGAATGGAAGCTTTTAAATAAATGAGCAAGTCAGGAGGACTGATTAAGCTTTTAAGCGTGTTGAAAAAGGAGGCATAGTTTTCAAAATCGCGCGCGGTCATCAAACCCATTTCGTAAAGATTGGGTGCGAAAATGTGCGCATCTTCATAAATGGTTCGGTCTTGAATTACGGTATTCTTGCCTTTGCGTATTTCGGTCAGTTGCTTTAAACGTGTGTTCAGAAAATACACCTGCAAATTGAACGACCAACGGTGCATGTCTTCATAAAAATCTACGAGATAAGGATTATGATCAACGTCTTCAAAATGCGGCTGCCACTTATAGTGCTTCGCCAGCATAGTAGTAAGTGTGGTTTTGCCTGCGCCTATATTTCCCGCAACGGCTATGTGTTTGATGTTAGATTTCGGCATGAGCAATTCTTAGGCGTACACAATATAATGCTTGAATGGAAAAATATCCATTGGCTCACCGGTTTTACTCAAAAAGACTTAGTAATAATTTATCCCGATCAGCTTTCTTGCGCCTGCAATTGTTTTTGATGCGCTTTCCCTGGCTTTTTCTGCACCGTCTTTTAAAATTTTTCTAAGCAATTGTTCATCACTTTGCAAAGCAGCAGCCTTTTCGCGTATTGGTTTTATGAAGGCGATCATGTCTTCGGCAAGTTGCTTTTTCATATCGCCATATCGAATAGTGCAAGTGTTATACGCGTTTCGGTAAGTGGTTACAATTTCAGGAGACGAAACAAGTTCCATCAATAAAAAAATGTTCTGGATATACGGCGGCATTTCGCTGTTAGGTTCAATTGGGCCACCATCGGTTTTTGTTTTCATCACTTTCTTACGAATAAGATCATCATCATCTGCAAGGTAAAGCGTGGCGTTTCCGTTCTCGCTTTTGCTCATTTTCCCTTCGCCATCAAGGCTTGGCACTTTCACCAATTCATTTCCAAAATTGAAAGGCACAGGCTCTGGAAACCATTGTCCATATCTGCCATTGAAACGTTGTGCAAAGTTGCGCGCCATTTCCAAATGTTGCTCCTGATCTTTTCCTACCGGCACTTTCACCGCACGATGTATCAGAATATCGGCCGCCATCAATACAGGATAAGTAAGCAAACCCGCATTTACATTATTGGGCTGCGATCTTACTTTGTCTTTAAAAGTCGGTACTTTTTCAAGCTCACCCTTATATGCCATCATATTTAGCATCAGGTACAATTCCGGTATTTCCGGCAAGTCGCTTTGAGCATACAAAGCAACCTTTTCAGGATCGAGTCCGCTTGCTATATTTTCAGCCACTACCCGAAATACATTTGCCTTTAAATCTTTTGGATCGGGGTGAGTAGTGAGGGAATGATAATCTGCCACAAAAAAATAGCAGTCATAGCTGTCCTGCATCTTCACATAGTTCTTCATTGCGCCGAAGTAATTTCCCAAGTGCAGATACCCGGTAGAACGAATGCCGCTTACAACAATCTCTTTGCTCATAACGGGCGGCAATATACAAAAGCATCGTTTGCGAAAATTGAAGAAAACAATTTGATTGGCAATTTTTAGATTTGTCCGGTTCAAAAAAATTTGGTGAATGAAGGCACTCGAAGAATACCTGATAAGCATAGGCCCAATTTATAGTGCTTTACTTGCTACCACATTCACATGGCTACTCACTGCTGCGGGAGCATCGCTGGTGTTTTTATTTAAATCACTGCATCGCGGTGTTTTAGATGGTATGCTGGGATTTACCGGGGGCGTAATGGTGGCTGCAAGCTTTTGGAGTTTGCTGAATCCTGCAATTGAAATGTCGGAACGTCTGTATCCCACTATGATTTGGATGCCTGCCGCTGTAGGTTTTTTCGTGGGCGCAATGTTTATCTTTTGCCTCGATAAGTTTACACCACACCTCCACATCAATTTCGGAATGGACGAACAAGAAGGTCCAAAAAAGCAATGGCACCGCACTACCCTTCTTATTCTTGCCATTACCATGCACAATATCCCGGAAGGATTGGCGGTTGGTGTTTTATTTGGTGCTGCTGCAGCGGGATTACCCGATGCTTCCATAGCTGGCGCTATTGCACTGGCGTTCGGAATTGGTATTCAGAATTTTCCGGAAGGAATAGCTGTTGCCATGCCACTCCGCAGACATGGAGTTGGGAGATTTAAAAGTTTTTGGTACGGACAATTATCTGCAATTGTAGAACCTGTGGCGGGGGTTATTGGTGCTGTGGCGGTTTTGTATGTGCAACCATTATTACCTTTTGCACTTGCATTTGCAGCGGGTGCTATGATCTATGTAGTGGTGGAGGAAGTGATTCCGGAAACGCAAAGAGATAAATACACGGATGTAGCAGTACTCGGATTCATTGGTGGTTTTTTGGTGATGATGATTTTGGATGTTGCCCTTGGATAACATAGTTGTAAAGAAGTACCCACTTCACTATTTTTCCAACCTACAGTTTTTAGAAAAATGAAAGAGAAAAAGAAAGCGGGCGGGCAAGTACCGGTTACTGATGTTCCGAAGAAAAAACGCACCATACCGCAGCCTTTACTTTGGTTGATAGCCGCCTGTTTTATATTGTATTTCCCCACGCTTCAGTTTGGTTTCACAGAGCTTGACGATTCTATCTTTATCAGGGAATTACATCTTTACAACGAAGATCTTTCCAACCTGTGGACCTCTTTCAAACGTGGCGTATTTGACGCAACCAACGATACTTACTATCGCCCGCTGTTTCTGAATTCTATGATCCTAAACTATCAGATCAGTGAGCAGGAAATTTCCGGTTACCGATTGGTAAATCTCCTATTACACGTTTTAAGCACCGTGTTTGTATTTAAACTTCTTCTGAAAATTGGTGTGGAGAAACTCACCGCCTTTCTTCTTGCGCTTGTGTTTGCAGTACATCCTGTTTTATCGCAGGCAGTAGTGTGGATACCCGGACGAAACGATACTTTGATGTCGGTGTTTGTGCTGCCGTTTCTGATTACAGCAATTGACTACACCCATTCAAAAAAACTTTTGTCGCTGATCATATCAACCCTATGTCTGATAGCTGCTGTTTTTACAAAAGAGACTGCATTATTCGCTTCTGCTTCGGCTTTTGTTTTGTTGGTAATTGTGTTGAAGAATAACTGGAAAGAAAAAACACTGCTTGTTCAATATGTGGTTTGGTTTGCTACAATTGGTATCTATTTCGTAGCACGTTCTACCGCTACTTTAAAACAGCAAATGTTAGTGCCCTCTCAAATGCTTGATGATTTTGCACATCGCCTGCCATTGCTCATTCAATATCTTGGCAAAATTTTTCTTCCATTTAATCTCAGTGTATTTCCTATTCAGCAGGACACCTCTTATTATTTCGGCATCGCGGCTTTGGTGATTTTAGCAGCCTTACTTTTCTTCGCTTCGAATAAAAATACTCGTCTGATTATCGGCGGGGTTTTGTTTTTTATTGTCTTTCTGATACCGGTTCTTTTTGTTCCAAACAACCTCAACGAACAAACGTTTGAGCACCGGCTTTACCTGCCCATCATCGGCATTCTGCTTGTGCTTTCGCAGTCGGTAATCTTTAAAAATAAATTGGCCGGAGCTAAGAAACTTTACATAGTTACGAGCATTGTAGTTTTATATGCTTTCATCAACTATCGTCATCAACAGAATTTCAAAGACCCACTCAGTTTTTGGTCTCAAGCATCGAACACATCTCCGCATTCTGCTTATGCTCTGATGATGTACGGTGCACGTGTGGAAGACAAGCAGCAAGGTTATGCACTTATGCGCAGAGCATATCAGTTGAATCCAAATGAAAAGTACCTGAACTACTATTATGGCGTGATGCTCCAAAATCAGGATTCAGTATTGGCATCAGAAAAGTATTTTCTGAAGGAACAAGAGATTTCAGATTATTTCGAGTGTGACTTTTATCTGGCTCAAGTTGATTATCAAAAAGACAACAAGGATGGTGCGCAAAAACACCTTGAAAGATACCTGACCAGAGATTCGATGAACAGTGCAGCTAACAACAATTTGTTGTTGCTTTACCTTGGCACAAATAAAAAAGACAAAGCCCTCAATCACATCAGCAATATGCAACGCCGCGGACTTACAGTTCCACCAAATTTGATACAGCAAGCGCAGCTATTGCAATAGGAATCTCAATTTTAAATAGTACCGACCAATAATTAAATCCCAAAGGGTATGATTTTAGTGGTATCTTTAACAGGCAAGGTTAGTTTTAGTTGTCGAAAAAAAACACATCTCGTTTTAACCTTAGCCATTTAAGCTTTCCTTTCATATTTTTCGTTGATCGAGTGTTTCTCTCCATTTTCGTAAGGCTGTTTGGGAACACCCAAAAAAGTTCAGAAACAATTTTTCAAAAAAACACTTCGTTTATAACATGGCTATTCTAATTTTTATCATTATTCACTGGTACGCATCTTTATTTTTCCAGTCACTTTTTCACCACCGATATGCTGCACACGGTGTATTTACAATGAGCAAAGGGTGGGAAAAGGTTTTTCATGTGTGCTGCTTTATTACCCAAGGATCCTCTTACATCAGTGCTTATACTTATGGACTTATGCACCGTCTGCATCATGCTCATACAGATACGCCTGAGGATCCGCATTCGCCAGATAACACGCCAAACGTTTTTACGATGATGTGGCAAACCAGAAACAACTATTATAGTCTGTTTCTCGACGATTCGCACATTGATAGCAAGTACAAAAAGGGACTGCCCGAATGGAAAGAATTCGACAAAATTGCCCATAATTATTTTACCCGCATTGCCTGGTTAGGTATTTATATCCTCATCTATTCTTTGTTAGTAACTGAGTGGTGGCAATTCATATTTCTCCCAATTACACTTGCCATAAGTCCATTGCAAGGAGTTGCAGTTAACTGGTGGGCACATCGCTTTGGCTACGAAAACTTCAAAATGAACAATACTTCCAAGAACATTTTGCCATTTGATTTTCTTTTTTGGGGAGAAGCTTATCACAACAATCATCACAAGCACCCAACGCGACCAAATAATGCTACAAAATGGTTTGAATGGGACATGGGTTATAACGCCATGCGTGTGATGGAAAAACTAAGCATAATCAAAATTAAGCGGTAAGATATTTTGGAGTACAGAATCAATTTGGTCGGTGGCTTTTTCGCTACCGGCTTTTTTTGTGCAGCACTAAAAACAAAAAAAGCCCCGCAAAAATGCGAGGCCTGAAATGATAACTATGATTAAGCTTAGAGAACGCGAACGTTCACTGCATTTAAACCTTTTTGACCATTTTGAACTTCGTAAGAAACTCTGTCGTTATCACGGATCTCATCGCGAAGACCTGAAACGTGAACGAAGATGTCTTTACTACCATCAGCTGGAGTAATAAAACCAAAACCTTTGGTGCTGTTGAAGAATTTTACTGTACCTTCTTGCATTGTAATTAAAATAAAAAAATGAATTAATTCCCCGAAGGTAAGATAAATATTGACCTAAAAAATTTATTTCTGTGAAGGGGAAGGTTAAACCTTGAATGCTTGGTTTAAATCTTTTTTACCCTAACTGCTACCGGACCTCTTTTACCTTGCTCTGTTTCAAAACTCACACGATCATTTTCTTTGATCGGTGTTTCCAGCGAATTTGCATGTACAAAAATGCTTTCACCGGTTTTTTGTTCTTTTATAAAACCAAAACCTTTTGCCTCGTTGTAAAAAGTTACCCGACCATTTTTTATCAGATCTGCTTCGTCAATTGGCTCTTGTTTTGCAGCACCGAGTTGTATGTCTTCAAGATTGATTTCCTTCTTTCTTTTAGGATCAGGCGGCGTATTGGTGATGTTGCCATTTTCGTCAAGGTAAGCAAGCATATCATCAAGTCCCTTACCTTTATTGCTATTGGCTTTGCGTTCTTCTTTGCGCTCTTCTTTTTCTTTCTTTCGCTTTGCTTTGTTTTTTTCTTTTTCCTTTTTTCCTGCAGTTTCTTGCGATCTACCCATAATTGTTGTAAAAAATAAAATGTTGATTTCGGTGAAGGTCGGCTATTTATGTGGATTATCCTGAAAAAAATATAGTATTCGTTTTGAAACTTTACACGCTTTTTCTAATCGTATCTCTATTTTGGCCTCATCAAAAAACTGTTCATGCCAAAAACAAATAAAAAAGTATTGTCGTCCAAACAGCAGACTGAATTGCTTGGCATATTAAAAACGCGCTTTGAAAAAAACATGAATCGTCACAAAGGCGTTGAGTGGGCAAAAGTGCAGGCGAAACTTGAAGCTGCTCCTGAAAAGCTATGGTCGCTAAATGAGATGGAACAAACAGGTGGCGAGCCGGATGTTGTAGCTTTTGATAAAGGCGAATACGTTTTTTATGATTGTGCTGCCGAAAGTCCTAAAGGACGGAGAAGTATTTGCTACGACCGGGAGGGATGGGAATCAAGGAAGGAACACCGACCCGATAATACCGCGATGGACATAGCCAATGAAATGGGTATTGAAATACTAACCGAAGAACAATATCGGGAATTGCAAAAATTAGGCGAGTTTGATTTGAAAACCTCAAGTTGGATTCTTACTCCTCCTGCTATTCGCAAACTGGGTGGAGCGCTCTTTGCAGATCGCCGCTATGATCATGTATTCGTATATCACAACGGTGCACAATCTTACTATGCTGCGAGAGCTTTCCGTGGATTATTAAAAGTGTGATGAACTTAAGTTACACGACAACCTGATGTCCATGTGTAGTTAAAATCGTCAATAAAATTTTTTCCTCGAAAGAGAGTTCTGTCTCTTGTGGACTGCAATTCTCAGACTCCGTTTTTGAAAAAAATTTTTCAAGACTTTTATCGCTATAAAGTTCTATCAAAGCCGGGTGAACATAGTATTTCTTACACACGGTTCGTGTATTGTTTAATTGCTTTGCCACCATATCCAGTGCTTCAACAACTTTTCGTTTGGTTTCAGTTGCTGTATCGCAGTACCCCAGTTGCTGGAAAGCACGCAGCGCATGCAATGAGCCGGCCCAGGTTCTAAAATCTTTTGCAGTAAAATTACCACCGCTTATCTGCCTGATGTAATTATTCACCATTCCGCTATCAATACTTTTTCGGTCACCTTTCTCATCATAATATTGAAACAATTCTTTTCCGGGAATGTCTTTGCAAGCCTGAACAATCCTTGCAAGTTTTCTGCTCTTCATGGTAATATCATGGTACACTCCTTTCTTTCCTTTGAAGCTAAACTTTACCGAATGTCCATTGATTTTTACATGTTGATCCTTAAGTGTTGTCAATCCAAAAGACCCGTTCATTTTTTCATAAAAACTATTGCCAATCCTTATGCAGGTGCATTGCATTAGTGATACCACCGCAGCCAGCACTTTTTCTTGTGGCAAGCCTTGCCTCCGCAAATCTTGTTGCAAGCGCTCTCTCATCGTAGGTAGTGCTAATCCAAAATCATGAAGGTTGAAGAACTTGGTATGGTTGCGAAGTTTGTTCCAAAGCGGATGGTATTTGTATTGCTTCCTATTTTTTACATCTATGCCGGTAGCCTGGAGATGACCATTTTCATCCGCACAAATCCATACGTTTTTCCATGCAGGCGGAATTACCAGACTTTTGATGCGGGCTAAAGTATCAAAGTCTGTGACGGTCTTATTTTTAATCTTATAAACAAAGCTGTTGCCTTTGCTGAGGCGCAAAATCCCGGGTTGCGTATCATTTACATAAATAAGATTCACCGCAGCAGCAGTTTTTTCGTGATCGTTGACAAGAAGTTTCAATTTTCTACGCGTGATCTTTATTGCTGCTGCTTCCATAGTTTATTATTGATTGTACACGCGTTTAAAAATTCGTGCCTTTTGCTTTAGCGCGAAATACATACTTTAATAAATTGCTAACGGGATGAACTTTCTACTTCAAAGCCGGCGCGTGGCACACTTGTTTTTACCTTACTGAATAAATGTTTTATCAAAAACCTGACCTATGACGAACAGTGGAAGAGATAGCGGCAAAGGACCCGCAACAAGAAAGGACAATGAAAAAAGTCGCAGGGATAATGTGATGAACAGAAGAGATGAGCAACTCGACGAAGAATTGAGAGGACAGCTACGGAAAAAGAATGAAGAAAATAGAAAAGCGATGAACGACAATAGCGGGCGCGATAGCATGGATACGGACTGATAATAGCTGGACAATTGCCCAGACAAGAGGGAATAACCACGGCAATTTTTGTTGTGGTTTTTTCTTTTCTATAAACCTGTGCCCGCTTATTTTTATAGCTTCGCAAATATCCGGCAAGTCTTTTGCTCGGGTGCTTCATAATCTCAGGCACAAATATTCTTCCAATGAAAATAGCAACAGTCTGCACTACACTTTTACTACTGGCAATGACAACACATGCGCAAAAGCACGGCGCTTTTAAAGGGCAATATCCTGAAACACACAAATCAGATCAGAAAGATGATTTTTTCGGCACACAAATAAGCGATCCTTACCGCTGGCTGGAAGATGACCGTAGTGCTGAAACAGCAGACTGGGTGAGCCGTCAAAACAAAGTAACTAATGCTTATTTGACGCAAATACCTTTTAGAGACGCCATCAAAAACCGCCTTACAGAACTCTGGAACTACGAAAAATATTCTGCGCCTTTTAAAGAGGGAGCATATACTTATTTCTACAAAAACAACGGCTTGCAAAACCAGGCGGTACTATACAGACAAAAAACTGGGGGACAACCCGAAGTATTTTTAGATCCAAACAAATTTTCTCCTGATGGAACTACCTCTTTGGCAGGCATTAGCTTCACGAAAGATGGTTCGCTCTGCGCATTTCAAATTTCGGAAGGGGGAAGTGACTGGCGCAAAGTGATAATACTAAACACGAAAACCAAAAAGCAAGTGGACGACACGCTTTTTGATGTAAAATTTAGTGGCTTATCATGGAAAGGAAATGACGGATTTTATTACAGCAGCTACGATAAACCGGCGGAAGGAAGTCAGCTATCCGGCAAAACACAGATCCACAAATTGTATTATCATAAACTTGGCACAAAGCAAAACAAAGATGCGCTGATATTTGGCGGAGAGGAAACACCACGCCGCTATGTGGGTGGGTACGTAACAGAAGATCAAAACTTTTTAGTGATCTCTGCTGCGAATGCTACTTATGGCAATGAGCTTTATCTCCAGAACCTTACAATGAGCAAAGCGCCAATCATTCCGATAGTTACAGGTTTTGCAAACGAACAAGACATAGTGTATGCTGAAAATGGTAAGCTCTACATTCTTACCAACGACGATGCGCCCAACAGGCGATTGGTAACTGTGGATGCCGCAAATCCTAAACCCGAGAATTGGACTGATCTTATTCCTCAAACACAATTTCCGCTCACAGTTACCACCGCTGGTCGAAAGATTTTTGCGCAATATTTGAAAGATGCAGTGTCGGAGGTGCAACAATACGACCTGACGGGAAAGAAAGAACGAACTATAGTTTTACCCGGATTGGGAACTGCCGGTGGCTTTAGCGGAAAGCGCGAAGAAAAAGAAATTTACTTCTCTTTTACCTCCTACATTTACCCTTCTACAATTTTCAAGTACGATGTAGCAACGGGCAAGTCGGGTGTTTATAAAAAACCTGCAATTAATTTTGATCCTTCAAACTATGCGAGCACACAATTGTTCTATGCGTCAAAAGACGGAACATCTATTCCGGTGATTATAACGCATAAAAAAGGAATCAAGTTAGATGGAAAAAATCCTTTGATGCTTTACGGCTATGGCGGATTTAATGTTAGTCTTACACCATCTTTTAGCGTAAGCAATCTTGCATTTATGGAAAACGGTGGCATATATGCTGTGGCAAACATTCGTGGTGGTGGTGAATATGGCGACACCTGGCACGATGGCGGCACCAAAATGCAGAAGCAAAATGTGTTTGATGATTTTATTGCCGGAGCAGAATACCTCATCGAACAGAAATATACCTCGAAGGAATATCTTGCTATTTCGGGTGGATCAAATGGCGGCTTGCTTGTGGGCGCATGTATGACGCAGCGCCCTGAACTTTTCCGTGTGGCTTTTCCCGCAGTGGGCGTTTTAGATATGTTGCGTTATCACACTTTTACGGCGGGTGCAGGCTGGGCTTACGATTACGGCACTGCTAATGATAACAAAGAAATGTTTGATTATTTATACCAATACTCGCCGGTGCACAATACGAAGAAAGGAACATGCTACCCCGCTACAATGGTAATGACTGCCGACCACGACGACCGTGTAGTGCCTGCACACTCATTCAAATTTGCAGCAGCCTTGCAGGAAGCACAAGGCTGTGAAAATCCTGTGTTGATACGAATAGATGTAAAGGCTGGTCATGGTGCGGGTAAACCCACTTCAATGATTATACAGGAACATGCAGATAAATGGGCTTTTATGCTTTATAATATGGGGCTTGGCTACAGCAGTTTAAATACGGACAATACGAAAGAATAAAAACGCTTTTTGCGAAAAACTTAAGAGGAGCTGCATTCGTGGCTCCTTTGTTTTTATACCAATCTTCAGGTAAAGAAATTATATATCTCCTTATCTTGAGTGTCAATTCAACGGTTATGAGGTATTTCACTACAATATTTTTTCTGCTTTGCACTTTTATTGTTCATGGGCAACATCATGCTAAGCTATCTCCGCGCACGAAAATTTTTCTTCTTCAAATCGAACAAAAACCCAATAGCCTTCCTCCCAATTACATCTATAAACAAATAGGCAGCGAAACGTACCTGAGTGCATTTATAAAAGTGAATGCGACAATTGATGAGGCAACAATGCGCACACTTGGAGTTAAAACCGGGACAAAAGCAGGAAATATCTGGACCATCCAAATTCCCGTTGCAAAGCTTCGTTCTGTTAGTCTCATAAACGGCATAGAATATTTACAATTGGACGAACCCATACACCCCACCCTAGATGCAGCAAGAATTTTGACAAAAGTTGATTCTGTTCATGCAGGACTTGGTTCGCTTCCCAGCCCATACCATGGTGATAATGTGGTGGTAGGCGTAATAGATGCAGGTTTCGATTATCGTCATCCAAGTTTATTCGATACTACAGGCGCACGCTACAGAGTAAAAAGAATTTGGGAGCAGACAAATGCAGGAACACCCCCCACAGGTCTTACCTACGGAAACGAGATCAAAGATACAATGACCATGTGGAATGAAGGAAATGATATGCCTACATCGCATGGCGCACATGTTACCGGAATTGCAGCAGGTTCAGGATATGGAAGTACAGGCAATAAGAAATTCAGAGGAATGGCCGATGCTTCCGATTTAGTTTTAGTGAGCATTACCCCACCAAGCAGCGACTGGACAAGCACGGGAATGACTTCTATTATTGATGCTTTAAACTACATCTATTCTTATGCAGCTTCTGTTGGCAAACCTGCAATTGCCAATTTAAGTTGGGGATGCAGTATCGGTTCGCATGATGGACTTTCTCTGTTTAGCCAGGCATGTGATAACCTTACAGGTGCGGGAAAAATATTTGCTCTTTCTGCGGGAAACAACGGGACGAATAATATTCACATTCAAAAAACCTTCACAGCAGCCGATACTCTTGTTCGGACTTTTGCCACATTCAATGCGGCACTTGGCGCTAATAAAACCTGGGTAGATATCTGGGGCGATTCCTCACAGAATTTTTGCGTTCAACTTAGCCTTTACAATGGTACACAAGCAATAGACAGTACGGGCTATTTCTGTTTGGATAATCTTGTGCATCCTGTTTATGCACGCGATGCAAACGGTGATACCCTTTATGCAGTTGTCTCCACCTCTTCTGCGGAGTTTAATGGTAAGCCAAGAGTGTTTCTTGACATCTATAGTAAAGCAAGCGGAAATGTAATGGTTAGTGTAAAAGGCACAAACGGCACTGTAAATATGTGGAGCGGTTATGTGCAGAACACGACAGGTTACTATGCGAATTTTGTAAGTAATGGTGTTCCGGGTGCAGTGAATGGAAACAGCAACATGACCATTGGTGATATGGCCTGTACAAAATCTGCAATTACGGTTGGAGCCTACATCTCCCGACCCTCGTTTACAAACATAGATGGCAGTACAGTTACTTTAGCATTAACCTCACAGAACGGAAATATTGCCAGCTTTAGCAGCAAAGGCCCAACCGCTGATGGACGCATAAAACCTGACATCACCGCGCCGGGAATGGCTATCGGCTCAGCAGTGAATTCATACGATTCTGATTTTATAACCGCTGGCAGTGCCTATTCCTATGTGGTAGAAAAATTTACTGATCCTAAGAACAGTCGTGAATACGCTCATGCCATGCTTATGGGAACTTCCATGTCCTCGCCCGCAGTTTCCGGAATTATTGCGCTTATGTTGCAGACAAATCCTTCCCTTACGCCCCAGCAAGTACAACTGGCATTAGCACAAACAGCCATCCTTGATTTAAAGACCGGAGTGATTCCGCCACAAGGCAGCAATACATGGGGATACGGAAAAATAAATGCTATGGCTGCCGTAAAACGAGCGATGACCATAAGCGATATAAGAAGTTTTCCGCTGCAAAAATCAACGCTAAATATTTACCCAAATCCGGCGCAGGATGTAGTTTATCTAAACTTTAATGTCACAAAGTCTATGAACGTTACAGTTACCGTTTTTGACCTTACCGGAAGACAAATATTTTCCCATAATACCTCTGCGCAAGACGGCGATAACACATTCCAATTAAACGCAAAAGACTGGAATCGTGGCATCTATGTCATCAGGCTACAAACAGACAATTCGATATACACGGAAAGATGTGTTTTACAGTAGTGTGCAGTGATGGCATGATTTCAACATGCGGTGAATTATGCTTGCCCGCACACGCGTACATATTCGGAAGCTGATAGCTTCGGTTGGATTGTTATCCATACAACTCCTCTTAATTATCGGACTTTTTATATTGTCGCTGGCGCTTTTTTCTTTCTTGGTAAAACAAATTTTTATTGACAAACAAGAACTCTTTGACTTCCGCGTATTTGAATTAGTATCTCGCTTTGTAACTCCCTTCCACACCTCTTCTATGCAGGCAATCACCTTTTTGGGGACGCATAAGTTTCTCATTCCTGCAAATCTGTTACTCACAGCCTATTTTCTTCTTGTAAGAAAGCACAAATGGTATTCAATAAAAGTGGCAGCTATAGCGCTTAGTAGCACCGCTATGATGTTGTTGTTGAAAAACATTTTTTCGCGAGAGCGCCCCTTAGTTCCCTTGTTAAAACCCGCATTGGGCTACAGTTTTCCCAGCGGCCACTCCATGATGAGTTTCGCTTTCTACGGTTTGCTTATTTTCCTTGCCTACAAATACATTCAGACTCGTGCGTTGAAAATTGCCACCATTGCCGCTTTGATCATCCTTATATTTCTGATAGGTTTCAGTCGGGTCTATCTGCGCGTACACTACGCCAGCGATGTACTTGCAGGCTTTGCTATCGGAATTGTTTGGCTTGTGTTCTCCCTTTTTATTCTTCACAAAATGGAGCGTTTTAGTAAAGTGAAATTAAAACCCGTGGTGGAAGAAGGTGTGAAGGAAGAAAAATCTATGGCATGATTCTGCTAAGAAATTTCACTAAAAAATACAAACTATGAAACTTGGAAAACTATTGCTTCTTGCAGGTGCCGCATTAGCCGCCAATCAATTTCTGAAAACATCGAAAGGAAAACAACTGAAAAAAGATGTGAGCGACAAAGCCGGTGTTTGGAAAGAAAAACTGACCGAAATGGTTAACAAAAATACAGACGGACGACACACGGACTCTGACAAAAACCCTACAGGAAACTCCTGGAGCGGAACAAGTTCACCGATGTAAACTTACACTTTCAAAAGCCGGATTCAGATTCCGGCTTTTGTTTTTTAGGAATGCCAGCTCATCCATTGTGGCATGATTTTGCATCCAGAATAATGACGAAAAACTAAATTTTATGAAACGATATTCTCTTTTTCCACTCTTACTCGCATTGACTGTAATACTCAGTTTAAGCAGTTGCGAATTAATTGGCGATATTTTTAAAGCCGGAATGTGGGTAGGCATTATTCTGGTTGTTGGAATCATTGCCCTTGTGCTTTTCCTCATCCGAAAGATTTTCTAAACCTTTTTTCCAAACACTTAAATCACACCACCTATGAGTACATCTCGGTTTCTGGCAGGAGCCATTGTAGGTTTGGTAGCTGGCTTATTGTTAGCTCCAGACAAAGGCATAAACACGCGTGAAAATCTGGCAAACTCTGCGAACAAAATAAAAGATAGGTTTAATCGCCTTACCGGGCGTGCTATTACCCGACTCGATGATTTGCGCGATTATCTGGAACAGGATATTGATGGTTTGCCGGAGGATGTGCGCAGTCGTATTTTGACGATACTCGATGAATCGGAAGAGATGGCTTACAGTCCGAATCCTACGACCAACGCACTATAATTTTATTTAGTTTCAAATTGGCGAGGCAGGAAGTCTCGCCTCAATATTTTTGCAGCAGAATATTTGCCAGGGCTACCACTCCTTCTTCCCTTCCAATAAAACTCAATCCTTCTGCAGTAGTGGCTTTGATGGAAACATCCTCAGGAGAAAGATGAACAATGCGCGAAATGGTTTCCTGCATCTGCGAAATGTAAGGCTTGACTTTAGGAGCCTGTAGTAATAATGTGCTATCAATATTTACCAGCCAAAATCCCTTTTCACGAACCATATTGTAACTCCTTCTTAAGAGCACCTTGCTGTCTATGTTTTTGTAAGCAACATCAGTATCAGGAAAATGAACACCTATGTCTCCCAAGCCTACCGCTCCAAGTAAGGCATCGCAAATAGCATGTAGCAACACATCAGCATCCGAGTGACCGAGGCACCCTTTGGTGTGTGGAATTTTCACACCGCCAAGTATCAAATCTCTTCCTGCTACAAGTTGATGGAAATCTATTCCCTGTCCTATTCTGAATGACATGTGCGTGTACGATTTAAAAGGTTTTTCAAGGTAATAAATAAAAGAATAGAGTCACAGCTAAAAGCCATGACTCTACAATTATTGAAACTACGATTATGCTTTAGGCTCTTCGTTAGTGTCCTCAGCGGTTGCTTCTGGTGCAGAGGCTTCCGGCGTTGTTGGTTCTTCAGTTACAACAATTGCTTCTGATGCAGGAGCATCCGCAACAGTTTCAGTTGTTGTTTCTTCAGCAGCTACAGTAGTGGTTTCAGCTTTCTTAGTACCAGCAGCACGACGGCTACGACGAGTTTTCTTAGCACCGGCATCTTTTGTATCCTTACCGTAGATCTCGTTGAAGTCAACCAATTCGATCATTGCCATTTCTGCTGCATCGCCCATACGTGGCTGCAACTTGATGATACGAGTGTAACCACCGGGGCGGTTAGCCACTTTATCGCCAATTACACCAAATAATTCTTTGATCGCTTCCTTGTTTTGCAGATAGCTAAACACTACACGACGGTTGTGCATACTATCATCCTTAGAACGAGTGATCAACGGTTCTGCATACACACGCAAAGCTTTTGCCTTTGCAAGTGTAGTTACAATACGCTTGTGCTCTATAAGATTACAAGCCATGTTCGACATAAGCGCTCTTCT
>ENA-UOUJ01000672-UOUJ01000672.1-activated-sludge-metagenome-genome-assembly--contig:-NODE-672-length-21077-cov-6.459947_pt1 | contig 21077 bp, 17 predicted proteins | sample MGYA00249839_ERZ747224 | MGnify/ENA primary metagenome ERZ747224 (study PRJEB28782, sample SAMN03220277) | activated sludge metagenome | biome: wastewater; feature: sewage sludge; material...
GTTGAAGAAACTGGAGGATATAACCGAGGAGGAAAACATCAATAAACCAGGTAGCTCCTTTTTTGCTTGCCTCTTGAAGATCGGGGCGATTGTGAAGGGGACTGGACAACCCTTCATCACTTATGACGAGGCTTTGAGCCGGATAAAAGACGCCTGCAAAGGGCATTCCTGGCTCAAAGATAAGGAAATAGAAAGGCAATGGAGAAACGCTTGGAAGTTTGCAAAACCGCGATTCCGAGCGAGCTAGGCTGTGGAGTGGGGGAGCCGGTAAGGCATTCTTACAGAAAACACGGTGCGTCTTCGCACGGTGTTTTCTGTTCTTCCTCTTCAGGAGTCACTCAAACAACAAGGCTGAACACGAAGCGGAGAAAAATGGCGGACGGAGGTCGGCATTTTTTGGAGCGCAGTGTTGAGCCGTTCCTGTTATTACCCAGGACAAAGCACTAAAGGGCTTTTAGTCTTTCTCCCAAAGTGTGATTCAGATTCCACTTCTTTGTTGTGTCTAAAGCCCTCTCAAGGCATATAAACATTGTGTTCGTGTGGGCCTTGAAATAGTCTATTGTTTCCACTGCAATACTTGTATCAAGGCAAATATAGGCTTTACGGTCGCTTTCCTCGACCAAGTAGACAGCATTTTTACCAAACTCTTTTTGTTTGGTTAGCTTGTAGTCAAGCTTAAACCCATGCTTTAGTAAGACCTCATCAAAGACCTGGTCTTGCTCAAACGCCATTTGAAAACTGGCTTCTTTCTCGACTATGTATTGTTTGAGCAGAGCCACGTTTTCTTCGTTAGACTTATCGGCATCAGGTTGGAACTCGGCGCGCGGGAAGTGGGATTTTGTTAGTCTGTAGACTTTGAAGCCCATGTCGAGAGACCGAGGATCGTTACCATAACCCTGAATCACTCGCTTGTTCCGTTCAATTGTTATCTGGCTAATTGTACGATAGCCAGCTTTGTATGCCTCGCTTTTTTCATCTAGAGCCTCTGGAAGTTGAACAAGTATGTATTGCCTATTACCTCCATCTTCATTGTTTAATTCCATAACTGCATGGGCGGTGGTTCCTGAGCCGGCAAAGAAGTCCAGAACAATATCTTTTGCATCTGTCAAGGTTGAGTAGGACAGAAGATCCTTTAGGAAAGGAACCGGCTTGGGGTTTTTGAATACTGGATCAGCGAAGATTTTCTTAAATGCTTTTGTCGCACCATCCGTAGAATAGTTTGCCCCATACATAACAGATTTGGGCTTAATCCTTCTAATTTCACCGTCAGTTTCAAGGTAATCCTTTTCATAAATCCTGAATTCGGTTTCGTCATTAGCAAGAGGTTTCCCTATTAGCCATTCAATTCTGCGTTCTACAGTACTGAACCCCCACCGCCAAGCCCCGTCACTTCCATCTGATTTAAAGGGTAAGACAGTAACCGAATGTTTTTCATCTTTTTCCGTGGAAACGTCACCTATTTCTGGATCAACATAGAGTGGAAAGTACATATTTGGTCGTTTTGCCCTAGTGTCGGCCCCGCCCCTCTTGCGCAGGCCTAGTAACCTGTATTTACCAACCTCATCCTCAAAAGAATATTCCTCCAATGTATCCTCTGGCATACTAAGTCCTGACTCTTCGAACTCCTCGCTCTTAACGTACATAAGTAATCTTTCATGGGCTGTAGCAACATACCGCTTATCACTACGGCCTTTCAGATTGTTAACAACTACTATGTCAGCGATAAAATTTTCCTCCCCAAACACTTCATCCATTACCTTGCGCAAGTTGTGACTTTCGTGATCATCAATCGAGACAAACACAACTCCGTCCTCTTGTAATAGCTGGCGTGCTACTAAAAGCCGAGAGTACATCATAGATACCCAATCGGAATGATACCTTCCGCTCGTTTCTGTATTGGTATCCATTTTCACGCCGTTTTGGTAACTACCGTTTTGTTCCCAATAGGCCCTCTGATCTAAGGCATAGTTGTCCTTGTAGATCACATCGGCATCTTTGTTATAGGGTGGATCTATATAAATGCACTTCACTTGCTCTCGATAGGCAGAGATTAGAAGCTTGAGCACCTCCAGGTTCTCGCCCTCAATGATCATGTTCCCGTTTGCTTTGTCGGGGTTGACTGATCTCTCTGGATCATAAGTCAGGGCTGCTCGACTTGGTGTGAAGGCGTGCTTCTTTGCTCTTCCCTTGCCTCTCCAAGTGAACGTGTACTGCTCTTTATCGGTTGACGCCTCCTCTTCAAGAAGACGCTTCAACTCTATCAGATTGAGTTTTCCTTCATCAGTAAAAAGGTCAGGAAATAGGTTTTTGAGCGTTTCTAGTCGCTCTTCGTTTAAGTCTGGACTTGTTACCAGTAAGTTATTCAGGTCAGTCATGATGAAACCTTGCTTTTAAAATCACGCTGGTAATCTTGAACCGGCGCGTGATAAATTTGATACTCTAAGTGTGCTTCAATTCCTAATGCTTCAAAGTGCTTTTTGGCGCACTCCATCTTGTATCGCTCATCAGTTGTAAGTGCCTTTGTATCGTCTAAATTGTTCGTTCCTTTCGTTTCTACGACAAAGTAATAGTCAAATTCGTCCGTAGATTTGAGGCGCTTACGTCTGACCACAAGCCCAAAATCAGGGCGATACATACCTATGGGGGTAGGTATCTCATAGAAGTTAGGCAGTTTCAAAAAGCAAACTACTTCAGTATCCGTGTCGGCGGACCCCGCAAACTCCCTTTCAGGCTTGCTGTTTGAATCACAAATAACTTTATCGTAGATTCCTCTGCTGGGAGTCTCCCTTGTCGGAAGGTAAGTCGGTATGCTTTCCTTGAACTCGGATAGACTTATGCTCTCTCCAGTTGGGTGATAGCTTAATCCCCTTAGCATCTGCTCAAGCTCAATCCGGCGAATAATGGTTGATGCCTCTCGAACAAATCTGTATGGGTTCTTTACCACCTGGGAAAGGTTTTTTAGACCTTGAACAATCTTTAGTGTTGTAGGATAGGACAAAGAGGAGCTTTCGCTTAATTCTTCGACAAGATCAATCGGTGAAAAGGTGGCTCTTAGCCTTTCAGTTTCTCGTCCAATTTCCTCATCATCTAACGCGCCTTCATAGATACCTCTGATCCGCTTTAGAACTATTTCAACTTCGTACTCTGGTACAGTGATTTTGCTTAATTCTTCAACAGCGTGCTCAATCAATATCTTCTCATCGAAAGCAATCACGTAATCAGTTTTTCGCGCCAACTTTCTCCAAAATTCCCTAAACTCGTCCTTTGTGAAGTTCTTATCGTTCCTTTTTATGATCGTTGGGTCTTTGCGTTTCTCCCTTATGTTACTGCCGGCGCTTGTCGTCCCGTAGACCTCCCTTATCTCTTCTTGGTATTGAGTGACAAAGGTTTCATAAGTCTCATTCGGAACAACGGTTAGTCTGTTAACCTCCATTCCTTCCTCAACAGTTGGAAGATCATAAACCCTGTGGCCGTCTTGATTTACACAAATCCTCAGGCCTCGCCCTATTTCCTGGCGCTTTTTGATTTCACTGAAGGACTGGTTAAGGGTGGCAATGTTGAACACGTTGGGATTGTCCCAACCAACACCTAACGCAGAATGGGAGAAGATAAACTCAATGGAATCATCAAAAGAAAGTAAGGCTTCCTTATCGCGCAGAATTCGTTCGTAAATATCCTTGTTAGTCTGCATGGAGCGTTCATCGTCGGTGTAATCGCCTTTTGAAGTCTTGGCAAAGTAGTAGCCTTGCGTGGCAACTATTTGTTCGTCGGTTGGCGTGACCCCAAGCTTCTCCTGATAGACTGTTCGGTATTGTTCATGGAAGAGGCGTTTAATGATCCCGTTTTCAGCAACATAGTTATCAACTCGATCAATGAAAATCAGCGATAGGCACTTAATACCTTGCTCGGCAAGCTCTTTTTTCTTGTCAAAATGGGTGGAAATAAGCCAATACAACTGGCTGCGAAACAAGTTTTCTAAATCGCTACTTCGTTCTTTCTCAACCAATTCAACCCCATTGGTAAACTTGACCTTGAATTGTTTGTCCCGCAACCCTTTGTAAATACGCTCTATCTTGTATCCAGAGTAGGCAGTATTGCCGGTTTTTTGAGCGAGATCGTCTCCCACATTGAGCCAGGCTGTTTCTTTCAAACTAAATCCGCCTTTTTGAGCAAACCAGACGTTTAGCTTGACCTTGGGGTTTTGCCCTGCCTTTGTCTGAACTTCCTTTACCTCAACCTTAAGGGTGGCTTCGTCATTCTTTTCAGCTACCGATAAAACCTCAATTTTCTTGACCATGCCTTGCTGATAAGCGTCATAAGGAGTAAGTCTGTATAGAAGGTTTTTGACTACCTTGTGTGTCGCTGAATATCTCAGCTTGCAAATAGGATTAAATTCTCTGAGACGCGCAATTGAGTTGTCTGTGTCCATCCCCTCTTGGGGTTCGTCCATGACAATAATGGGTTGGGTTTTCCCGATGGCTTGAATATAGGACATGCCCATGATGGCATCATCCCGCCCTTCCTGGTTGATAATGCGGTCACCACTTGAAAATGATTGAACCGTCATGACCATGATTTGTGGTTGTGTATCGTCAACAAAGTGTTTTATCTGGGCAAGGCGTTTGCTGTTGTATTCAAAGTAAGGGATTCTAAATCCGTATAAGTCTCTAAGTTGTTGCTCAAACATCTGGAAGGTCTTTATTACACCTTCGCGGATCGCAATCGAGGGAACCAAAATAATAAACTTTGAAAAACCGTACTGCTTGTGAAGCTCATAGAGGGTCCGGATGTAAACAATCGTCTTGCCGGTGCCGGTCTCCATCTCAATGCAATAGTCATTGTCGTCTGTAAGCCTCGCTGTTTCCTCGTCTACGTTGTTGATCGCAATAATCCGGCGCTTGTTTTCGGTTAATTGCTCTGGGGTTAAGCTCAATACGTTTGACTTGATTCCAAAAAATACCGAGTCTTCAAATGTGTTTTTTGGCTGACCTTCAAAGACTCCTGTCACTGAAGCAATCGCCTGTTGTTGATATTCAAGTTCCTCAAGTTGAATTTTCATATTAGTTTTTTCAGATTAAACCATTTATAGGGCAAAGTCTTGAACCATTTTCTTTTGGACCTTCTTGGCAAGCCCTGCATAGATCTGCGTTGTCTCAAGGCTTGCATGTCCTAACATGTTCTGGACTGACCTAATATCTCCACCTTTCGCAAGGTAGTGGGTAGCCATCGTGTGCCGTAAGCTATGAACTGAAGCATTCTTGATGTTCGCCTGTTTTAGATACTTCTCCACCATGCGCTGAATGGACCTGCCCGATAATGGCTCTCCATACTTATTGAGAAACAGGGTTTCCGCTGTAAGCCCTTTGCGCTTAACAAGTCGCTCCCGTTCTTTCAACCAGACATTGAGCGCCTGACACACTTTCCAATTAAGGGGTAGGTACTCGATATTTGATCCCTTGCGATATACCTTTACCATGCCCACATCGTCAAGGCTTTTTGATATTCGCTTTGGCAACTGAAGCGCATACACGTTAAGGCTTGCAAGCTCCTCAAGCCTCAAGCCCACCTGCAGAAACATCGTGACAATGGCTCGGTCTCTCGGGCTTGTGATCTGTGCGAGAAGCGCGTTGTATTCGTCCTCGCTCAAAAACCGTCTTTCTTCTTTGGGTACTTTGGGAGGAATTAACTCGCTAGCAACGTGTGGTTTACTAACATACCCGTTTTGGGCGAGAAAAGAAAAAAAGGCCTTTATAGAATACGTCTTGCGCTTGCGTGTGCTTGGCTTGGCCTTCTGGCGGTCCAGGTCGGCCAAATAAGCCTGTAAATCAGGAAGTCCAACTTCATGCCAGTATCCGGTTCCACGCCCTTCTAAGAACTCCACAAGCCCTAGAATATCCCGTTTGTATTCTCCCCGCGTTCGACTGGCTAAATCCCTGGCCGGCATGTAAACAGTTTCAAACTCCACCAGTCCTGCTAGAAGACTCAGTTGCTTTCGTCCGCCACTAGCAACTGTAAAGAGTTCTGTTGTTGTTGCTTTCATGATGGGTACATTATCTAACGTCGCCTAACCACGTGTCAACCCTCTGTTATAAGAACGCCGCCGCCACCAAAACGGGTGCTTGCGTCGCCTAATACGTAGTTAGGCGACGTTGACGCATGAGGTTGAAAATACGATTAGACTACTATATAATCTCGAACGTATGTTTCAGTGTAGGGCCAGGTTTGTATCTCTGATTGTCGTTTATGTGTAGCCAATTTGTCTTTCCTAAGCCTAGGGATTGGGAGGCTCTTGAAGACATTGTTGCTGATGCTCTAAAGAGAAGATATCAGTCCCCTAATTTGCAACGTTTTGGACGTCGTGGTCAAAAGCAATTTGGAATCGATATCGTTGGTCCTACGAAAGTGGGAGTGCTAGGCATACAGTGCAAGCACCATGCGGAACAAGATATTCCCATTTCTGAAGTTGACGCTACGCTTAACGAGGCGCGGAAGTTCCCTGTCCCTATTTCCGAACTAATAATTGCGACGAGTGCCAATAGGGATACCAAAGCCCACAGCTATGTGTTGGCTTTATCTGAAAGCCGCAGGCAACAGGGGGAATGTTCCGTATCAATCGTTTTTTGGGAAGACATCGTAGAGTGGCTAGAGGAGTTTCCTGACTTACTGTATAAGCACTTCACAAAGCATTTCCCCTCAAGCAGTTTTGAACGGGTCGAATTCCCCAATCTTATACCCAAGAAACGATCCGTTAGTTGGCCTGCTACCGCAGAGACTATTCACCAAGTGGTTCTAGAAAACCTTCAAGGTGTGGAGCCAGTTGATCCATACCAACTTGCGATCGAAATCAATAGTTTCTCTGACCTTAGATTTACTGGACTTGTTGACATAGAACTTCAGCTTACACAGCCCTTCCCCGAGCAACTTGCTCAAAGAAATTTTCTGGCTGACGTCGAAACATTTCGCCAATTAAAGACTGCGATTTCTACTCCTCAATTTTCCAAGGAGTTGCTAGTTTGCCTACAGACTAGGCTAACCACTGGTTTTTTGTTTGGTTGGATGTTTCGCCGAGTTACCGGTTTTTCTCCCCAACTTGTCGTAGGTGATGAACTATGGGTCACTAATGGACTTCCCAGTATAAAGAGTGGCCTATATGAGATGCCTCCGGTACTGCTCTCAAACGACAGCCGAGAGGTCGCATTGGTGCTGAGTTTGAGTCGGCATATTGGTACACAAGTCCATTCAAGTATCGATGGCTGGCCTCAAAAGCCTCGTGTCATTATTGAACTGAGGCTTGAAGGTAACTCTGTAAGAAACTCGGCTCAGGCATTAAGCGTTGCAAAAGAGGTTGCCTGGCGAATTAAAACGTATGTGGACCAATGGCAAGCCGAGCGGATTCATTTATTCGCCGCCGTCCCGATAGGGCTTGCTCCCTTAATTACCTATCACCTAAATGCTATTTGTCCTATCGATCTGTATTTTCTCGATTCCAATCGTGCCCACTACTTACGCGCCGGCACGATTACCAATAACCTGGGAGGCGATGAATCGTGGCAAAGCTAAATGAGCAGTTCAAAACGTTCCTAAGCAAGATCAATCCAGACAAGGATGCAGTGGCATACGCACAGGAGGCACACAAGCCTATCAGAGAGTGTTTGGAATTCCAGGATGATTTCAAAGAGTTCGTCGAGGGCACTTTCCTATATGGGTCATATAAGAGGCATACTGCAGTAGGAGATATAAAAGACGTTGATATCGTCGTCTTGACCAATTTTGATCTTGCCAACGAGGAGAACACACCAAAGAGTGTATTACGACGGTTGAAAGCCGCCCTGGGGCGATGTTACGAGGATCCAGAAAATCCACAATATCAGCGTCGGTCAATTCGGATTGATGACCCACTACCTCAACACAAAGATGTCACTATGACATTGGACATCATTCCAGCCGTTCTACAGGATGACGAAGAAGGGCCTTTACTAGTACCTGATCGTGAACTTGGAGAGTGGATTCCGTCTAATCCTAAAGGCCACATGGGCCACACTACCGCACTTAATGAAAGTAGTAATGGGCAATATGTTCCCCTAGTTAAGATGATGAAGTGGTGGTGGGGCTATCAATGCGAAGTCAGGCAACCAGATGTTGAAAGACCAAAACCAAAGGGCTTTTGGGTAGAGTGCATGACAGGTGAAATGTTTGAAGCAGAACAGAAAGATTGGGCTGACCACTTCATCGCTGTACTCGATAATATAGTTAGTACTTATAGCGACGTTAATAGCGTTCCCGATCTGGTAGACCCGGGTCTAGAAAACGAGGCTATCAGAACAAATATGACCATTGAGGAGTTTTCCCTCTTCATGGACGCTGCCAAAGAATCTTTGGAACAAGCAAAAAAAGCTAAGTATACGGAGGATCCTGTCGAAAGCGCCTTATTATGGAGGGCGATTTTTGGAGAGAGGTTTCCTCTCTATGACCCAGATGAAACGGAGGAATCTAGAGCGTTAGCCTCGTCAAAACCACTTGGAGATACCTCCCATGTTAAGACGCTCCCCTGGCCACTAAATCTACAGAAACGGTACAAGGTGCATCTTGATGCTGATGTCTATATGGGTAATGTGCGGCTTGGTGGAATTAACTCTAACGGACGTATACTCTCAAGCGGACTTGATATCAAGTTTGTTGCTGATACTAAGGCTGGTGTGGATTGTGAAATCCATTGGCAAGTTGTAAACACAGGTCGTCATGCAACGGAGGCAAATTGTTTACGAGGTGGTTATTTCCCAGCAAGAGGGTTCAAAGGAGCCGCCTCGCAAAATTCCCGGGTAAACTGGGAACCAACGGAATATACAGGTAAACATTGGATTGAATGTTTTGTTGTCAAGGATGGGCAGTGTGTCGGAAGAAGCGGTAGGTTTTTTGTCAATATAAGAAATCCAAATCACCTATAACCTCTGCGCGTTCAAGTTATTAGAAGAAGGGCGATGGACAATGCTGTAGAACATTGAACCTCGCCCTTTGCGATGAATCAATACTCGTCGGGTAAAAGAAGCGTTGTTACGCTTCTATCCCACTCGGTAATGATCCAAAGCTTTTGGTCGGTAGAGAGTTTATAGGACGAGAAGACTCTGTTTCCATGTTCTACGGAACTTCGATTTTCCTCCTGGTCCTCCGGCACCATTTCACTCCAATCGCCTGTTACGTGGCGCTGTAGAAACTCATACGGTGTCTGGCCGGCATCCTCTAGCGCTTGTAAAGCACCTGGGGTTGCAACAACCTGACCTAAATCAAATAACGGCTTGCTCATCGTGAGACTCCTTTTCTGATGCTGTAATGTACTTAAGAAGTGATTGCATCGATTCACTTGCTCAAGCACGAAAGGACACACGAAAGCAAGGTCTAGCGTAGCTAGTTCATTTCAACCTTGCTCGTGTGGCACAATCTGTAGCTGTGTGCAAGTGAAGCAGGTTGAAACGTGACCATCATTTACCCATAGGCAATTCTCCTTTTGAAACAAGAAAGCCACCCGAAGGTGGCCTAACAGAGAATATAGAATTGTCCGCAAACTCGAACTACCGACCCCCTGAATTAGAAATACTCTATCACGCCTGAAATCCAGTTTCTAGCTAGATGTAATCTGTTTTACAGTCAGGGGCAAGGGATTGGTCTACACTGCATAGTGGGAGAATAGCTTAAATCCCTAAGTCGATAAGGAGAAATACGATGTCCGACCCTAAACAATATCCGATAACGACATACGATCAGCCTGGTTCGGATCCTGGCAAGCCTGATAATTCGCGGTTTACCATTGGCGACACATCTATAACAAGTGGACCCTCTCTTGATCCTACTACCAATGACACCAACTTCATTTCAGTCCAGCAAGGCAATGAAAAGGCGTCTTGGACCTATACGCCAGATGATGACGAGTAGGAAGAACTAGAAATCGACTGCTTAAAATCAAAGCACATAAAACAATGACTGTTTTATGTCTGAACCCTTTTGAAACATGTGATTATGTGGTTCGAAAGGGTTTTTGTTTTGTGTAACAAAGTTGCTGGTGATCTATGTGGGTTTAGTTTGTACAGAAAATAGAGCTTACCGCGCCTATGCACAAAACCTTTTCCTGGAGCATCTGCCGGCATGACACTGACACAGTCAATTAGACCTAATTGAGGTACTAAGCTCCAAGCGTCCTCCGTTATTCGCTTGATCAAGAAATCCTCGTACTCCAAAAGCGTGTAACAATCTCTTGCGGTACTACACCTGTAGATAGGCACTACAAAACCGTCTTGCGCTATGTAACAATCACTCTCAAGCTTAAGAAGTTTGCCAACAGAAAAGCCATCTAAAATGGACTGTATATAGTTTATCAATAGCTGGTTGCTAACTTGTTGCATACAGCAAAAGTATAGCATCCGCAGATCAGCAGCTAGATGTGCTTCTTCTCAAACCTTGCCCTCCGAATCGAGGCTTAGCTTGTTGTGTTCAACCCTTGTTCGATCGCCTGAAGCTTATCAATCCTTTGTTCGTTAGCCGGTTGCCAGTTCAGCATGAAGGGAACTGACGTATCATAAAACCTGTTTTCCTCTAGGTAGGCTATAAGCTCATCTTTCAGATTGCATGCAACAACAAAATTATCGGCAAGATAATCCCTTTCCCTAAAGTAACTTGCCCATGACCACGAAAGGAGCCACGTACCAACCCCACCGCCAACTAGGGACAGAACAAAAAAGATAAGACCGTTCACCATCGAGTAAAAAACGTCTGATGGGCTTGGACTTCCCCCCTCCCTTGTTGCTGTAAGCCTTCCTGTTGAAAAATCCCTCACGTTTCGGATGAAAAGATAGGAAACTGGAAACACAAGACGTCTGAGCGCGAGTATTGTTGCGCCGTCATTGTTTTGATTGTGCCCGAGTTCATGAGCAAGCATTGATTGGAAATACTTGCTTCCGAATGAACCCGAAGACAAATACAGGGTTGTTCCAACCAGGTACATAAACTCCATAGGAGAGTCAACTACAAAGACTGCCGAAAGGCCTTTTACGCTGGTGACACCGTTGCCTGTTGCCGCACTAAGTATTGCGCTCTGGGCTTCCGTTAGTTGATCCATTTCCCTTTTGCTTGGCTCTCTCGCACCAAGAGAGAACCTCGTCGCAGTATTACCACCTCCATAGCGCAGATAGGCAACGATTGATGCAACAAGCGGACCAAAAGCAACAACAAAAACACTTAACGACAAAACAAGCGCTAATAGAAGAACAAGAAACCTTATCAAACCATTGTCATTGACAATAAGAATCCCAAAACTGACTGCAAGAGGCACCATGATTATTAGGGCAAACAATAACCCTCTTAGCCAGACTGAAGTAAAAAACTCGATTAGCAGGGTCAGGATATAAAGCCTTTTTGAGTTGCCCTCTTGGGGTACGAATGCAGGGGTGGGGTTGACTGGGATCATTTATAACCTCTTGGCTTTTTTCTTCTGTTGTTTTTCTTCCGGCTTTTTTGGCGTGGTTTTTTTCTGGCGCAGTTCTTCTTTCTGTTCCTCGATATGTTCAACCTCCCCAATGGCTCTGACTTTTATCTTTGCGTGGTGGCGCTGGCGGATAATAAAGGCCTCTCCAGGCTTTAGCTTTGCAACCTCGTTAGGATCCACTGCAAACTGGTGCTGAATTCGCGCACTCCCCTTCCCTGTAACTTCTCCCTCCTGAAACTGGATGCTGTTTTCAAGCCTGAGAATTGTTCCGGCAAGTTCTGCCAGTTCTTCGGGAAATTCAGTCGCCATTAAAATCTTGGTTCGGGTATTCGCAAGAACAAGCTTTTTGGTTTGCTCATCTTTCAAACTGGCTACGTCCTGGGTGGCCAAAATAATGGCTAGTTTAGCGCTCCTAGCGAGGCTTAGAAGGGCTGTTATGTTCTTGTTGCTAAATTGTCCAAACTCATCAATTATCAAAACAGCAGGGCTTGTTTGACGCTTACCAATAAAGTCTTTCAAATCCTCGACCAAAAAATCTAAAAATCGCTGTGCCGTATCTCCTACGCTTTGAACCCTCAAGGAAAAGATCGCGCAGGGTGTTTCTTCTAAGGCAAAACCGCCATCACCAACATGCATACTAAATTCCCTGGCCAAAGGGCGCAAGCGGTAAGACAGTCCTTCTAGGTGCCGGTCATCTAGCCGGCTAATCGCCGCCCGTTCAATCTCGTCATCTCGGTAAGCATCTTCCAACCAATCTTTGCTTAGTCTTTCGCGCAACTCTTCAAAACTTCGGGGCGGTCCGGCCGGCGCGTAGCAAATAAGCTGAAGAAGATCGCGGTTGATATCCGCGTAGTATGAAGCATCGCCTTCAGCATCAGCAGTCCCGACCAAGGCGCAAAGCCGGTTGTAAACATCCGTTGGCTGTCCTCTAAATCCGTCATAGATTGCACCTGATTTATCAAATCCAAGTTTGAAAACTGGTGCTTTTCCTCGTCCGTGTTGATCAGCAAGGCTTCTAATATCGTTGGCTAGCCCTTCGTCCCCTTTGCCATCGACCAGGTATATATTTCTGTCTGTGGCGGTCAATATCTCATAGACCAGGCGCTTTATCGTTTCGCTCTTTCCGGAGCCGGTTGTTCCAAGAACAAATATATGCTGGTCTAAAACTTCTTCATTCAAAACAACCCAATCATCTTTCAGGGATATCCCCAAATGAGGCGGAAAGGCCTGTCCTCGCACTTTGGAGCCAAGCCTGATTAGTGTCTTCTCGCCGTCAATCTCTCCCCGCCTTTCGGCACTGGTCGAGAGACGGCGTTGCCTTTCTTCCTCGGCTTTCTTCCGCTCTTCTAGCTGTTCTTCCAAAGACCTAGGTCTTGAAAATTTTGAAAACATCACAACCCCAGAAAGACAAAGACTCGCGATCGGGAAAAGAGGAACCTTGTACCAACACAATAAGCAGGGCTTGAGATACGAAATTCCATCTTGTTTCGAGAGTAGAAAAAGCAACCAAAGCAATGAAATAGAAGTCAGTACGGCATAAACAATTCTGGAAGGCTTAAGCCTGTAAAGAATGCCGGCAAGCGCAACTGTAACAACTCCAAAATAGAAAACTACAAGACCGTAAGCTAGTACAACAACCGCTATCCACTCGAAATATTTGTCTTGTCTGCTCCCCGTGTAAGACAGGTTTTCCACGGTCAGTACATAATACTGGATAGTCGGTACAAAATAAACGTCTCCTCCTCATCGTGGTCAGGTTGTCTTTTTATAGCACTCTCAACCGCGCCATAAGCCTCCTCAGAGGCAAAATACCAAACGCTTTGGTAGTTTGCTCTTAGCTCCTTAAGTATCGAGTCAAGTCTTGTTTGGCGTTTTTGTGTAAGCTCAACCTCAACCCCAACAATCTCATCGGGGTATTCGACGAGGCCATCAATTAGATGCTTTTGTCCAGCCTCTTTTCGCAGAACATTGGCTTCTCTTTCGCAAATCCACTTGGCGCTATCTCCGGCCTTTGCCTCGACGTGTAAACGCACGCCATTTACCGCATGTATGTGGGCAAACCTTGAGATCGCCGGCACCTTGTAGGGATGATCAAGCCCTGCTGTTTCTAACCCCTTTTTGGTCAACCAGAGCCACATAGGATGGCCAACAAATATCTTTTTTCTTTCGACCAGACCGAGCTTCACCCAGCGGCTAGAAAGTCCGTAAACGCCATGATACCCAAGGACCTCGTTTGGAAGGTCTGGAGAATACCTGGTTGCAAGAACCTGGAGGTGATCAAAACGAATGGCGTACTGCTCCCCTATCCACTTAAGAATTGCCAAATCACGCGCCGTTAGAATGACGCTTCCGTAGTCACTGCGCTTTTTTCGCTTTGGTTTTTGTAATGATGGGTTTGACACGTAACCATGATAAACGTAACTCAGCCTACAGAAAAGAAAACGCACTCATTTACCCACATGGTCAAATGACCATATGATCATTTGAAACCGCAGCAAAGGCACCCGGACAGATGAAAGTAGTCACATTTGGGGCGTCAAATTGAGGCCTTCCCTTTGGCTAGTAACAGCAAGCCTGAAGGATCGGGGGGGGGGTAGAAAGCACAAAAGCAGATCGTCCTGCTTTTGTACCTTATTGCCGATTTGCCAAACTTGTAATTCGGTTTGGAAAATGATAATTTGAAAATGCCAGTTGCCCGAAGACAACCGGCATTTCGTCAAGCTACAAAAGGGCTTGCAAACAAGCCCTTAAATGCTTTATCTCCTCGCTGGCCGGCAAGGAATTAAGCTTTTCTAGAAGATGGCTCGACTCCAATTCTAGCTTTCTTTTTTGTAGCGTTATCTCCATGACTTCCATGAAGTAATCTTGAATAACCCGTTGCCTGACAACGGGCATTTCAATCTTTATGCGCTGTACAACCACGTCTATCACCACCTTTCAGAAAATTAAATACAAGTTTGCAAGTTTGAACTTTCACTTGCTTACCTCATCCCTAATCACGAAAAGTCAAGGTGACGCGATCGACGCGGCTCCTTGACCGAGTGATAAAATCTGTAGCTCTTGCTGAAAGTGAAAGTTTAAACGCAATCGGCGGGTGGGTGGGTAAACCTTGATCCTCACCTCCCTCCCCCAAACTAATCCATCAAATTTTTAATACCACCTCCCCCTGTACTTCTTTTCTAATTAATTCCCCTTCCCTTCCCCTAAATCCTCTCCCTATCCATCCCAATTCCCAATTCCTATCCCTCCTCCCCTCCTCTAATCCGAACCGCCCCACCCCGCGAAATTTACCCCTTCCTGACCACAACCACGTATAAGCAACGCGGCGGGGGTGTGGTCAGGAAGGAATAGGGTAAATGAGAGCGGGGTTTTAAGGGGCGGTTTCGGCAAATTCTTTCGTATAGTAATTTATAAAGACTAATTCTTTTTTGGGGCGTTTTTGTGTCGATTTTTTGCTTTTAAATGGCTATCCATTAGCCTCTTCAGCCAGTCCATTGCTCCAAGAAACAACTTCCAAGTTGTCGACTTGTAAGCCACTGTTGTTTAATTCGCTCTCCAAGCGCTGGCGGAACTTGACCCGAAATAGCCTAGCGATATTGTCATCCGGCGACACAATGACGGCTTCTCCGTTGCCGGCTGAAGCAAGAAGAGATCGCTTCAGGTAAGTTGTAAAAAAGCTCTGGCCTTCAAGCGCCTCGACTCGATCGGTCAAATTACTCCAAACGCCAATCAACTCCGAGGGCGTCTTGTATTGTTTTCTGACGGTTTTGGACCAGTTGAGAAGTTCCTCTTCCTTGCGCCTTTTTTCGGCTTCTTCTTCCCGCGCCAGTTTCTTCTTCTCCTCCATCAAGGACCGCTCAAGTCGTACTTCTTCCAGTCTTTGCGCCTCGCGCTCCTCCTGGGTCATGAAACCGTCCGGCGCGCCATAATCTTCCTCGATGGCTCTCCTCAACCAACCTTTAGGATTGCGGACCTTTTCAGGGCTAACATCGAGAAGAAAGTCTAAGTAAGTCGCCTTTTGACGTATATAGCGCTCGTCGTGGTTGCTTGCCAAAGCCTGGGCGATTTGTTTTCCGATCCCCCTTGATACAAGGAAGGCAACAACAACATGTTGTTGTTTTTCTGTTTCTTGTTTAACTGTTTCTTGTGTGTTCAATTTTTGAACACGGGGGTGTTCAATTTTTGTACCAGGGGGGGTGTTCAATTTTTGAACACGGGCATCCCCTCCCATATTTACTGTATATGTTGTTGCTTCATCTCCTCTTTCGTTACTGGAATTTCTTGTTGCAAGAACAATTCCCATTTCCTCGAGCTTTCTAACTGCACTAACCAAAGTTGCTTTGCTCTGCACTCCTGCGCCGTAATCGAGGCGTGTTCCGTCACTTTTGACGATGCCTTCTCGCATCTGTCTCAAGGAGATGTTGTCCGCATCTTTCTTGAAACCAAATGTCCGGCGAAGAATATACATCAGCACTTTGTACTCAGCGCCACTGAGCCGGTGTTGAAGTTCGTCAAAAACAACATCGGGGATCTGGGTATAACGAGGGCTAGAAAAGCCTGGGAACTTGTAGCTATCTAGTTCAGAGTTGTCGTTTTTGGGCATTGCAGAGTCCTTTCAAGGTTAGACCCCTTGCACTGCGCCCAAAAGATTGTTACCCTACAAATGACTAGTTTGTAGATGGGTTCGTTTTCTTGGGCGAGTTCCAAGGAGAGGAACCCGTTTTCTTTTTCAATCTTCTAATTGTAAAAATCCTAGCATGATAAAAAGAGAAATTGCAAGGGTTTATTCCCGTCATATGACCATTTGCGCAAATGGTCATATGGTCATTTGACCATATGATGGAATGATCAATCGATGTTAAGTGTTTCTTTCAATCTATTCCGTACGTCCTGCTCGGTCTTAATTTCTCGAAGGCTGAGGTCTTTTTCCCTTAAAAGGTTTACCATTTCTCGAAGAAGTTCAGATTTTGAAACGACCTTCCCGCTCCCCTTTCTTGAATCGTATGTAACGTAATCAAGCCAATCTAGCTGGTCTTCAGAAAAGATAATCGTCGTTTGCTTTTGCTGGGGCTCGCTTTGTTTCTTCCTCCCCCGCTTTTTTGCTTGCGCTAGAGGGACTTCCTGAGCTTCCGGTTCTTCCCTTGGACCCGTTCTTTGAAACATCTTGCTTAGAGGATTGTTCTCTTCTACTGATGCACGTTTACTTGCCATTGTTGATTACCTCCAGCAATTCTTTAGCAAAATACCTGTAGTCTTCTGCGACCGGGTGGGTGGGGCTGTATTCCAAGATTGTCTGGCCTATAACGGGTGATTCCTGAACTTTAGTCGCAGCGCGAATGACTGTATCAAATACGTGAATCCTTCCCGATAGCTGTTCTTTAACTAGCCTCAATACCTCGGTAGCGTGTTTGGTCCTTTTGTCGTAAACAGTAGGAAGGACCCCTAATACTTCTAAATCCTCGTTGATCTCCTCTTTAATGCTGTCCAGTGTATTGGACAAAAGGCGGATCCCAACAAGTGAATAAAAGGCGGTGGACATTGGAATGACAACGCCATCCGCTGCCGATAATGCATTGATGGTGAATACTCCAAGTGAAGGTGGGCAATCGACCAAGATCACATCGTATGATTTTTTCACCGATTGTAAAGCTTGGTGGAGCTTATCTTCTCTTCTGTATTTGCTGTTTAGATCTATTTCGGCTGCGGATAGGGTAATATTTGTGGGTGCCAGGTCAATGCCTGGTTTGACTGTTCTTATAAGTTTGGAGATGGCGTAGTTTTTCACCAGCACGTCATACATGGTCTTTTCCAGCGAGTCCGGATCAACCCCAAGGCCTACCGTTAAACTCGCTTGTGGGTCGAGGTCAACCACTAAAACGCGCTTCCCCATTTCGACTAGCGCACCCGCCGTATTGATGACGGTGGTTGTCTTTCCGGTTCCACCTTTTTGGTTTGAAAAAGCTACTGTGTACCCCATGCGCAAACTCTAGCACTATATAATCATATGGTCAAATGACCATATGACGAAACTATCAGTCGAAGTTATTGGACTGATGTACAATACAGGCTAACCACTATTCTGATACACAATGAGCGATGATATGCCCTTTGCCCCGATACTCAAGGCTGAAATAACTTGTCCAGTCTGTGATAACATCGAAACCATCGATATTCCGCCTGACTATTGACTCATTTCCCATACGTGCACCAGTTGCGGTGCACATCTGCGGCCTCAGCCGGGCGACTGTTGTGTCATTTGCTCCTATTCCAATCAGCACTGCGTCTCCCGCCAACTTGAAGCGTGGGAGAGTGAAAGCGGCAAATTATGATTTTCGCTCCCATATCTGGCCAGGTGTGTCTTTCTCCAATGATCAAATAGCCATTTGATCATATAACCATATGATCAAATGCCCATATGACCATTTGATCATTTGACAAATAAAGCATTCCCCATAAAATCAATAGAAGCGGGCCTAGCAGGTGCGGACACACCCACTAGACCCTAACACACCACACCGTAGGGCGGCGTGGAGTGCTCATCAGAGCGCAGTAAGTATAGTTGTATTCTGCTTATTCGCCCATGCCGCCCGACGGTATGGGCATTTGTTTTTCTAGCTCCTGAGATCAGTAGGGCAGGGGGTTATGATGCAACTATACAAATACTTTTTTGCGCTCTTGCTCCTTTTGCTTGCCGGTTGTGCCTCGCAACCAAGAACAGCAGTTGAGTATGTTTCCGGCAATGCGACTGCCAATGCAAGCTTCATTGCAACTGCACAAGTCGACCAGTACCAAAGAGATGCACAAGCAACTCTAACGGCGAGGGACGCTACTCAACAGGCAATTGCAATAGAAATTCGCTCAACATCTGAAGTCGCCACAGCCACAGCCTCAGCACAACAAACGAAAGACGCTTTAACCTTCGCAATGACGGTTGATGCCGTGACAAGAGAGTCACAAGCAAGAGAAACCTCGACCGCACAAGCTGCAATTGTTGCCACAAGTACCGCCCAGGCGGTGGCCACAGAACAAACCATTTTTGCAACTCGTCAAGCTTTTGAGCTTGCGCAGGAACAGGCGAAAGCAAGAAGAGAAAACATCATCACCATTGCCACAAGCGTTCTTCTCATCCTGTTCGGCGTTGTTGCCTTTGCTCTCGTTGTCCTTTTCTTCTTCAAGGCAATTCCGATTTTGGTCGGTCGGCTCGGCCTGGTCCACTATGGACAGCACAAAAACCCTCTTCTCTTGACCACAAAAGGAAATCAAACTGTATTGGCAGATCCCATGCGCATGTTGCAATCCGCAATCACAATCGACGAAAAAGGGAGTGTATCAATGCCAAAGCTTACCCCTGATGAACTCCAGTTGATTGTAACGGGCGGGGCATTGCGAACACTTGTCGAACAAGCAAGAAACGCGCCTGGCCATCCTCCCATGCTTCCAAGTCAAATAACTTCAAGCCGTAAAATTGGCTCCTACGAAAATTTTGAAGAGAAAAGATATGAATTACCACACGTAGTACAAAACTCAAATGTAGGCCAATCTGGGGGCTTACACGATGGTTTTGAAACACCCTCGCTACCCAGCTTCATACCCTGGAATGTCCTGCACTCAAATCGGAGTGGGGGACTGGCTCTTGGAATGGGACATGAAAATGTAATCGTTATTGATCCGGTAAAAACTCCGCACATCCTGTTATCAGGTTCGAGTGGAGCAGGGAAGACAAGAAGAGCTTTGCGCCCGCTTGTTGCACAAGCTTTGGCGCAAAGTGTTGTTGTTGCTTTGTTGAATGAATCAGGAGCAGACTTCTCGCCCTTTTATGACCATCCAAATGCTTTTGTTATTCGTGGAACTCCTTCAACCTACATCAGTTTTTTGGTTGGCGTAATAAGAGAAATGGAAAGAAGGGAGGCCGTTCTAAGAAGCGCGCGCGTATCGGAGTGGGGAAGACTTCCCGATTTTTTGGCAGACGGTCCGCCGGCGCTGATTGTAATTGACGAGGTGCTTTCTCTTGCAATGACAATGACTCCTATCGAGCAAAAGCAGTTTTGGAGCCTTCTGGCTACATATGCAAGTAGGGCAAGAAAACTCTCGATGGGGAGTATTGGAGCGCTAACAGATCCCACTTATAGGATTTTAGGACCTGGGCTTAACTGGCGTGAACAATGTAGTGCAAGGGTTAGTTTTCGGGTTTCTAAAGCCAACATCTCGAGGGCTGTACTTGATTCTGGCGGAGCAGAAACATTGGAAGAGGGGCAATTCCTGGCAATGATTGGATCAGGAGAACTCATCAAAGGTGTGTCGGCAAACCCGACAGATGCCGAGCTAAAAACTTACCTTGCGGGGTATCCGGTGCAACCGGTGATAAGCCAAGATTGGCTTTTGCTTTCAGACGGAGAAGAACCGCTTAGAACCAGTCCAGAACCGCCCAGAACCACAGTTTTCCAAGAAGAACCGGTTCCAAATATACGGATCCCAATAAGTCATGAGAGGGCGCCAACACACGAAGAAAGGCAGTTTATGCGCTTTCTTTATCACCATGACGGCATGAGCAAAAACGCTATTTGCAAAATGGTTTATGGCTTTAAAAACGGACAAACATATGCCTGGGTGACAGAGGCGATAGAAGGCTAAAAAGGCAAGTCTTTATCTGTTACTTGTCTATACCACTCGGCAAGCCATTTCATAACAGTTTCAAAACGGTGCGCAGGAAGAAGCTTGTAACTGGTAATTCCTTCCCGCCTGTAAACCTCTCCATAGATTGCACCATATTCGTTGCGCTTAGTGGATTTACCAAGTTCTAGAGCAATAGCCTTAACAGCTTGGCTGATCTGGCTGGCCTGGTCGGGCGTTACGCTCTTTCCGGTATCTCCAAGTGTTGCCTCGATTCTCTCAAGCCTTTGCTCGTGATCCTCAAGCTTTGCCTCGATCAGGATTTGGCTTCTTGCCAGTTTGGTTAGTGCCTGGAAGGTCTTATAGGCTTGTACGGCTGGTGAGTCCGTTTTTAGAAGTGCTTCAAAACTCGGGTCCGCCGTTAGTCGACCTTCTTGAAAAGCCTCCCACAAAACCTTAGCTGCCTCGCGCTTGTAACGAACAATCTTATCCTGCGCCTCGTCGCCAATTCTGTTAGTTTCAAGGCCGGTCAGCCAAAGGGGGACTAGATCGACGCGCAAAACAAACGTCTTCTGCCGGCCACGGGTACCCATGATGGGTACCCTTTGCAAACCGTCGCTTAAGACCTCATCCCGTTTTATGCGGTCCGTCTGACGTTGGGGGCGCTGAATGCCCAGAGCATCGCACATGTGCCGGATAGACACATAGACCTGGCCATCATCAGCACGGATAGCAGTTAGCTCATCATCATAGAAAGTTACTTCTTTCTGTTCGATCGGGGTTAGGTCTTTCTCTGTCATGGCGCGATTCTACCAGAGTAAGCCTACTTGCTATACTGAAAAAAAGCCTAGCCTTACCGACTCCCCAAATGGGTGCAAAAATGGAAGAAGAACAAGAAAAGCGTGATCGGGCGTGGACAGATTCGGCTGTCGCCGGCGAGTTGAAGAAACTGGAGGATATAACCGAGGAGGAAAACATCAATAAACCAGGTAGC
>ENA-UOUJ01000674-UOUJ01000674.1-activated-sludge-metagenome-genome-assembly--contig:-NODE-674-length-21011-cov-4.003722_pt1 | contig 21011 bp, 18 predicted proteins | sample MGYA00249839_ERZ747224 | MGnify/ENA primary metagenome ERZ747224 (study PRJEB28782, sample SAMN03220277) | activated sludge metagenome | biome: wastewater; feature: sewage sludge; material...
CGACTTCACCAGCGAGGACTTGTTCTCCTCGCGAATGATGTCCATGCAGAGTTCGACGCATTCGTCACAGATGAATACGGTCGGGCCCGCGATCAGTTTGCGAACCTCGTGCTGACTCTTGCCGCAGAACGAACAATACAGCGTATTCTTGGAGTCGCCCGTACCGACCTTACTCATTCCTGTCTCCGTCCGACGTTCGATCCCGCCTGTTCGCCTGCTCACCCGCTCCGATCCGGCACATCCGGCGCAATGAGATTACATATGACCAAAGTCCGTACCAGAAAAGACCCTGCGCCCTCAACCCCGCGCGGATCGCAGGCTCACCCGATTCTCCCGTGCGTACCACCAGTTGAAACCCGGCAACCGCACCATGGTGCCCCGACTCTCAAGAATTCGCTAATCGGCCAGTCATCTCCCATCCGCCGATAGCTGATCTGACTTAAGGGGGAGATCTCCCTCCCCGATTAATCCAGCGCTGCGCCGCCATCACGCGGATACGTTATCACGGGGATACGCCGCGGAAGGGCGAAGGAACTTTTCGGAAACCATCGCCGTAAAATCGCGATGATTCGGACCGGATCGAATCAACCGGTCCTTCCGCTGTCGCCGGACCTTACCCGGATACGTTATGACGAAGCTTTCGGCGCGGCCGGATCTTCAGCGCGCTTGTCGATCACCTTGTCGACGATGCCAAAGTCGCGAGCCATGTCGGCCGTGAGGAACTTGTCGCGCTCCAGCGCATCCTCGATCGCCTGATAGGTTTGTCCGGTGTGCTTGACGTAGATCTCGTTGAGCCGCTTCTTGAGGCTCAGGATTTCCTGCGCGTGCAGCATAATGTCCGTCGCCTGGCCCTGGAAGCCGCCGGAGGGCTGGTGAACCATGATGCGCGCGTTCGGCAGCGCGTGCCGCATATCCTTCTCGCCCGCCGCCAGCAGCAACGACCCCATGGAGGCGGCCTGTCCGGTGCACAGCGTTGCGACCGGCGGACGAATGAACTGCATCGTGTCGTAAATCGCCAGACCCGACGTCACCACACCGCCCGGCGAATTGATGTACATTGAGATTTCCTTCTTCGGATTCTCCGCCTCCAGAAACAAAAGCTGCGCGACGATCAGCATCGACATATTGTCTTCGACCCCGCCGGTCACGAAAATGATGCGCTCCTTCAGCAGCCGGGAGAAGATGTCGTAAGCCCTCTCGCCGCGGTTGGTCTGCTCGACCACCATCGGCACGAGGTTCATGTAGGTTTCCACTGGATCGCGCATTGATCACCCAAAAGTTTGTGTCAGCGGTTGGCGACGAACATCCGGGACGAAACCGGGAGACTTCAATTCTTCCCCGTGCGGATGAATGTCCATGATGCAGGATTCGGCAAGCACCGCCCACAGATATAAGTTCATCGCTCGGGCGACAAGACTGAACCGGGCGGCTTTCCGCTTCCGACAGAATTCAGAAGCGGGCTCTATTATTTTGATTTGACGCGTTTTTCTTGGGGCTGACCGGTATCCATCCTCGGGTTGGGAGTCCCGAGGACATGCTTCGCCCGAAAACGATGCAGACACGCCGGAATCGAAGATTCGCCGGCAGCCTTTCGATTCGGCTTCGCCGGGAATCTCGCCCGGCGCTTCGGTTCCGGATGGCGGCCCGGGTTGCGAACACCAAACCCGCTCCGCTGAACCGAAATAGGATGCGGCGCGGATCAGCCCGCGAATGCGCCGCTGCTCACATCTCGGCGCTATGCGCCTCGTGTTCCTTGAAAAGATCCTCGCGCGTCACGCTCTTTTCCGTGATCGTGGCGAGTTCGAGAATGAAATCCACGACCTTGTTCTCGAACAGGGGCGCGCGAATCTGAGCCAGCGCTTGCGGGTTTCGCTGATAGTAATCCCAGATCTCCTTTTCGCGGCCCGGCGTCTGGCGGGCGCGACTGATCAACGCACGGTTGATTTCATCGTCCGCGACCGTAATTCCGTTCTTTTCGCCGATCTCCGAGAGCACGAGGCTGAGCCTTACCCGGCGGTCGGCAATTCGGCGGTACTCGGCCCGGGCCTCTTCTTCGGTGGTGTTCTCGTCGGCGAAGGTCTTTTTCTCTTTTTCCATCTCCGCCATGATGGTTTTCCAAACCTGCTCGAACTCGTCCTCGACCAGGCTCGGAGGCGCATCGAACTTGTGGGTCTCGTCGAGGCGATCGAACAAAGCGCGCTTGACGTGCTGCCTCATCGCACGGGCGAATTCGGCGCTGAGCTGCTCGCGGACGACCTGCCTCAACTGATCAAGCTCCTCCAGGCCGAGCAGCTTGGCGAATTCATCGTCGATCTTAAGATCCTGCGGCGCCTCGATCAGGCTCACCGTAGTCTCGAACTCGGCATCTTTCCCCGCAAGCTCGGAGTCAGCGTAATTGCCGGGGAACGACGCCTTGACCGTGCGCGTTTCGCCGACCCCGGCTCCGACCAGCTGCTCTTCGAACCCCGGAATCAGGGCGTTCGATCCCAGCACGACCAGGATATCCTCGCTGCTTCCGCCCTCGAAAAGCTCGCCGTCGATGGTGCCCTTGAACGAAATGGTGATGCGATCGCCATTCTCGGCCTTCGCGCCTTCCTCCCTGGTGGTGTAGGTGCGATTCTGATCGGCGATCCGTTTGATGGCTTCTTCGACATCGGCGTCGCTCACGTCGACCACCGGCTTCTCGAGGGTGAAGGACCTGAAGTCCGCCAGTTCGATCGGCGGCACGACCTCGATCGCCACGCTGTAGCTGAGATCGGACTTGCCCGCGAGGATGTCCTCGATTTCCTTCGGTTCCGAAGGCATCGTGACCTTGGGATTGCCTGCAAGCTTGAGGCCGCGGTCGTTGACGATCTGCATGTTCGTGTCGCGGATCGTGTCCTCGATGGTCTCGACCATCACGGAGCGGCCATAGAGCTTCTTGAGATGGCTGACCGGCACCTTCCCCGGGCGAAAGCCGTTGATCTTCACCTTGTCCTTGAGGTCGACGAGCCGCTCATCCGCCTTGGTCGCGATTTCGGCGGCGGGAATGCTGACCTGGAACTCGTGCCTCAGTCCCTCGGCGAGGGTTTCGTTCACCTGCATGGCGTCAATCTTCTTCCGCTCGATCCGGCGGAAACGGCCGGATCATTGTCAATCGGTCGATGCGCGGCGGAACGCCTGCATCGGTGTACGGCCGGCATATATCCGATCTGGATAGCTGCCTGAACGGTTACTGCTCAAACGCTTTAGCGCTTGGTGCGGGCGGAGGGACTCGAACCCCCACAACTTTCGTCACTGGAACCTAAATCCAGCGCGTCTACCAATTCCGCCACGCCCGCCAGTAGAACTAGGCGCATCAATCCGGCCTGCGATGCCGAGCATGATGCCGAAAAATGCGAAGCGGCTTTCGGTAGACGTCATGCTCCAACGAGTTGAAATCAGGCACGCCGACGGGGTTGGGTTGTCATCTCCCGCCGTCATCGACGCGCTCGATGCGGCGGGCTTATAACATGGGGAGACTGGTTCGCAGCAAAAAAATGGCCGTTCGGCCCAGCCGCTGGCGGCTGGACAGAGTCCGAAGAACATGATCCGCATTGGCATATGGTGCTACGTCCTGTTCGATTAACCCGGCGGCGTCTTCTGGCCGGCTTCGGGGCAACCGCCGTGGCCGGCTCCGCGGCCCCGATTCATGCCCGGTCGCAAGATCCGCGAAGGCTCGCCATCGACGCGATGCCCGCCTCCCTTCCACTCGGGCCGGACCATCACGAAACCACGGTCTGGTCCCTGAGGACCGGCGGCTCCTCCCGAATTCCACGCTTCCGTCAAGGCGAGAGCGTGGACGCTGTCGTGACCAACGGCCTGACGGCGCCATTGGTTCTGAACTGGCGCGGAATAGATCACGCGGCCGCCATCGAGCCCTTGACGGCCCGCTCCTCCATCTCGCCTGAAGGGATCGACCGCTACGTGTTCCCGTTACGGCAGGCCGGGACGTTCATGTACGACGCCCGCCTGCTGGGAGATGGTCTGGCGCAACCCTCGCCCGCGCAGGCTCTGATCGTCGAGGAACGGGAGCCGATCGAGGCCGACCGTGACGAGGTCATGCTGATCGAGGACTGGCGGCTGGATGCCGAAGGACGGCCGGTCGCGCCCGGCCCCAGCGAAATCCAAACAAAGGTTGGGCCGCCTCTCTACCTGGTGAACGGCAAGCCATCGCTCGACCTCAACCTTCACGTTAACGATCGGCTCAGGTTGAGGATCATCAATGGATGTCAACGCAATGCAATCGCTATTGCAATCCAGAATCTGGACGTGCGGGTCATGGCAATCGACAGCCAGCCGGCGGAGCCGTTTCTGGCGCGCAACGGCCGGTTGGTGCTTGCTCCGGGAACCCGGATCGACGCCGTTATGGATGTCACGCTTGCGGCGGGAACGGCATCGGCCATCACCCTGCATGACGGCGGCGGCAACCCGCGTCAGATCGCCCGTCTGAAGGTTTCAACCGATTCGCCGCCGCGATCCGCGCCGCTGCCGGCGCCGCCGGCATTGCCGTCCGCCAACCTGCCGGCGCGGCTCGATCTCGGGAGCGCGCTGCGCACCGACCTGCCGCTGATCTCCCCTGCTGGAACTTCGTCTGCAGGAACTTCGTCATGGGATCGACCAGCACTTTTCAGCACGCGCAGGGCACCTGCCTTCCGCATCAAACGCGGCCGGACCGCCGTGCTCGCGCTGAAGAACACGACCAAAACACCCATGGTGTTTCATCTGCATGGTCATCACGCCCGCCTGCTGGACCGGCTCGACGACGGCTGGAAGCCGTTCTGGCTGGATACGGTGCTGGTCGATGCCGGGCAGACCCAACGCATCGCCTTTGTCGCCGACATCACCGGAGCATGGCTGATCGAAACCATGGGCGTGGAGTGGAGCGCACCGCGGCAGGTCGGCTGGTTCGCGGTGGAATAAGCTGAATTATCATAATCTTAGTAGTCGATCCCGAACCGATCGTAGAGCCGCCGCAAGACCGCGGGCAGGACCTCCGGCAAATCCTCGGCGATCAGTCCCGGCCCCGCCTCGCGCCCGGTCTCGCCGTGTATCCATACCCCCATGCACGCCGCCTCGAAGGCCGGCACGCTTTGCGCCAGCAGGCCGCCGATGATGCCGGACAGCACGTCGCCCGAGCCTGCCGTCGCAAGCCATGGCGGGGCATAGGATGCGATGGTCGCGCGCCCGTCCGGCGAAGCCACCACCGTGTCGGCTCCCTTGAGCAGAACGACCGCTCCCGAACGCCGTGCCGTGTCGCGCACCCGCTCAAGTTTTGATCGAAGTGGATGTTTATTACTCATCTCGCTGAAAAGGCGATGGAACTCGCCTTCATGCGGCGTCAGGATAATGTCGGAGCTTCCCGACTGCCTGATGGTCTCGAACAGGCGATCACGCGTATCGGCGAAGCTCGTCAGCGCGTCGGCGTCGAGCACCATCGCCCGCCCCGCTGCGAGGGCCGTGGACACAAGGGCGCGGGTTTCCTCGCCGATCCCGGCGCCGGGACCGATGACGCAGGCATTGAGACGCCGATCAGCCAGGATTTCCGCGAAGCCGGCCGCGCCGTTCATGCGGCGCACCATCACGGCAGTCAGCGCAGCCGCGTTCGCGCCCAGCGCGTCGTCCGGCGAGAGCACGGTGACAAGACCGGCTCCGGCCCGCAGCGCGCCCCGCGCGGACAGCCGGCACGCACCCGTTGATGTCAGACCGCCGGACACGACAACGGCATGGCCGCGCGCGTATTTGTGCCCGTCGATATGTGGCGCGGGAAACGCGCCATGCCAATAGTCCGGGATATTCTCGAAGGTTATGGACCGAATCTCGTCCAGTACCGCATCGGCGATGCCGATATCGGCCACGCGCACCCGGCCGCAATGAATCCGGCCCGGCAGCAGCAGATGCGCGGGCTTCTTGCGAAAGAACGTCACCGTCTCGGTCGCACGGATCGCAGCGCCCATGACCGCGCCTGTGGTGCCGTTGATGCCGCTCGGCAGATCGATGCTGAGCACCGGCGCGCCGTTGGCCATGATGGCTTCGATCGTCGCGAGAGCGTCACCCTTCACCGGCCGGTTGAGTCCCGCGCCGAACAGCGCGTCGATGATCAGCGCGGGCGAACCGAGCGCGGAGAGGTCGCAAGGCAGCACAGGCCCCTTCCAGCCTTTGGCCGCGAGAGCCGCGTCGGCCTTGAGGCTGTCTCGCTCGCCCAGCAGGATGACCGAAACCTGGTAGCCGCGCGCCGCCAGTTCTGTCGCCGCGACGAACCCGTCGCCGCCGTTGTTGCCGCATCCGGCGACAACCAGGATCGGTCCTTTCTCCGCGAGGCCGGCAGCCGCGTTCGCAACCGCCTGCCCGGCACGCAGCATCAAGGCGAAGCCCGACACGCCTCCCGTGATCGCGAGCCGATCGGCCTGCTCCATTTCGCCGGTCGTCAGAATCTCCATGGCCCTGAACCCGATCGGGCAAGCTGCCCGTCTCGCAGTCTCACCGCTGCACAAAAATTAAACCGGTTGCCTAATTTATAGTCGCATGGGTGCCCGACGCCCCGACCCCCAGCCCGCCCGGATCGTCTTAATCGTATGATAGCATGGATATTATTGTGGGTTTTTGAGTTGGCACAAACCCTGCTTTGAGAAAGAAAATTCGTCCAGTGTGTCCACTGGCAGGCAATGAAGCGTGTCCCGCGACTTTGTGTCCGTCCGAAATCCAGTGCATGACCGCTGCTGCAGGCGGCAGTGTGAGCGCGCATCAGCCACTGGCTGGACATTGGAAGCGCCAGGAGACGTTCAATGAAGAAGATCGAAGCCATCATCAAACCGTTCAAGCTCGACGAAGTAAAGGAAGCCCTTCAGGAGATCGGATTGCAAGGCATCACCGTGATCGAGGCAAAAGGCTTTGGCCGGCAGAAGGGACACGCCGAGCTTTATCGCGGCGCGGAGTACGTGGTGGACTTCCTGCCCAAGGTCAAAATCGAGATTGTGATCGGCGATGATCTGGTCGAAAAAGCCATCGAAGCAATCAGGCGCGCCGCCCAGACCGGCCGCATCGGCGACGGCAAGATCTTCGTATCCAATATCGAAGAGGCCATTCGGATCCGAACGGGAGAATCCGGCCTCGACGCGATCTAGTGGAGTGAATTTGACGTTCGCGACCCATTCGGCCGCGCGTCGCGGATGCGAATGTCAGAATCGGACCACTGGACCCTTTGAGAACGATATCCACGCATCAAGCCATACCGACGGACGCTTCGCGCCGGCGATTACGACGACCAGCAGAGACAAGGGGTATTTATGAAGACCGCCAATGACGTCCTGAAATCAATCAAGGACAACGACGTAAAATACGTCGATCTGCGTTTCACCGATCCGCGCGGCAAGTGGCAGCACGTCACCTTCGACGTCAGCATGATCGACGAAGAATTTTTCGCCGAGGGCACGATGTTCGACGGCTCCTCGATTGCCGGCTGGAAGGTGATCAACGAATCCGACATGACGCTGATGCCCGATCCGGCGACGGCGGCGATCGATCCGTTCTTCGCGGAAACCACCATGGTGCTCACCTGCGACATCCTGGAGCCGTCCACGGGCGAGCCCTATAACCGTGACCCTCGCGGGATCGCCAAGAAGGCCGAGGCGATGGTGAAGTCGATGGGCATCGGCGATACGGTCTATGTCGGTCCGGAAGCCGAATTCTTCGTGTTCGACGACGTGCGTTTTCAGACCACGCCTTACAACACCGGTTTCAAGCTCGATTCCTCCGAGCTGCCGACCAATTCCGATACCGAGTATGAGGGCGGCAATCTCGGTCATCGCATCCGCACCAAGGGCGGCTACTTCCCAGTTCCGCCGCAGGACTCGATCCAGGACATGCGCTCGGAGATGCTCGGCGCCATGGCCCGCATGGGCGTGAAGGTCGAGAAGCACCATCACGAGGTGGCGTCCGCCCAGCACGAACTCGGCATGAAGTTCGATACGCTGACCTACATGGCCGACCAGATGCAGGTATACAAATACTGCATTCACCAGGTCGCGCACATCTACGGCAAGACCGCCACCTTCATGCCGAAGCCGGTGTTCGGCGACAACGGCTCCGGCATGCACATTCACGTGTCGGTCTGGAAGGACGGCAAGCCGACCTTCGCCGGCAACAAATACGCCGACCTGTCGGAAACCTGCCTGTACTACATCGGCGGCATCATCAAGCACGCCAAGGCGATCAACGCCTTCACCAACCCGTCCACCAACTCCTACAAGCGGCTGGTCCCTGGATACGAGGCGCCGGTGCTGCTCGCCTATTCGGCGCGCAACCGCTCCGCCTCCTGCCGCATCCCCTACACCACCTCGCCGAAAGCCAAGCGCGTCGAGGTTCGTTTCCCCGACCCGATGGCCAATCCGTATCTCGCCTTCGCGGCGATGCTGATGGCGGGCCTCGACGGGATCAAGAACAAGATCGATCCCGGCCCCGCCATGGACAAGGATCTCTATGACCTGCCGAAGGAAGAACTGAAGCAGATTCCGACGGTCTGCGGCTCATTGCGCGAGGCGCTGGAAAGCCTCGACAAGGATCGCGCCTTCCTCAAGGCCGGCGGCGTATTCGACGACGACTTCATCAATGCCTTTATCGAATTGAAGATGACCGAGGTGGAGCGCTTCGAGATGACGCCGCACCCGGTCGAGTTCGATATGTACTACTCGCTGTAAGCGGCGATGCGCGGAATTTTCCGCGCAGCTTTCGAACGCCTCAAGGGCGCCCTTCACGGGCGCCCTTTTTTGTTGAATGGCCGCGCCCCGCTTGATCCTTGCCGCGTTTGCGGAAAGAGTGCCTGCTTTGGGAATCGGTGAGGTTCAGCGTGGACGGTTTGCCTGAAAGTCAGGGCTTCGAACGGCAGTCTCTTGCCCGCTCCATCGCGGCCGGCGGCATCGGCATTATCGCCTTCGGCGCGGTCCTCGCATTGGCGTGGTATTCAGCGGCAACGCTGTTGATGCTGTTCGCCGGCGTCCTGTTCGGCGTGTTTCTTACGGCCATGGCCGATCTGCTGCGCCGGGTATTCGGTGGCAATCAAACCCTGCGGCTGGTGATCGTCTGCGTCCTGTTCACCGGTCTGCTGTCCGGAGTGGTTGTCCTCGGCGGCGCGACCATCGCCCAGCAGGCGACGGCCTTGAGTTCGACGCTGCGCGCGCAATTGGGCAACGCCAGGGATTTTCTGGAGAAGCAAGGGGTCGACACCAGCTTCCTCAACGTGGGCGCCAAAACCGCGTCAACCGAGAACGGCGCCACGCCGATCCCCGCCCCATCAGCATCGCCGTCGCGCGGTCCGAAACTTCCTGATGCCAGCACCATCGCTTCCGGAACCGGCGCGATCGTCAGTCAGACCATCCGAATTCTGGTGCGTGTATTTGAGGGCGTCGGCAACTTCTTCATCGTCATATTCCTTGGGCTGTTGCTGGCGGCACAGCCCAAGGTCTATCGAGACGGCATCCTGCGCTTCGTGCCCAGGCAACGCCTCCCCGAAGCAGCACGCCTCATCGACGACATCAGTGAGACGCTGCGCCGCTGGTTGCTCGGCCAGATGGCCACGATGGCGTCGCTGTTCCTTTTGACATGGATCGGGTTGACCCTGATCGGCATTCCCGGCGCCCTCGTGCTGGGCTTCATTACGGGCCTCCTGACATTCATCCCCAACATCGGCGCCATTCTCGCGGGTGCCCTCATCGTCCTGGCGAGCCTCGGCTCCGGACTCACCGCGATCATCAGCGCCTTCTTGCTTTATCTTGCCGTGCAGTTTCTTGAAGGCAACGTGCTGACGCCGCTGATCCAGCGCCATGCCATCAGCATTCCGCCGGCGACGTTGTTCGCAGCGCAGATTTTCCTTGGCGTGCTGTTCGGAGTGTGGGGTCTGGCGCTGGCGCTGCCGTTGATCGCGGTCATCAAGGTGGTGCTGAACCACGTCTGGCCGGATCAAACCGCGACCGTCTAGAGTATTATCGCTTCTGATTGAATCAGAAGCGAAGCTCTGGATTGTTGTTTTAGCGCGTTTTCTTCACGCGAACCGGTATCCATCCCCGGGTCAAGCCCGGGGACGTGCTTCGCTCGAAAACGCTACAGAGCTGACCTTTCTCAAACGCTGAAAGCCGTCACCGTTTCGGTGTGCTCGACCTCGGGGGGCGAGGCGAAGAATGGCCCGACCAACTCGCGCCATTCGGTAAAGTTCGAGGATTCGCGAAAATCCACGACATGGTTCTCAAGCGTTTCCCACTTGATCAGCAATCTGTAACGTGACGGTCTTTCGACAGACCTGTGCAGCTCAAAGCTTCTCCAGCCCTTGCAGCGCTTGAAGATCGTTTCAGCCCGCGACACGGCCGCCTCGAAATCCTTCTCGCTGCCCGGCTTGATCTCGATTTGCGCGATTTCGGTGATCATGTGAGCGGACCTTTCATACACGCTCTGTCTGTATCGCGATCGACTTCAGACGTGAAGCGAGACGGCAAGCATGCAAGCTGCATTCTCGCTGTTATCGCTCATACCCCAAACGACAGAACGCACCGGCGCCGGACGAGCCGGGCCGATGGGCGCAGATGCGGAAGGAATGTCGCGTTCAGGATGTTCCGGAAACGGGCGGCCGATCTTGCCGCCAGCTTCGCCCTGTTCCGGAAAACTCAGAGCCGATACAGAATCTGGTCAGTCCAGAAGCGCTCGAGGCGATGCAACGACTTGTTCAGCGTCGCGAACTCCTCGTTCGAGATTCCGCCGACCTGCTCGACGGTCTTGACGTGCTTCTGATAGAGCGCATCGACGATGCGTCGGATCTCCTGACCCTGCGCGGTCAAGCGGATTCTTACCGAGCGGCGATCGACGCGCGAACGCTGATGATCGAGAAATCCAAGCTCGACGAGTTTCTTCAGATTGTAGGAAACGTTGGAGCCGAGATAATAGCCCCGAGTCCGCAGTTCACCAGCCGTCAGTTCCTTGTCGCCGATGTTGTAGAGAAGAAGCGCCTGCACCGAGTTGATGTCGGCCCGGCCGCGACGATCGAATTCATCCTTGATGACATCGAGCAATCTGCGGTGCAGCCGCTCGACCAAGGTCAACGCCTCGAGATAGAGCGACTGCACCGGTGCCTGACCGGCGACCTGTTCCGCGGGCTCGTGAGCCTTCGCAACGGCTTTCATGATGACATCCCCTGTTGTCGTTTTTTTTCGACTTGTTCGACGAAACTTGTGTCCCGCCTGATAGCCATGACCTTAGGGGAGGCGTTTGAAGATCAGCTTAAATAAGACAATAAAGACATCATGAATTTAAGAGAGTAAATCGCCGATTAAGCTGTCATATCAAGGCATTTAGCAACCTTTCATTGACGCTTCCGCGGCCCTGTTCATGCTTCGTGTGCCGCTCCTGTCGCATTCAGGAACAGCGCCGTTCAAATTCGAAACATTCGGTCAACACAGATAACCACGCCGTTAGGGTCACCGAATTCTTACCGTGAAAAATTCTCGGAAAACTTTAGGGGACGGCGATCAGGAAACATGACGTGCGTTGCGGCGCACCCTCGGCTGCTCGTCGCTCTTCTCATCTTCAGGCATATGTAGAGTGGCTATGGCGGCCGTTCCCGCGCCGCCATCCATGCCAGCCCCAGATAGGCCGTGAGCATTGCCGTTTCCAACCCGACGATGACCAGGTTGCCGCCGTAGATCATCGGAAACATGAGTTCGACGACAGCCATCGAGACCACCGTGGTCAGCCACACCACAGCGCCCCATGGCGTGGCCAGCCAAAGGCCCACGGCGGCCACAAGCTCGATCACGGCGAAGTAGACCGTCGCCGCCTGCCAGGCCACCGTCTGGTTCTCAAAGGCGTCGTCCTCGCCGCCGATGAATCCGGTCAACTGAGCCCAATGATAGAGCCCGACGGCGAGCGACAGCATCGCCATGACCCGCAGAAAAACCACCAGCCGCCCGGTCCAGAGATTGTCATCGGTCTCCGTGCGGGCCGTCGGGCTTCCCGCCACCGGCATGGCTTGATCTCGCGGGATCTGCCCGCGCGATGAGGTTTTAGACGTCAGGATGCTCATAACCGGACCCCACACAGCCGTGCGAGCCCGCTTCATGGCTTTCCGGAACCATAAAATCAATTGCATTGCATCGAGGTGCATGAGCGCGGTGACGAAGCCGGTTCCTGGTGCTACATAAAACCGGTTCGGTTCTGGCCTTCAGGAGTGTCGGCAACATGGCGATAAAATACGGGCGTCCCATCGAAATGCGGGATGGACCCCGCCGCGATGCCGCAGTCACCGCCGCTCCGCTCGATCTCGTCGCCCGGCTCCGCCGCAACCGCAAGGCGGAATGGGCCCGCCGCCTGGTCCGTGAAAGCGTTCTGACCACCGACGACCTCATCTGGCCGCTGTTCGTCGCCGATGGCGCCGACAGGCGGACGCCCGTTCCCTCCATGCCCGGCGTCGACCGGATTAGCGTGGACGAATGCGTGCGGGACGCGGAACGGGCGCTCGAACTGAACATCCCCTGCATCGCGCTTTTCCCCTATACCGACCCCGCCCTGCGGGACGTCTCCGGCAGCGAAGCCCTCAACGCCAAGAACCTGGTCTGCAAGTCGGTCCGGGCCATCAAGCGGGAATTTCCGGACCTCGGCGTGCTCTGCGACGTGGCGCTCGATCCCTTCACCAGTCATGGCCATGACGGCCTGGTCGAGGACGGCAGGATCCTCAACGACGAGACCGTCGCGGTGCTGGTCCAGCAGGCGCTGGTGCAGGCGGAAGCCGGTTGCGACATCGTCGCTCCGTCCGACATGATGGACGGCCGCGTCGGTGCGATTCGAAGGGGTCTGGACGAGGCCGGGTTTGTCGATGTGCAGATCATGGCCTATGCCGCGAAGTATGCATCCGCTTTTTACGGCCCGTTCCGCGACGCCATCGGCTCGGCCAAGGCGCTCACGGGAGACAAGCGCACATACCAGATGGACAGCGCCAACTCCGACGAGGCTCTGCGCGAAGTCGAGCTCGATATCGCCGAGGGCGCAGACATGGTGCTGGTGAAGCCGGGAATGCCCTATCTCGACATCGTGCGGCGCGTAAAGGATACGTTCGGAATGCCGACCTTCGCCTATCAGGTGTCGGGCGAGTACGCGATGATCGCGGCCGCCGCCGGCAACGGCTGGATCGATCGCGACCGGGCGATGATGGAAAGCCTCGTCGCCTTCAAGCGCGCCGGCGCCGACGGCGTGCTCACCTACTTTGCGGCGGCGGCGGCGGAGAAGCTGAAACAGAACCGCTGACGCGTCCCCTCCCCGCGATCGTTCCGTCCACGCCTCCGGGCCTGCCCAGGACTTGCAACCCGGGCAGCACGTCGCCATCTCGAAAGACGCTTCCGCCTCTATCAGAAGATCAGAAGCGGAAAGTCTCTTCGAAAGTCTCTTGGCTGAGCGCCGTGGAGGACTGGACATGGCCGATGGTAACTTCGACAACGCCCACGGCGGCGACTCCGCCGGGTTCCAGCGGCACGCGTTCGACCCCTGGATGCAGCCCGAGTTGTTTCGCGGCGTTTTGGCGCGGCGTTTTTTTGCGTTCCTGATCGATCTGCTGGTGCTTTCAATCCCCGTGATCATCGGCGTGATCTTCATCGCGATGCTTGGGATCATCACGCTCGGCTTCGGATGGGCGCTGTTCTGGCTGGTTTCGCCCGCTTCCCTGATCTGGGCCGTCTTTTATTACGGCGCGTCGCTCGGCGGCCGGCATTCGGCGACGATCGGGATGCGGGCCATGGGTCTGGAAATGCGGACCTGGTCCGGCGAGCGGAGCTATTTTGTTCTCGGCGCCATGCACGCGATCCTGTTCTGGATCTCGGTGTCGATATTCACGCCGCTGATTCTGATGGTCAGCCTGTTCAACAACCGGCGGCGCATGCTGCATGACATGCTGCTGGGAACCGTCATCATCAATTCGGATCTTGCGACGGTGGCGCAGCCCTCTGGAAGCTATTGATATAGCGGCAATGCGGATTGACGGTCAGCCTCGGGAGCGCGATGCTGGAGCACAATCTGCTTTGGAGACTGACAAGGCGCCGTGACCCAGCACTCGCGTGACACACCGCAATTCTATCTGACCGCGCCTTCGCCGTGTCCGTATTTGCCCGATCGCAGCGAACGCAAGGTATTTACCCATCTGGTCGGCGAGAAGGCGGGCGAACTCAACGATCTGCTCACCCATGGCGGCTTTCGCCGCAGCCAGTCGATCGCCTACCGCCCGGCCTGCGACCAGTGCCGCGCCTGCGTTTCCGTGCGGGTCATCGCCGATGAGTTTAAGGTGTCGCGCGGCGCCCGCAGGGTGCTGGCGCGAAACGCCGACATCACGGGCAGCCTGCGTGCCGCGACGCCGACGTCAGAACAATATTCGGTATTCCGCGCCTATCTGGACCAGAGACATCGCCACGGCGGCATGGCGGACATGACCGTGCTGGATTACGCGATGATGGTGGAAGACAGCCACGTCGAGACCCGCATCATCGAATATCGCCGGCGCGGCGCGGATAGCGGCGAGAACAGACGCGGCGACCTGGTGGGAGTGGCGCTCACCGATGTGTTGAGCGACGGACTCTCCATGGTCTATTCGTTCTTCGATCCGTCCGAGCAGCACCGTTCGTTCGGCACCTTCATGATCCTCGATCACATATCCCGCGCGCGGCAACTCGGCCTGCCCTATGTGTATCTCGGTTACTGGATCGAGGGGTCGCGGAAGATGGACTACAAGGGACGTTTCCTGCCACAGCAGCGCCTTGCGCCCACGGGCTGGCTGCGGGTGGATGCCGACGGCGAAACACAGCACGAGACGAGAGAATAGAGCAGACCGCTCCGCGTCCAATGTTGGTCCTATCCGGCAAACGTATCCGCCAGCAGCTTCACATTCAGGATCACGATCAGGCCGGCGACGATCCACGCCGCGACGGCGGTTCCGGTTGAAATTGCGAACCGACCCATCTTGCGCCGGTCCGAGACGAAGCGGACCAGCGGGATCACCGCGAACGGCAGTTGCATCGACAGGACGACCTGGCTGAGAACCAGAAGCTGCGCGGTGCCGCTGTCACCATAGATGGCCGTGACGACGATAACGGGCACGATGGCGATGCCGCGCGTGACGAGCCGCCGCGCCCACATCGGCATCCGCAAATGCAGAAAGCCTTCCATCACGATCTGGCCCGCGAGCGTCGCCGTCACCGTGGAGTTGATGCCGGAGGCGAGAAGCGCGACAGCGAACAGCGTTGATGCGATGCCGAGACCCAATAGGGGCGAAAGCAGCTTGAACGCGTCGCCGATTTCGGCCACCTCGGTATGACCGCTGCCGTGAAACACTGCGGCGGCCACGATCAGGATGGCGGCGTTGACGAACAAAGCCAGCATCAAGGCCAGCGTACTGTCAGCGGTCGCCCATCGGATCGCGCTCCGCCGGCCCTCTTCGGTGCGCGGATAGGCCCTGGTCTGCACGATCGACGAATGCAGATAAAGATTATGCGGCATGACCGTCGCGCCGATGATGCCGATGGCGATGTAGAGCATCTCAGGATTGGTGACGATCTCGCGCGAAGGTACGAAGCCACGCAGTACCTCGGCGACCGGCGGCGCGGCGGCGATGATCTGGATCGCGAAGCAAACCGCGATGACGATCAGGAGCGCGACCACGAAAGCCTCAAGGAATCGGAAGCCGCGGTTCATCAGCAGCAACAGCAGAAAGGCATCCAGCGCCGCGATCAGCGCGCCGCCGATCAGCGGGATGCCGAACAGCAATTGCAACGCGATCGCCGTGCCGATCACCTCGGCCAGATCGCAGGCGATGATCGCGGCCTCGCAGACCAGCCAGAGCATGAAGTTGACGGGCCGCGAATAGCTGGCGCGACAGGCCTGCGCGAGATCAAGGCCGGCGGCGATGCCGAGCCGCGCCGCCAGCGCCTGCAACAGAATCGCCATGAGGTTCGACAACAGGATGACGGACAGCAGCGTGTAGCCGAACTTCGAGCCGCCGGCGATATCCGTGGCCCAGTTGCCGGGGTCCATATACCCCACCGAGACCATGTAGCCCGGTCCCGCGAAGGCAAAAAGGCGACGCAGCCAGTGCCCGCTCGCGGGAACCAGCACCGTCGCATGGACCTCCTCGAGACTTGGGCGGGCTGACGCTTCCGAATGCCAGCCAGTCTTCGTCGAAAGGGATCCTTGCGACGGCTCCGGTACCGGTTCGGGCGTCAATGCAGGTGTTTTCACATCCATTGACCCCGTATGGACCAAGTATAGCTTTATTGCAACTCATTTGCAAATGCATTTAGGCCGAGAGCGCAGGCAAGGTCCGCAGCTATTATTTCGCGCGATGCGATAGTCACGCTCAACCCTTCGTCCAGATCATGACCTCGATACTCGCAAAGCGTGCACGCCAGACGCTGAAACTAAGGTTCGATATTCTCGCCGTCTTTCCCTGCGGCGGGAGGAGTCAGCAGATCGAGCACCCTTTCGGGAGGACGGCAAATCCGCACGCCCTTCGGCGTTTCCACGATGGGACGCTGAAGCAGGATCGGATGGGCCACGATGAAATCGAGAAGCTGATCATCGCTCCATTTGGAATTGCCGAGATCGAGTTCGCCGTAAGGTGAGCCGTTGTCCCGCAGCAGCCCGCGTATGGGTAGCCCCATGGCGTCGGCCAGCGCGCGAAGTCGTGCGCGGTCCGGCGGATGCTTGAGATACTCGATAACCACCGGCTCTTCACCGCTCTGCCGGATCATCGCCAGCGTGTTGCGCGACTTGCTGCAGGACGGATTGTGATAGATCGTCACGGTCATCGTCGGCATCCGCTCAGCGTCCAGAATTTGTTCTGACGCGTTTTCTTCACCCGAACCGGCATCCATCCTCGGGTCAAGCCCGAGGACATGCTTCGCTCGAAAACGCCATATCCGCGCACGAGGTCAGATCGCCCGGCCGAATTTGTTCGACTTCGGCAGGCCGTGCGCGAGGCGTCCGGCGTCGGCGCGGTTGCCGCGCCAGTCAGACAGATCCTTCCAGCTCAGGCTCTGCTCGCGGCCCGCGGAGTCCTTCCACGTCAAACCGATCTTCGAATCGAACACGGCGACGTCTGACAGGCCCGCGCCCTTGTATTTCTGCAGCCGCACGCCGCGGCCGCGCGCCATCTCCGGCACCTGATCGAGCGGGAAGATCACCATCTTGTGGTTGGTGCCGATGACCGCGACCTGATCACCCGCGACCGTCGTGATCGCTTTCGCCTCGTTAGGCATCTCAACGTTGAGCACCTGCTTGCCTTTGCGCGTTGTGCTGACGCAATCGTCCTCATTCACGACGAACCCCTGCCCTTCGTAGCTCGCGATCAGGAATTTGCGGCCGCCGGTGTGAATGAACAGCGACACGATCGCCGCATCCTGTTCCAGATCGATGAACAGGCGGATCGGTTCGCCATGGCCGCGCCCGCCCGGCAGCTTCGCGACGTCGAGCGAGTAGAACTTGCCGTTGGTGGCGAACAGCAGCAGCTTCGACGTGGTTTCAGCAAAGAACGCGAAGCCGAGCTTGTCGTCGGTCTTGAAGGACAGGTTCGACAGATCCTCGACATGACCTTTCAGCGTCCGCACCCATCCCTTGTCCGATACGACGACCGTGACCGGCTCGCGCTCGACCAGTGACTCTTCCAGCGCGGCGAGGTCATGCTCGGGCGCGTCCGCAAAGACGGTGCGGCGTTTGCCAAGCGGCGTCTTTGGGCCGAACATGTCGCGCACGTTGCGCACCTGTTCGCCGACTTTCTCCCACTGCCTGGCTTCGGAGCCCAGCACGGCGTTGATACCCTTGAGTTCCGCCCGCAGGTCCTTGTCCTCGGTGCGGATCTCCATTTCCTCGAGCTTGCGCAGGCTGCGCAGGCGCATGTTGAGGATGGCCTCCGCCTGAACCTCCGTCAGCTTGAACGCCTTTATCAAGGCCGGCTTCGGCTCGTCTTCCGTGCGGATGATCTTGATGACCTTGTCGATGTTCAGATACGCGATCAGGTAGCCGCCGAGCACTTCCAGCCGATGCTCGATCTGCGCCTTGCGATAGGCCGAGCGGCGCAGCAGCACGTCGCGCAGATGATCGAGCCATTCGCGCAAGGCTTCCGCGAGGCCGACGACCTTCGGAATCTTGCCTTTGATCAGGACGTTGAGATTGAGCGAAATGCGGCTTTCAAGCTCGGTGAGCCTGAACAGCGATTCCATCACCAGTTCGGGATCGACGTTGCGCGACTTCGGCTCGATGACGACGCGGATGTCTTCGGCCGACTCGTCCCTGATGTCGCCGACCAGCGGCAGCTTCTTGTCGTTGAGCAGTTCGGCGATCTTCTCGATCAGCCGCGCCTTGGAGACCATATACGGGATCTCGGTGACAACGATCACCCAGGTGCCGCGCGCGCCCTCCTCGCGATGCCACTTGGCGCGGGTACGGAAAGCACCCCTTCCTGTCGTATAAGCCTCGGCGATGCTCTCCTTGGAATCGATGATGATGCCACCGGTCGGGAAGTCCGGGCCCTTGACCCATTTCAGCAATGCCTTCGACTTCGCGTCCGGCTTGTCGATCAGGTGCAGCGCGGCATCGCACAGTTCGGCGGCGTTGTGGGGAGGGATCGCGGTGGCCATGCCGACGGCGATGCCCTGCGCGCCGTTGGCGAGCAGGTTCGGAAAGCCGCCGGGCAGCACCACCGGCTCGCGGCTCTGGCCGTCATAGTTGGGGCGGAACTCGACGGCGTCCTCGTCGATGCCGTCGAGGAGCAGCCGCGCCACGTCGGTCATGCGCGCTTCGGTGTAACGGTAGGCCGCCGGATTATCGCCGTCGATGTTGCCGAAGTTGCCCTGACCATCCACCAGCGGATATCGCGAGGCGAAATCCTGAGCCAGCCGCACCATGGCGTCGTAGATCGCCTGATCGCCATGAGGATGGAACGAGCCCATCACATCGCCGACGATCTTGGCGGACTTCTTGAAGGCCGAGCCCGGATCTAGCCGCAGCAGCCGCATCCCGTAGAGGATACGCCGGTGCACGGGTTTCAGGCCGTCCCGCGCATCCGGCAGAGCGCGGTGCATGATGGTGGACAGCGCGTAGGCGAGATAGCGCTCCTCGAGCGCCTCCCGAAGCTGCACCTCGGCAATTTCGGCCGGCTCGGCCGGAATCAATCTTTTTCCCATGGGGACGGGTTAACGCCTGCCGAGTCCGGCGACAAGGCGTGAATGACCTGTCATGGCGAGGGAGGGCTCGACTCAGCCATGGGGCGGGCGCCGTCCGCAACTGCCGCTGTCCGCTTGCGCACCACCGCGTTGATGAATCCGGCGCGCGCGTCGGAATGCCCCTGCCCGCGCGGCTCCAGCACATGGCGCAGCAGGAAGCGCCCGGTCAGTTCGAAGCCGTCCAGCAGGTCTTGTTCCGACCAGCCGTCTTGCTCGTCATGGGAAGCACGCAGAAACGGCGGCAGCGGCAACAGCCGGTCGCGCCAGGGCTCGCCCGCCTGCCGCGACACCGCCCCGCCCGATTTCGGCGAGACGGTGGCGCCCGTGGCCGCACAGGCCGACAGATCAAGGCCGAAACCGAGTTCGCCCAGCATCGCAAGCTCGAACCGGACCAGATGGATCGCCGCTCCACCCACTTGGTCAAAGTCGTCCAGCGTCCGTTCCAGCATCGCAAAGATGCCTTCATGAGGATCGCGCTCGGGCAACAGGCGCGTCAGCGCCGCCAGATGGGTCACGCCGTAGGTTGCATGTGACGATGCGAGCAGGCTCGCCGCGCGCATCCGCGTTCCTTCCAGCGCGTAGGTACCGAGATGTTCGTCGAGCCGCGCCCGCCACAGCGCGCTGACCGAATTCCCGGGCTGCAGCAGCGGACGCATCCGTGATCCGGCCCCGCCACGCACGAGACCGAGATGACGTCCATGGCTGCGGGTCAACAGCTCGACGATGGCCGAGGACTCGCCATGCCGCCGCACCCCGAGCACGATGCCGTCGTCAGTCCATTCCATGGCGCCAGTCTACGGTAGCGTTCCCTTTCGCGGCAATCCGATCGCGCCGGATTGCCGCGTCATTCGAACCAGTCATTCGAACCAGTCTTCCGCGTCATCGGAGAATGAAAAATACAGGCCGGCTCCCGCAAGGCCGGTTGAAAAAAAGTCGATCGCAAACGCGGGGGTCAGCCCGCTGTTCAATGAACCGAGCAACGAAAGCACCGAAAGCGCAAGCGCGACGACCAGCGCCCAACGCGCCCAGTTCTTCCGTTGCCGTGCTGCGAGCCACACCAGCAGCAGAAAGAAAATGAACACCATGACGACGAACGTATCGGCGCTCGCCGCAGCCGCCTGATCGACACGGTCGGACGGACGCGCGATGAACGCAGCCGACAACGTATCGATCAGGAGCGAAAGATACAGCAGAACTTCAAACCGCAGCACGTTTCCCGGGATCGTCATGCCGTAGCCCCCGCCTATTCCTTGGGAAACTCCAGTCCCATTTCCCGATAACGGTTCGGATCGTCGCCCCACTTCTCACGCACCTTCACGAACAGAAACAGGTGAACCGGCTGGCCGATGATCTCGCCGATCTCCCTGCGGGAGTCGGCGCCGATCGCCTTTATCGTCGCGCCGTTCTTTCCCAGCACGATCTTACGCTGACTGTCGCGTTCGACAAAGATGGTCTGCTCGATGCGGACCGACCCGTCGTTGCGCTCGGTCCAGGTGTCGGTCTCGACCGTTGACTGATACGGCAGCTCCTGATGCAGATGGCGGTAGATTTTCTCGCGCGTGATTTCGGCGGCGAGATGACGCAGCGGGGCGTCCGACATCTGGTCTTCCGGATAGTGAAACGGCCCTTCAGGCACGCGTTCAGCCAGCGCGAGGCGCAGATCATCAACGCCGTCGCCCGACAGCGCCGACACCATGAACGTGTGCACGAACGGCAGCCGCGCGTTGGCCGCCTGCGTCAGCGCCAGCAGCTTTTCCC
>ENA-UOUJ01000675-UOUJ01000675.1-activated-sludge-metagenome-genome-assembly--contig:-NODE-675-length-21007-cov-9.543433_pt1 | contig 21007 bp, 18 predicted proteins | sample MGYA00249839_ERZ747224 | MGnify/ENA primary metagenome ERZ747224 (study PRJEB28782, sample SAMN03220277) | activated sludge metagenome | biome: wastewater; feature: sewage sludge; material...
CGGCACATCGCCGGCTTTTTCGCGGGGTGGGGCGCGCTTACTTCTTGCTGAGCGGGCAGGTGTTCATGCCCAGCATCGTATAGGCGGGGCACCAGCCGAGCAGGCCGGTGGCGAGCGGGACGATGCCGATCCAGGCCCAAACCGGGCCGCCGAACATCGCCCAGGCGAGCAGCGCGATACCGGCCACGATGCGAAGGATCTTGTCGGCGCCACCAACGTTCGTTTTCATGTTTGTTCTCCAGTGGTTCAGGTCGATGTCGAAACAGTCGGCCCGAAAAGCATTCAGTGCGGGCCGAGGCATTGTCAATCTCTGCGGGAGCAGTCCTGCTCGGGATGGATCGAACTGGCTTGCAGTTCATCTGCATCGATGCTGATTTAAGCACAGCATGGAGTCCGGGTCTGTAACTCAGGTTACAGAGCACTGCAAGATCGTCGGGAGGTGCCAGAGATGTGGTGTGCGTGACCGAAGTCACACCGGCGATTCGAAACGCTCTCCGGCATGGATGGCTCGATTGCATGGGTTTGGAAGGGGCGCCATGATCTTGCGGCTGAGTGCAGCCGAGAAAACCAATAATCGGCCACGAGAGCGCGGGCTGTGGAGAGGAGACGATGCCAGATTCGGGAAATGCTTCGGCGAACGGCGCATTGCAGGCGATCGTTGATTTTCTGCCGAGCGGCGTCAGCCTGTTCGATCGCGACTTCAACATGGTGCTCTGCAACCGGATCTTTCGCGAGTTGCTCGAGTTTCCAGAGCATCTGTTCACCGACCGGCTACCCTCGCTCGAGGATCTGGCTCTCTTCAATGCACATCGTGGGGAGTACGGGCCGGGCGAGCCGGCGAACCTGGCCGCACAGGTGGTCGAGCGCGCCAAGGAGCGGAGACCCCACGTGTTCGAGCGCGAACGGCCGAATGGACGCATCCTCGAGATTCGTGGGAATCCGCTCCCGGATGGCGGGTTCGTTTCCATCTACACCGATATCACCGATCGCAAGCGGGCCGAACAGGAGGCCCGCCGCAGCGCACACTACCTCGACGCAGTCGTGAACGCGTTGCCACAGGGGATCTCCGTGGTCAACGAAGCGCTCGACGTGGTGCTTTGGAACCGTGCGTTCGTGAATCTCCTCAACCTGCCGGAGGACTTCATGACACCCGGTATCACCTTTGCCGATGTGATCCGCTTCAATGCCCGGCGCGGGGATTACGGTGAGGTGGATCCGGAGGAGAAGGTCCGTCAGATGGTGGATCTGGCGCGCCGCTTCGAGCGACACAAGCTCGAGCGCGAGCTGAGGGACGGTTGCGTGCTCGAGATCGAGGGGCGTGTCGTGCGTGAAGAAGACCATCCGGTCGGGTTCGTCACGACCTACACCGACATCACCGACCGCGTACGCAACGCCGAGACGATCCGTCGGGTGCGCGACCTGATGAGCGATGCCATCGATTTTTCACCCACCTATATCTGGGAAACCGGGTCGGATGGTCGGTACAGCTTCGTCCAGGGCGTCGAGAAGATCCTCGGCTTCAAGGACGACGAGATGCTCGGCACCGAGCGCGGGAAGCAATTCTGCACCGAGCATTGCGACCAGGATTGCCTCGGGCCCGGGGTGCGATGTGATCGCATGGAACCCGTTCGCGCTCGTGAGACGCTCGATCGCTGCACGCTCGTGACCCGTCGAGCGGATGGCTCGGTGGTTTGGCTGTCGTCGAGCGCACAGCCGATCTTCGAGGAGGGAGGGCGTTTCGTCGGCTATCGCGGCGTCGACGTCGATATCACCGAGTTGTCGCTCGCAAAGAGAGAACTCGAGCAGATGGCGCTGCACGATCCGATGACCGGCCTGGCGAATCGGCGGAAGTTCTGCGCTCGTTTCGATCTCGAACGCACGCGGCAGTCTGAAACCCGGAAGAGTTTCGCCCTGTTGCTGGTCGATGTGGACCATTTCAAGCGCGTGAACGATCAGTTCGGCCATCTGACCGGCGACGCGTGTCTCCGGCTGGTTGCCAACCAGCTGTCGACTGGCCTTCGCGTCACCGATCTCGTGGGCCGTTTCGGTGGTGAAGAGTTCATGGTGCTGCTGCCGGACTCCACTCCGGACGATGCGCTTCAGGTTGCCGAGACCCTCAGGAGCAAGATCGAGAGTGCGGCGTTTCCTTTGCCCGACGGCGGCTTCCTGCCGCTTACGATCAGTCTAGGGGTCGCTCGATGCGACCCCGAAGGCGGGCGGGACTTCGAAGCGATCCTGGAGGAGGCGGACCGCGGTGTCTATGCGGCGAAGCAGGCAGGCCGCAACTGCGTGCGCGCGGGCTGGCTGGTTCCGTCGGCAAGCGCATGAGCCCCGCCACGCCGGGCGCTCGTGCGCTGCCGTAGGCGTCATGGCGGGTATCCCGTGGGGGGAAGTCTAGCTTCTGATCGAACCCAGTGCGGCAAGCTGGCGCAAACCTGCTGCGTCGACGATTTCGACCTGCTCCCGGGCGAGGCGTACGAACCCTTGTTCGGCGAAGCCCTTGAGCAGCCGGCTGACGATCTCGCGCACGCTGCCGAGCTCGTCGGCGAGTTGCTGGTGGGTGACGTGGAGTACCCGGCCCTTCCCCAGCAGCAGGGCCGCGAGGCGCTGGTCGAGCTTGCGGAAGGCGACCTCCTCGATCAGTTGCATCAGGTCGGCGATACGCTCGGCGAAGAGGTGGAAGACGAAGTCGCGGAAGGGGCGCTCGCCCATCATCTCGTCGAACACGGCCTTCGGCAGCAGCATCAGCAGGGTGTCGGACTCGGTGACGCCGCGTGCGTTGTAGTCCTCGTGGCCGAGCAGGCAGGACGAGGAGATGATGCAGGTCTCGCCCGGGCCGACACGGTAGAGCGGCAGCTCGCGCCCGCTCGGCGCGCACTTGCTCACCCGTACCGAGCCCTCTACCACGAAGGGGAAGCCCTCGCAGGCCTGGCGGTCGTCGAAGAGCATCGCGCCCGCAGGCACGCGCATCCACTGCGCGCTGTGCAGCAGGCGGGTGCGCGCCGGCGCCGAAAGGTCGGCCAGCACCGGGTAGCGGGCATCCAGCTGTGTCGTGTCGGTCGGGGAAAGGCTCGGGCTCATCGCTTCAGGCCAGTTCCAGCACCACCGGTGCGTGGTCCGAGGGGCGCTCCAGCCGGCGCGGCTCCTTGTCGACGCTGCAGCTGCGGCAGGCCTCGCGCAGCGCCGGCGACACCAGCAGGTGGTCGATGCGCAGGCCGAAGTTGCGGCGGAAGGCCATCATCCGGTAGTCCCACCACGAGAACGCGCGCTCGGGCTGCTCGAAGAGGCGGAAGGCGTCGATCAGGCCGAGGTCCTGCAGTGCGCGGAAGGCGGCGCGCTCGGGCGCCGACACGTGGATCTCGTCCTTCCAGTCGGGGTGGGCGTCGCGGTCTTCGGGGGCGATGTTGAAGTCACCGGCCAGCACCAGGCGCTCGTGCGTCTTGAGTTCCTCGCGCAGCCATTCGGTCAGCGCGGCGAGCCAGCGCAGCTTGTACTCGAACTTGTCCGAGCCCACCGCCTGGCCGTTGGGGAAGTAGCCGCACACCACGCGCACGCCGCCGATCGTGGCGGCGATGATGCGCTTCTGCTCGTCCTCGAAGCCGGGGATGTTGCGCACGACGCTGGCTTCGTCGATCGGCTGCGGACTCAGGATGGCGACGCCGTTGTAGGTCTTCTGGCCGATGAAGACGGCGTGGTAGCCGGCGGCCTCGAGATCGGCGACCGGGAAGGCCTTGTCCTCGAGCTTGAGCTCCTGCAGGCAGAGCGCGTCGGGCTTGTTGGCCGCCAGCCAGTCGAGCACCTGGGGCAGGCGGACCTTGAGCGAGTTGACGTTCCAGGTGGCGATCTTCATGCTTGCGCCACCATGCCGCTGTGGCGCAGCAGCGCGTCGACCTTGGGTTCGCGGCCGCGGAAGGCCTTGAACGAATCCAGCGCCGGGCGGCTGCCGCCCACTGCCAGGATCTCGCGCCAGAAGCGCTCGCCGGTCTCCGGGTCGAGCAGGCTGCCCTTGCCCGCGCCGGCCTCCTCGAAGGCCTCGAAGGCGTCGGCCGACAGCACCTCGGCCCACTTGTAGCTGTAGTAGCCCGCCGCGTAGCCGCCGGCGAAGATGTGCGAGAAGCTGTGCGGGAAGCGGTGCCAGGCGGGCGGGATCATCACCGCGACCTCCTTGCGGACTTCGTCGAGCAGGGCCATCACGCGCTCGATCGGGACGGGACCCGAGGACGCGTCCACCTCGCCGTGCAGGCGCAGGTCGAACATCGAGAACTCGAGCTGGCGCACGGTCTGCATGCCGCTCTGGAAGTTCTTCGCGGCGATCATCTTGTCGTAGAGCGCGCGCGGCAGCGGCGCGCCGGTGTCGACATGCGCGGTCATGCCCTGCAGCACGTCCCACTCCCAGCAGAAGTTCTCCATGAACTGGCTGGGCAGCTCGACGGCGTCCCACTCCACGCCGTGGATGCCGGAGACGGCGAGCTCGTCCACCTGGGTGAGCAGGTGGTGCAGGCCGTGGCCGCACTCGTGGAACAGCGTCAGCACGTCGTCGTGGGTGAAGGTGGCGGGCTTGCCTCCTACGGGGCCCGGGAAGTTGCACACCAGGTAGGCCACCGGCGTGTCGCTGCCCCAGGTGTTGCGGTGGCGGCTGCGCGCCGAGTCCATCCACGCGCCGCCGCGCTTGGTGCTGCGCGCGTGCAGGTCGAGGTAGAAGTGGCCGACGAGTTCCGGGCCGTTCGCGCCGTCCTTCTCGATGCGGAAGAAGCGCACGTCCGGGTCCCAGCTCGGCGCCTCGTCGGGGAGGATGTCGACCCGGTACAGCGCGCGGATCACGCCGAACAGGCCGTCCAGCACCTTGGGCTCGGGGAAGTACTGCTTCACCTCCTGGTCGGAGTAGGCGTAGCGTGCCTGGCGCAATTTCTCGGAGGCGTAGGCCACGTCCCAGGGCTCGAGGGTGTCCAGGCCCAGTTCGGCCTTGGCGAAGGCCCTGAGTTCTTCCAGGTCCTTCTCGGCGAAGGGTTTGGCCTTTGCGGCGAGGTCGTGCAGGAAGCCGAGCACCTGCGCCGGCGTGTCGGCCATCTTGGGCACCAGCGAGACCTCGGCGAAGCTGCGGTAGCCGAGCATGCGCGCCTCCTCATGGCGCAGCGCGAGGATGCGGCCGATCAGCGGGCCGTTGTCGAGCTCGGGGTTGCCGAGCTCCGAGGCGCGGGTGGCGTAGGCGCGGTACATGCGTGCGCGCAGCTCGCGGTCGTCGGCGTACTGCAGCACGGGCAGGTAGGAGGGCATCTGCAGGGTGAACTTCCAGCCTTCCTTGCCCTCTGCTTCGGCGGCGGCGCGGGCGGCCTGGCGCGCATCTTCCGGGATGCCGGAAAGCCCGGCCTCGTCGCTGATCCACTCCGCGTGCGCGTTGGTGGCGTCGAGCAGGTTCTCGGAGAACTTGGCGGCGAGCTGGGACTGTTCTTCCTGGATGGCCTGGAAGCGCGGCTTCTGTTCGTCGGGCAGCTCGGCGCCGGACAGGCGGAAGTCGCGCAGCGCGTGCTCGAGGATGCGCTGGCGCACCGCCGACAGGGTGGCGAACTCGGTGCTGTCGTGCAGCGCCTTGTACTTCTCGAACAGCGCCAGGTTCTGTCCGACCTCGGCGTAGAAGCGCGAAATGTCCGGCAACATCGCGTTGTAGGCCTCGCGCCACTCGGGCACGTCGAACACGCTGTGCAGGTGGCCGACCACGCCCCAGGCGCGGCCGAGGCGCTCGCCGGCCTCGTCCATCGGGCTGACGAAGCCGTCCCAGGTCGGCGCGGCCGGGTCGGCGGTGAGGCGCTCGATGAGCGCGCGGTTCTCGTCGATGAGGCCGCGGATCGCGGGCTCGACGTGCTCGGGCCGGATGTCGGCGAAGCGCGGCATGCCGGCGAAGTCGAGCAGGGGATTGGCGGGGGAGGGGCGGGTGCCTTGTTGCATGTTCGACCTTGTCGTTGCGGTCCGGCGCGGCCGGACGAGAGGCAGCTATTTTGCCGCAAAAGCGCGCGACGGGCGCCTGCGCCCGCCGCTTCGAGGGGGCTTCAGGCCTTCAGCGCACCAGCTCGCGATAGGCGTGCCAGGTGGCGTGGCCGGCGAGCGGCAGCAGGACCACCATGCCGATCATCATGGTGGCGAAGCCGATGCCGATCATCGCGACCAGCAGCAGCGCCCACAGCGCCATGGTGTCGAAGTTCACCTGCACCGCGCGCAGGCTGCTCATTGCCGCGGTGACGGCGTCGGTGTCGCGGTCGAGCAGCATCGGGATCGCGATCGCCGAGAGCGAGAACACCACCAGCGCGAGCACCGCGCCTACCATCAGGTAGGCGAAGACGAAGTACAGGTTGTCGTCGGCGGCGAGGACGCCGGCGACGAAGTTGGTCACGTTGTCCACGTCGCCGCGGTAGAACAGCGCGAACAGGATCGCCGACAGGCGCTCCCAGGCGAGCAGCGCGATCGCGAGGAAGGCACCGAAGAAGGCCAGGCTGTCGGCGTTGCGCGCCAGCCCGCGCAGCGAGCCGAGGAAGCCGATGCGCTCGCCCTCTTCACCGCGGCGCGACAGTTCGTAAAGGCCGGCCGCGGCGAGCGGGCCGATCAGCATGAAGCCGGAGATCGCGGCGATGAAAAGATAGGGCCGGTCTGCCGTGTAGGCCAGGATCGCGTAGCCGATCGCGGACAGGATCACGCCGTAGGCCAGGCTGGCGCCGAGGTTTTCACGCAGGTCGCGCCAGCCGGCGCGTAGCCACTGCAGCGGACGGTCGCGGCCGACCACGCGGATCTGGGGCAGGTCGAAGTGCTGCTCGAGCGAATCGTAGGGCTTGTCCATCTTTCACTCCTCGTTGCGGATCGGGACGGACGCCTGCGGGTGCCGGGGACCACGGGGTCGAGCCGGGCAGGAGGCAGGGGTCACGCGATCTATGATCGGAGCGCATGGGAATGGTTCGTGAATGAGAATTGGATTGAGTTGATAGAGATTGGCAATGGGGTGGGAGGCGTGAGGCGGGAGGCGGAAAAAAAGGGCGCCGGTCGGGCGCCCTTTTTTTGGGGATGCGGCGGGAGGCGCGATCAGTCCAGCTTGCGGCCGGTCAGGCGCTCGTAGGCCTCGCGGTACTTGGCGGCGGTGTGCTCGATCACGTCGGCGGGCAGCTTCGGGCCGGGCGCGGTCTTGTTCCAGTCGAGCGTTTCCAGGTAGTCGCGCACGTACTGCTTGTCGAAGGATGGCGGGCTGATGCCCTCGCGGTAGCCGTCCGCCGGCCAGAAGCGCGAGGAGTCCGGGGTCAGCGCCTCGTCGATCAGGTGCAGCGTGCCGGCCGCGTCGATGCCGAACTCGAACTTGGTGTCGGCGATGAGGATGCCGCGGGTCGCGGCGAACTCGGCCGCCTCGGAATACAGCGCGATCGCCGCGGCGCGCGCCTCCTCGGCGAGCTGGGCGCCGGTCTTGCCGGTGCCGGCGAGCGCGTCCTTCATCAGCGCCTCGCAGCGCGCCTGCGCCTGCTCGAACGAGATGTTCTCGTCGTGCTCGCCCATGTCGGCCTTGGACGAAGGCGTGAAGATCGGCGCCGGCAGCTTCGCCGCCTGCTGCAGGCCCGCCGGCAGCGCGATGCCGCAGATCGCGCCGGTGGCCTGGTAGTCCTTCCAGCCCGAGCCGATCACGTAGCCGCGCACCACCGCCTCGATCGGCAGCGGCTTCAGGCGCTTGACCACCAGCGCGCGGCCGCGCACCTGGTTGCGCTCGTCGGCCGCCACCACGGTCTCGGGGTCGATGCCGGTGAGCTGGTTGGGCAGGATGTGGCCGAGCCGGTCGAACCAGAAGTTCGCCAGCGCCACCAGCACGCGACCCTTGTCGGGAATCGGGTCGGGCAGCACCACGTCGAAGGCCGACAGGCGGTCGCTGGTCACGATCAGCAGCTTCTCGTCGTCGACGGCGTAGATGTCGCGCACCTTGCCGCGGCCGAGCAGCGGCAGGCTCTGGATGGAAGTCTCGAAAATGGGCGTCGCCACGGTGGGGCCTCGGGTTGCTGGCAAAGCCGGGATTATAGGGGAGGGCGCGGCGGCGCGCTGGCCAGCCTGTTCGGGAACGGCTCCACCTCGTCCGTGCCCTCCTCGCGAGGCGGAGGCAGCGCATGGAAGCGGACGAACGTGCGTACCCGATAGACGAATTGCGGTTCTGTCCGCAAGCTATAATTTCCAGGACGGAATACATTCGTGTACCTGCTCAAGCAGCCGCACGACCATCGGCCCAAGGGGCGGGTGGTTTGCTCGGAAGGCTCAGGGGTTCGACTGGATGTACCGCAGGGTTTTCCACAAGACCGCCGATCTGCGGTCCAACAAGTGTTATCCGCCAGGCATGAATCCGAGCAAAGCTGAACGATCCAGGACCATCAAGCTGACGGATCTGCCGAACGTCGGCCCGGCTATGGAACGTGACTTGGCACTGATCGGGATCCGCGCCCCCAAGGATCTGGAGGGGCGTGATCCATTCGAGCTGTTTGAATTGCTCGGCGAGAAAACCGGGGTTCGCCAAGACCCGTGTGTATTGGATACCTTCATGTCGATCACGGACTTCATCGCCGGCAATGCGGCGCAGCCATGGTGGGCCTATACGACTGAACGAAAGAAGCGGTACGGCCGCATTGTGGGTCGTCGCGGGAAATAGTCGGTTCGCGGCCAGCAACTCAATGCAGGCGCGCCGCCGCTGACCGAAAGCGGCCTGGGCTCGTGTGTCCGAGTCGAACCCACGAAACGAACATGCGGCAATGCCGCGCCCTCTGTGCATTCAGGGCTGCATCGATTGGCCTCGATGCGGAAAGACGGCTGGCGTCATCGAACGCCATGAGTAGGGAGGTTCGCTATGGCAGGGTTCGACATCAGGAACGATACGATCTGGCCGCTGGAGATTTCGCTCGGAATGCTGAGTCCGCTTTACTGGGGCTTGACCGAGCCGACCCAGACTTTCTCCAGAAGCACGGGCGCAGTCTGGTTCACCATTCAGGCTACGGTAGCGTTGGACGACAAGGAGCACATCACGACGTTCGGGGCTGTCTTCGATGTTTTCAAGAACATCCTCTTCCCGCAGGTGATGCTCGGCAACTGGCTCATCAATGGCGAAATGCTCGCCGGATCGCATGCCATTACCGAGGACGTCGCCCAGGCCCTGGGCGCAAAGCGGCCGATCACGATCAAGGGCCGACCGCTCAACGAGATGTCGTCCGAGGATGCGCTCGCCGGTTTGCGGGAGATCTTCACCGCGGACAGGGCGCGTGTCTCGAAGGCGGGATGCTATGCGGGCTGGAGCGGGCACAAGCAGTACGTCGTCCGTGGCGGACCGACGCTGACGGCGACGCCTGGCGGCGTCGAGCTTGTCTCGGGCAGCCCGCTCGCCCTCGTGCAGCTGTAGGTGCGCGAGGCGGCAGCGGCGTGACCTTCTCTGGCGGCAATGGGCAATCGGCAATTGCGGCTCGCGGGTGGTCTGGCTCTCATCCTGCCGACGAGGCCGAGATGCTCCGCCGCGATTCGGCCTTGTATGCGGACGAGTCCTTCGTGGCTCGGCGTGGTCCGACTTGATGGCCTCCGTCGGGTGTCTAGGCCGTATTGGCTTCGAACAGCCCCGCCAGCACCGGTGACAGCACGAAGTCGAACGAGGCCGAGAGCGTCGCGACCGAGTCGTCCACCGCTACGAAGTCGGCGAGCAGCAGCGGACGCAGCGCCTCGGGCACGCGCATGAAGAGGCCGTCGCGCAAGTTGAGCGGCTCGCCGGCGACGTAGATCTGGGTGACGAAGGGGCGAGCGCCTTCCTGGATCACCGCGGCGTGGATGTGCGGCGTGCGCCCCGGATAGGGCACCGGGCGGATGGTGCGGAAGCGGTAGCGGCCTTCGGCGTCGGTGACGGTGTGGCCGAAGCCCTGGAAGTTCGGGTCCGCCTCGACGTCGCTGCGGTCGCGCGGGTGGCGGTAGCGGCCGTTGGCGTCGCATTGCCAGATCTCGACGCGCAGGCCCGCCAGTGGCTGCCCGTCCATGTCCAGCACGCGGCCCGAGAGGTCGCTGATCTGCCCGTCGGCGCGAACGCTGCTGTCCTCGACCAGGGTCAGGTCGTTGTCCTTGTGCAGCGGCGGCGTGACCGGGTAGAAGGGCCCGAGCATCTGGCTCGGCGTCAGTGCGCGCTGCGCTGCCGCCAGCGGCGCGGAGAGCAGCGCCGCGCTTCCGCCGAGGACGACCCGGCGGCGGAGTCCGGAATGGGATGACATGCTTGCGGCTCCCGCGGTGGGTATGCGGTGAAGACCGCGGCGGCCGGGCGTGGTTCCACGCGCGCGCGGGAGCCCGGCTGGGCGCCCGTTGCGGCGCAGCTTGTCTCGCGCCAGCCCGCAGGCGCGTCTAGACTGCCTTGGCGGCCGGATGGCCGGATGGCCGGACGGAGGCGGTGCATGGAGAGAAGACGGTTCATCGGCGCCGCGGCGCTCGCCGGGCTGGGGGTGGCGGGCGGAGCCGGCTACCTGTCCCACGTCCGCGGTGCAGGCGCGTACGAGGCGGCGGCGGATTCGACCTGGCGCCATGGCGAGCCTGTGCAGGGGGATGCGCGCGCGGTGCTGCGCGAGCTCGTGCGCTACGCCACCCTCGCGCCGTCCAGCCACAACACGCAGTGCTGGAAGTTCGGGCTGGGCGAGCGGGCGGTTTCCATCGTTCCCGATTACGCGCGGCGCTGCCCGGTCGTGGATCCGGACGACCACCACCTCTTCGTCAGCCTGGGCTGCGCCGCCGAGAACCTGGTGCAGGCGGCGCCGGCGATGGGATTGCACTGCGAGCCCGCGCTCGTCGCCGAGGCCGATGAGGCCGGCCAGGCCGGTGAGGGGGGAGGCCGCGTGCACTGCGCGCTGGCGCCTGCGACGAGTCGGAGAAGCGCCTTGTTCGAGGCCATTCCGCTGCGCCAGTCGACCCGAGGCGAGTTCGACTCGCGGCCGCTTTCCAACGCGGAGCTGCGGCGGCTCGAGGCGGCTGGCACAGGCAGGGGCGTGCGTGTGCGCCTGCTCACCGCGGCGCCGGACCTGGAGCGCGTGCTCGAGTTCGTCGTCGTCGGCAATACGGCGCAGATGCGCGATCCCGCGTTCGTGCGCGAGCTCAAGGCGTGGATCCGCTTCAACGGCGGCGACGCAGCGCGCTTGGGCGACGGCCTGTTCGCGGGCGCGTCCGGAAACCCTGCCGCCCCTGCCTGGCTCGGCAGCCTGCTGTTCGATGCCTTCTTCACCGAGCAGGCCGAGAACGACAAGTATGCGCGGCAGGTCCGCAGCGCCGCCGGGATCGCCGTGTTCGTCTCCGAGCGCGACGACCGCGCGCACTGGATCGAGGCGGGACGTTGCTTCCAGCGCTTCGCGCTGCAGGCGACCGCGATGGGCGTCCGCAGCGCACATCTCAACCAGCCGGTCGAGCTCGCCGCGCTGCGCCCCGCCTTCGGCGCCTTCCTGGGCATCACGAGCGGCCGGCCGGACCTGGTGATCCGGTTCGGGAGAGGGCCGGCGATGCCCCGGTCCCTGCGACGTCCGCTCGACGCCGTGCTGACTTGAGCCGTGGCCCGCCCGCCGCGGGGGCGCGGGCGCCCGGCGCGCCTCAAGGGTGGGCCTGGCCGTCCTCTTCCGCGCCCAGCAGCTTGCGCATCCGCCGCAGCCCCATGTAGACGATGCCGGCGATGACCGGGATCGAAACCGCGGTCAGCACCTCGGGCGTCAGCGGCTCGATCAGGTGCTTTGCGCCCTTCGAGACGTAATTCACCAGCTGCGAGGCGTAGTAGGTGATCGCCACCACCGACAGGCCCTCGACCGTCTCCTGCAAGTGGAGCTGGATCTTGGCGCGGCGGTTCATCTGCGCGAGCAGCTCCTGGTTCTGGCGTTCGATCTCGATATCCACGCGGGTGCGCAGCAGCTGCGAGTTCCGCGCGATGCGGCCGGAGAGGTCGTCCTGGCGGCGCGCGATCGAGGTGCAGGTGTCGATCGCGGGGACGAGGCGGCGGTCCATGAACTCGCCGATCGGCGAGAAGCCCGGCAGGCGCTGCTCGCGCAGGTCGTCGATGCGCTGGCGCACGAGGCGGTAGTAGGCCGCGGCGGCGCCGAAGCGGAAGGTGGTGCGTGCGACCGAGCGCTCGACCTCGGCGGCCAGGCGCGACAGGCGGGCGAGCACGGCGCGGTCGTCCTCGGCGTTGCGCGACTGGCCCATGCCGTCCATGAGGTCGGCGAGCTCGTCCTCGGCGCGCGAGACCAGGCGGCCGGTGTCCTTGGCCACCGGGAAGGCGAGCAGCGCCATGACGCGGTAGGTCTCGATCTCGACCAGGCGCTGGGCGATGCGGCCGGCCTGGCGCGGGGTGAAGCCGTTGTCGAGCAGGAGGAAGTGCGAGAAGCCGTCGTGCAGGTGGAAGTCGGTGAGCACCCAGCCGGCGCCGTCCGACACGCTCGAGGCGACAAGGGCCTGGCCGTGGCGCGACTGCTGGTGCAGCACGGATTCGAGCGGCACCTCGCCGACGCTGCGCAGCTCGATGTGGGTGGCGGCGATCAGCAGGCCGGGGATGGCCTTGCGCCACGCCGCGGGCACGTGGAGCAGGGCGTAGTCGTCGGGGCTGTCGCCGGGCTCGATGCGGCGGAAGAAGCAGTAGCTGGAGAACTCGTTGTGGCGTTCCCACTTCAGCCGGAAGCCCTCGGCCTCGAGCAGCACGTGGCCGGAGTCGATGCTCGGTGCCGGCTGGCCGAGCTGCCCGGCCAGCGCGGCGAGGTGGTCCGCCTCGCGCCCGGCGCTGCCTTCGTGGTGCAGGAAGGCGAGGTAGGTGACGAATTCCGGGGTGTCCAGCGGCACCGGCGGACGCGCGTGCACCTCGTCGCTGAGCGTGCGGCGCAGCGGGTGCTGTTCGAAGAGCGAGGACATTGCGGAATGGGCGGGTGGCGCGCGCGTGCGCGCTGCCCGCCCCGGGCCCGTGATCAGCGCACGACCTGACTCAGCTCGCCGGCCTTGTAGCGCGCGGCGATCTTGTCGAGCGAGACGGGCTTGATCTTCGAGGCCATGCCAACGCAGCCGAAGGCCTCGTAGCGCGCCTTGCACACCAGCTTGGCGGCCTCGCGCGCAGGCTTGTTGAACTCGCGCGGGTCGAACTTCGACGGGTTCTCGAACATGAACTTGCGGATCGCGCCGGTCATGGCGAGGCGGATGTCGGTGTCGATGTTGATCTTGCGCACGCCGTACTTGATGCCCTGCACGATCTCCTCGACCGGCACGCCGTAGGTTTCCTTCATGTCGCCGCCGTACTGGCGGATGATCTCGAGGAGCTCCTGCGGCACCGAGGAGGAGCCGTGCATCACCAGGTGGGTGTTGGGGATGCGGGCGTGGATGGCCTTGACACGCTCGATCGCGAGGATGTCGCCGGTGGGCTTGCGGGTGAACTTGTAGGCGCCGTGGCTGGTGCCGATGGCAATCGCGAGCGCGTCGCAGTCGGTCTGCCTGACGAAGTCGGCGGCCTGGTCGGGATCGGTGAGCATCTGGCTGTGATCCAGCGTGCCCTCGGCGCCGACGCCGTCCTCCTCGCCGGCCTGGCCGGTCTCGAGCGATCCGAGGCAGCCGAGCTCGGCCTCGACGCTGACGCCGATGGCGTGCGAGAACTTCACCACCTCGCGGGTGACGGCGACGTTGTACTCGTAGGACGAGGGCGTCTTGCCGTCTTCCAGCAGCGAGCCGTCCATCATCACGCTCGAGAAGCCCGAGCGGATCGCGCCCATGCAGATCGCCGGCGACTGGCCGTGGTCCTGGTGCATGACCACCGGGATGTGCGGATAGGCCTCGACCGCGGCGTCGATGAGGTGGCGCAGGAAGGCTTCGCCGGCGTATTTGCGCGCGCCGGCCGAGGCCTGCATGATCACCGGGGCGTCGCACTCGGCGGCCGCTTCCATGATCGCCTGCACCTGTTCGAGGTTGTTCACGTTGAAGGCGGGCAGGCCGTAGCTGTGTTCGGCGGCGTGGTCGAGCAGCTGGCGCATGGAAACGAGGGGCATGGAATCTCTCCGGAAAAGGCCGCCGGGCGTGGCGACCGGACGATCGAAAACGATATTTTAGCTTGTGCGCGGGGACGCTGGCCGCGTCACCCGTCGCGGACGGGCATTCAGACGGGGTCGTCGAGCGTGCCGGGGCGGTGGTGCTCGCCCACGCGCACGATCTTGAGCGTGTTGGTGCCGCCCGAGCTGCCGATCGGCTCGCCGATGGTGAGCACGATGAGGTCGCCGTAATCGACCACGCCCTGCTCGAGCAGGACCTGCTCGGCCTCCCACAGCAGCACGTCGCGGTCCTGGTGGGTCTGGCTCATCAGCAGCGGATGGACCTCGCGGTAGAGCGTCATCTGGTTGCGCGCCGAGACCTCGGGGGTGAGCGCGTAGATCGGCACGCCGGCGATCAGGCGGCTCATCCACAGCGCGGTCGAGCCGGTCTGGGTGAGCGAGGCGATCGCCTTGACCTTGAGGTGATAGGCGGTCCAGATCGCCGCCATCGCGATCGACTGGTCGATGCGGGTGAATACGCGGTCGAGCATCTCGCGGTCGAGCCCGGTGTCGTAGGACTTCTCCGCCTCCAGGCAGACCCGGCTCATGGCCTCGACGACCTCCACCGGGAACTTGCCGGCCGCGGTCTCCGCCGACAGCATCACCGCGTCGGTGCCGTCGAGCACCGCGTTGGCCACGTCCGAGACCTCGGCGCGGGTGGGCACCGGGCTGGTGATCATCGACTCCATCATCTGCGTGGCGGTGATGGTGAGCTTGTTGCGGTCGCGCGCGGCGCGGATCATCTTCTTCTGCAGCGCCGGCACGGCGGCGTCGCCGACCTCCACCGCGAGGTCGCCGCGCGCCACCATGATGCCGTCGGAGGCGTCGAGGATCTCGTCGAGGTTGGCCACCGCCTCGGTGCGCTCGATCTTGGCGATCAGCAGCGCCGCGCAGCCGGCGGCGCGCATGAGCTGGCGCGCCATGTACATGTCCGCCGCGCTCTTGGGGAAGGACACCGCGACGAAGTCCACGCCGATGAGCGCGGCGGTGCGGATGTCGTCCATGTCCTTGGCGGTGAGCGCGGGCGCGGTCAGGCCGCCGCCCTGGCGGTTGATGCCCTTGTTGTTCGACAGCTCGCCGCCGACCTTGACGATGGTGTGGATCTCGTGGCCGACCACGCGCTGCACGGTGAGCTTGAGGCGGCCGTCGTCGAGCAGCAGCACGTCGCCCGGCTTCACGTCCTTGGGCAGGTCCTTGTAGTCGAGGCCGACGCGCTGGGTGTTGCCGAGCTCGCAGCGGGCGTCGAGGATGAAGGGCGCGTCGCGCGTCAGTGTCACGCGGCCTTCCTCGAACTTGCCGACGCGGATCTTGGGGCCCTGCAGGTCGGCGAGGATGCCGATCGGGCGGCCGGCGCGCGCGGAGGCGTCGCGGATGGTCTCGGCGCGGGCGACGTGGTCCTCGGGCTTGCCGTGGGAGAAGTTCATCCGCACCACGTCGAGGCCGGCGTGCACCATGCGCTCGAGGGTAAGGAGGTCGGACGAGGCGGGGCCGAGGGTGGCGACGATCTTGGTGTGGCGGGACATCCGGGCTGCTCCGGTCGTTGGCGTGCCGGCATTCTAGCAGCGCGGCCGCATCGGGGACCTCGCATGCGCCGTACGGGACGCTTGCGGATCGGCCTGCATGGCATATATTGGAGAGAGTCTGACCAGGGATGGCGCCCGGGTAGCGGAGCCAGCCTGCCCCCCTCTGGAGGAAGATCATGGCCCTATCCGGCAAGGCGAGCCGTCGCACGGCAGCGGTTTCCGTGTCGAGCGTCATCCTGTGCATGCTGTCCGCAAGCGCGCACGCCGTGCCGTCCAGCCTGTACGTGTTCGGCGACAGCCTCTCCGACAACGGCAATCTGTATGCATGGACTGCAGATCCCTCGAATCCGGTGACAGGTGGCCTGCCGATTCCGGTGGCGCCTCCCTATGCGCAGGGGACCTTCACCAACGGTCCGGTGTACGCCGAGCGTCTGTGGGGTGCGCTCGGCCTTCCCGGAGAGCTCGCCCCGGCGCTGCTGCCGGGTGGCACGAACCACGCTGTGGGCGGGGCACGCTCGCGTTACCATTCCTTCGATGTCGGCGCCGATGGCCTGCCGCCGCTTGCCTGGCCCGCCAACTTCGCGTCCTTCAGCCTCACCGGGCAGTTTCAGGGCTATCGCGATGGGCTTGCCGGCGCCGCTGCGGATGCTTCCGCGCTCTATCTGGTCTGGGCGGGGGCGAACGACCTGCAGGACGTGCTCCGGCTTGCCCAGCTGAGTGGTCTCGCCGCGGCCGGCGCTCGGCTTGCCGAGGCGGTCGGCGACGTGGCCGGCGTGATCGGGGGGCTGGTCGGACTCGGCGCGCGCCAGCTCGTCGTGCCGACCGTACCGGACATCGGTGCGATGCCGGTGGTGGCGGCCTTCGGTGCGCAAGCGCAGGCCGCCGCGCGACAGTACAGCATCGCGTTCAACCAGGCGATCGACCAGGCCCTGCAATCCTTCGCCGGCGTCCCCGAGCTCGAGGTGCTGCGTTTCGATGCGTTCGGACTGCTCGACGACGTCGTCCAGGATCCCGCAGCGAACGGCTTCACCGACATCGACACGGCCTGCCTGCAGGGGCTGTACATCGCGCCGACCCTCGGTGCGCCGGCGCCGACGATCTGCTCGAATCCGGACGAGCATCTGTTCTGGGATGTGGTGCATCCGTCGGCGGCCGCCCACGTCATCCTCGCAGACGAGATGTACCGCCAGGTGCGCACGGCCTTCGTCCCCGAGCCCCCGCTGCCAGCACTCGTCCTGGCAGGTGTGCTGTTCCTGGGTGTTTTTCGTCGCCCGCGGCGGGCCGGTTCGGCATAGGCGTCGGCCCTGACCGCCGGACGCCTCGGGGCAGCGTTCGTTTTCCATACTGTTGCGTCGCGACAACGGAGGGTGTGATCTAATCCGCGCAACGAGTCGTGGTGCGGAGTAGAGCGCGACAATGCGGGTTGTGCACTGCGGCATACGTTGTATAGTGTGCTGCCTGCCTTGCGAACCGCATTTTCATGACGCTCCCGCGAAATCGCGCAGCTCCGGCCGCGTCGCTCTGGCCGGCACGCCTGGATCTGCTCCAGAGTCTCTCCGGCCTCGCCCTCGCCCTCTTCATGTGGCTGCACATGGGCTTCGTCTCCGCGATCCTGATCAGCGAGGACTTCGCGTGGGCGGTGGCGCGCTTCTTCGAGGGCTACTTCTTCCTCGCCCGGCCGCAAGCCTGGCTCGTATCGGCCTTCGTCGCGGCGATCGCGGCGCTGTTCGCGCTGCATGCCTTGCTGGCGCTGCGCAGGTTTCCCGCCGATTGGCACCAGTATCGGATCGCCGCACGCCACGGCAGCCGCCTCCGCCATGGCGACACCACGCTGTGGTTCGTGCAGGTAGCCACCGGCTTCGCGATGTTCTTCCTCGCGCCGGTGCATCTGTACGCCATGTTCATGCATCCCGACCTGATCGGCCCCTACGAGTCCGCAGACCGCGTGTGGACCGGCGGATTCTGGCCGCTGTATCTCGCATTGCTGTTCGCGGTCGAGGTGCATGGCAGCGTGGGCCTGTACCGGCTGGCGGTGAAGTGGGGCTGGTTCGAGGGCCGCGACGTGCGCGCCAGCCGGCGCCGGCTGAAGTGGGCGATGTGGGGGCTGATCGCCTTCCTGCTCACGCTGGGGCTGACCACGCTGATGGCGGAGATTCGCATGGGGATCGAGCACGCGCCGCGCGCCGGCGAGCGCTATGTGCCGACCTGGCAGCGCGGCACGACTGCAGTGGAGCAGGCGCAATGAGGATCGAATACACCGACGTGCTGGTCGTGGGTGGCGGCCTGGCCGGCCTGCGCACCGCGGTGGGCGCGGCGCGGCGCGGGCTGCGCGTCGAGGTGCTGTCGCTGGTGCCGGCCAAGCGCTCGCACTCGGTGGCGGCACAGGGCGGCATGCAGGCGAGCCTGGGCAACGCCTTCAAGGGCATGGGCGATAACGAGGACGTGCACTTCGGCGACACCGTGCGCGGCTCGGACTGGGGCTGCGACCAGCTCGTCGCGCGCATGTTCGCCCACATGGCGCCCAAGGCGGTGCGCGAGCTCGCGGCCTGGGGCGTGCCCTGGAACCGCGTGCAGCGCGGCGCCCACGAGGTGGTCATCAACGGCGAGCGCGTCACGCTGACCGAGCGCGACGAGGCCCACGGCCTCATCACCGCGCGCGACTTCGGCGGCACGCGCAAGTGGCGCACCTGCTACACCGCCGACGGCACCGGCCACACCATGCTCTACGCGCTCGGCGACCGCGCGGTGGCCGAAGGCATCCCGGTGCGCAACCGCAGCGAGGCGGTGGCGCTGATCCACGACGGCGGACGCTGCCAGGGCGCGGTGGTGCGCGACCTGGAGACAGGCGAGCTGTACGCCATCCTCGCCGCCGCCACGGTGATCGCGACCGGCGGCTTCGGCCGCATCTGGGGCATCTCCACCAACGCGATCATCAACGAGGGCATGGGCGCGGCGATCGCGCTCGAGACCGGGGTGGCGCGCCTGGGCAACATGGAGGCGGTGCAGTTCCACCCCACCGCGATCGTGCCCGCCGGCATCCTCGTCACCGAGGGCTGCCGCGGCGACGGCGGCCTGCTGCGCGACGCGGACGGCCACCGCTTCATGCCCGACTACGAGCCGGAGAAGGCCGAGCTCGCCTCGCGCGACGTGGTCTCGCGCCGCATGGCCGAGCACATGCGCCGCGGCAAGGGCGTCAAGTCAGCCGCCGGCGAGCACCTGTGGCTGGACATCGCGGTGCTCGGCGCCGCCCACATCGACCACAAGCTGCGCGAGGTGAAGGACATCTGCCGCCACTTCCTCGGCATCGACCCGGCGCGCGACTGGATCCCGGTGCGGCCGACCCAGCACTACTCGATGGGCGGCATCCGCACCGACCACCGCGGCGAGTCGCCGTCGCTGCGCGGCCTGTTCGCGGTGGGCGAGGCGGCGTGCTGGGACCTGCACGGCTTCAACCGCCTGGGCGGCAACTCGCTCGCCGAGACGGTGGTCGCCGGCATGCTGGTGGGCGAGTACGTCGCCGACTTCGTCGAGTCGCAGGCGGGCGCGCTGCACTTCTCGCCCGGGCTCGGCCGCGAGCGTGCCGCGCTGGAGGCGATCGCGACGCGTCCGGCGCCCGCGCCGGGGGGCGACAGCGTGGCCGCGCTGCGGCGCGAGATGGAGGCGACCATGACCGAGCACGTCGGCCTGTTCCGCAACGAGGCGGGGCTACGCGCGGCGATCGCCACGCTGGCCGACCTGCACGCACGCGCGCAGCGGGTCGGCATCGCCAGCCGCCACCTCGACGCCAACCCCGAGTTGGTCGCCGCCTACCGGCTGCCGCGCATGTTGGCGCTTGCGCTGTGTGCGGCACAGGGCGCGCTCGAGCGCCGCGAGAGCCGCGGCGCGCACGCGCGCGAGGACTACCCGGCGCGCAACGACCGCGACTGGCTGCGGCGCACGCTCGCGTGGTGGCCCGTGGGTGCGGGCGCACCGCTGCTGGAATACGAGCCGATCACGGTCGACAACATGGAGCTGCCGCCCGGATTCCGCGGCTACGGCACGCGCAACATCGTCGAGCACCCGGCCACCGCGCTGCGCGAGGCCGAGATCGAGTCCATCCGTGCCCGCCTCGAGGGTGCGGGAGGCGCCCCCCTGCAGGCCGCGCTGCTGGATTTCCGCATGCGCCTGCCCGAACGCTATCGCGGCGACAACGAACGCCTCGCCGACATCGAAGAGGGAGCACCGCGATGAGCCGCCGCCTGAAGATCTCGATCTTCCGCCACAACCCGCGCGACCCGCAGAGTGTGCCGCGCACGGTCGACTACGAGCTCGACGAGCAGCCGGGGATGACGCTCTTCATCGCGCTCAACGCGATCCGCGACACCCAGGCGCCCGAGCTCAACTTCGATTTCGTCTGCCGTGCGGGGGTGTGCGGCGCGTGCGCGATGGTGATCGACGGCCGCCCCGGGCTGGCCTGCCGCACGCTGACGAGCACGCTGCCGGCGGCGTTCAGCCTCTATCCGCTGCCGGTGTTCCGGCTCGTGGCCGACCTGTCGGTGGATACCGGGAGCTGGATGCGCGAGCTCGCCGAGCGCCTGCAGACCTGGGCTCACCTCGACGCCGAGCCCGATCTGGATCGTCTGGAAGCGCGCATGGAGCCCGCACTCGCCGAGGACGTCTATGAGCTCGACCGCTGCATCGAGTGCGGCTGCTGCATCGCCGCGTGCGCGACCGCGCAGATGCGCGAGGGCTTCGTCGGCGCGGTGGGTCTCAACAAGATCGCGCGTTTCCGCCTCGACCCGGCGGACACGCGCGACGATACGGATTTCTACGAGCTCGTCGGCAACGACGAAGGCATCTTCGGCTGCATGAGCCTGCTCGCCTGCAACGACCTCTGCCCGAAGGAGCTGCCCCTGCAGACCCAGCTCGCCTGGCTGCGCCGCAAGATGGCGGGGCAGGGGGTGCGCTGGTTGCGGCGCGGTTGAAACCGGGCGGCGACCCGCGTCGCCTCCGGGCAAACCGCAGGGCCAAATTCGCGCCTTGCGGCGCGCCTACATGAACCAGCGCGCACCGAGGCCCTGTAGGAGCGGCGCGAGCCGCGAATCGGGCGATCCAGCCCGCGCCACGGCGTCTCCGGCGCCTCGTTCGCGCCTTGCGGCGCGCCTACATGAACCAGCACGTAGCGAGGCCCTGTAGGAGCGGCGCGAGCCGCGAATCGGGCGATCCAGCCCGCGCCACGGCGTCTCCGGCGCCTCGTTCGCGCCTTGCGGCGCGCCTACATGAACCAGCACGTACCGAGGCCCTGTAGGAGCGGCGCGAGCCGTGAATCGGGCGATCCAGCCCGCGCCACGGCGTATCCGGCGCCTCGTTCGCGCCTTGCGGCGCGCCTACACGAACCAGCGCGCACCGAGGCCCTGTAGGAGCGGCGCGAGCCGCGAATCGGGCGAT
>ENA-UOUJ01000678-UOUJ01000678.1-activated-sludge-metagenome-genome-assembly--contig:-NODE-678-length-20932-cov-17.722853_pt1 | contig 20932 bp, 19 predicted proteins | sample MGYA00249839_ERZ747224 | MGnify/ENA primary metagenome ERZ747224 (study PRJEB28782, sample SAMN03220277) | activated sludge metagenome | biome: wastewater; feature: sewage sludge; material...
TCATCATTAGCTATAACCACAGGTTCATTGCCTTCCATAACGGCAACGCAGCTATTAGTTGTACCTAAATCTATTCCTATTATTTTTCCCATATTATAAATTTCCTTTTAAGGTTAAAAGTCATAACCTATCAGGCAAGCATTATGCCATCAAAACAAAAAGTGCAAAAATGGCAGTCGTTTCTTTCAAAACCTCAGCTTACCGGAGCCTCAAAAGCACGATGTGAAAAAGAGAATAAGGTAAAGCGGTTTTAACGATCGAAGCTTTATATATCTTTACGCTAATCATTATCGTGTTATCATCAATGAAACTGCATACCCTTTGTTTGGTTTTGTCCACCGCTTTATTTTTCACCTCCTGTTCAAAAAAAATTATTCCCGGCAAACCCATTCTGGCCAATACCCATTTTAAAATGGACAGTTTGCCCGTTAGTGAAATTGACATTCCGCTCCGGGTTAACCTCAAGCCTTTATATGCGATAGCCGATAAAAATGTTCAAACCATTTACCATTCTCCGGGTTGGCCGCATGATTTTGAAGTAGACAACTGCGACACCCGCTACATGTATCGCTTTAAACGCGGGCCGCTTAGCATATCGGCATGGGCAAATACCGTTAACTTTAATTTTACCGGTAGTTATATTATAGCAGGCGCTCAAAGAATATGCACCGGTACGGGAAGTAACCGGGTGCCGGTAACGCCATGGACCCCCACCTGTACCTGCGGGTTAAATGAAGGAGAACGCCGGGTGAATATTGGGTTTAGAGCCCTGCTAAACCTGAAAGACAATTATGATGTTTCCGCAAAACTGCAGCGGCTGGAGCCCCTGCCACTCGATAAATGCACCGTATGCTTTTGGAAGCAGGATATTACACCTACGGTGATGGAACAGCTAAAAATACAATTGGATGATGCGGGAAAGGAGATCAGCGATTCGCTCAACCGGCTTAACCTGCGTCCTCAATTTCAGCAACTATGGGATATGCTGAATACCAGCATACCTATGTTTGGCATGGGTTATTTGCAAATTAATCCCGAAAAGTTAAGACTAAGCACACTTTACGCCCAAAACGATACACTGCATATTTCAGTTGGCATTTCAGCACGGCCGCTGATCAGCCTTGCCCAAACCTCTAATTACAGAACAGTAGTACCCGATATCAGTGATTTTAGCCAAAGAAAAGGATTCAGCATATTTGTTGATGCCGTAATGGATTACGACTCTTTAAGTCATTTATTAACCCGTCAATTGCATCACAAACGGGTTGATATGGATAAAATAGGAAAATACATCATTATTGAACGTTGCGAAATTTACGGCGCAGACAATGAAAAGCTCATTATAAAAGTAGAGTTTTCCGGACCAGATAAAGGAACAATGTACCTTACAGGCAGGCCTTACTTCAACACGCAGAAAAACCAGGTTGAAATAAAAGATATTGATTACGATATCCGCACAAGAGACCTGCTGATCAAAACAGCAAAATGGCTTTTTAACCGGAGAATAATTAATACGTTAAACCAATACTCCACTTTTAACATTACCGCATACGCAGATACATTGCTGTCGAAAGTAAATGTTCAGCTCAACAAGCAATGGCAAAATTCAGTATCATCTGCAGGTGCAGTAAACAGCCTGCAGGTAATAGCGATATACCCGTTTACCGCAAACCTGATCCTGCGATGTAATATAAAAGGTGAGCTGGCTATGCAGATAGATGCTTTTGACTTTTAATTAAATCTCAAAAATGCCTTTTTTGATAGCATACATTACCAGTCCTACTCTTGACCGTACTTTCAGCTTTTCAAACAATACGTTCCGGTGGTCTTCCACGCGGCGGGAGCTTACAAACATTCTTTCAGCAATTTCTTTATACGACAGTTCGGAGCAGGTAAGCTTCAGGAATTCCACCTCTTTATCGGTTAGTATAACCTGTTCATCAGGATGCTCCATATCCCTATTCAGCCCGCCCACGATTTTACCTGTAATATACTCGGAGAGATAAAAATTCTTTTCCACAACCGATTCCAGTGCCAGGTGAAGTTCTTCCGGCTCAGCGGTCTTCATAATGTAGCCTTTTGCGCCTGATTTCAGCATGCGTATAATGGTATTTTCATCACTGAACATAGACAAAGCCAGCACTTTGATCTGCGGATGGTTCCTGAATAACCATTCCGCCGTTTCAAAACCATTCATGCCCGGCATATTCACATCCAGCAGTATAATGTCGGGGATATACTTTTTCTTTAATTTTTCTTTTAACTCCTCCCCGCTTTCTGCCTGGAAAAAAACAGAAAAATGGTCGAACGAATCAATCAGCTTGGCTAAGGCGTTGCGTAAAAGCGTATGGTCATCCACTACCGCCACCTGAATTTTTTTGTCACTGTCTGCCATAATTGATACGCTTTTCCTTATGCTTCTTTGTGTCCTGCCAATGGTAATTCCATATGAACGAAAGTACCTTTTCCCGGTTCAGCATTAAATACCATTTTTGCTCCTATCAGCTTGGCCCGGTTCAGCATACTTTTTAAACCCACGCCGTTCAGTGGGGAAAGTGAGTTTCTTTTTTCCTGCATATTAAATCCCACACCATTATCCCTGACAGAAAATATAAAAACATCATCTGATATATAACTGAGCAAAATGGTTATTTGAGTTGCCTTTGCGTGTTTAAGGATATTATTAACCAATTCCTGAAAAATACGAAAAATAAAGATTTCCTTTTGCTCTCCCAGGCGATATTCTTCTCCCTCCAATTCCAGGTCTACTTTCATCAGGCCGGTTTTACGGAGGGTTTCAAGGTCAAAGCGGATAGATTCTACCAGTCCAATCTGGGCTATACGATCGGTATGTAAGCTTTTGGTAAGGTCTGCAAGATCGTATACCGCCTTATTTAAAACCTCCCGTATATGCTGCAGGGGCGCATAAGCCTGGTGCTCCTTTTCCAATGGTAAAACAGCCAGCGACAATTTCACCACCGACAGCACCTGTCCTATATTATCGTGCAATTCCTGGGCTATGGATTTTAAGGTAGTTTCCTGGATCTCCAACTGCGACTTCAGCACTTCCTGGTCATACTCCTCTTTTACCCTTGCCAGTTCCTGCTCCTGCCGGTATTGCCTGCGCTGGTATAAAAACAGGATGGTAACAATAAACCCTACCAGCAGGAGAGCCAAAAGCCCTCCAACAACTATTACGAAAAGGATTTCCTGATTCTGATCCTGCATAATGCGGCTATGATAAAGGATGAATATAATAAAATATTCACGATGGCGAAAATGGAAGCGATGTTTTTAATAATGATATTAGACGGATCTTGGAAGAAATTGATAAGTGCATACAAAGGAAAGGTACAGGCATAAAAGAACAACAAGCCGGAGCATATCCAGAAAGATGGCTCGCGAACAAGGTTCACCGGTTTATTAAACTGGAACAATTCAAAAAAATAGGTAATAGTTGCCATTACAATCAGCAACCCCCCCAGGCTGAATGTTATTGTATGAAACTGCAGCCCTTTCTGCAGGAACAGCTTATTTAAAATTACCAGCAAAGGATAAAGCCATAAGCTATGGAGCAACAGCTTTTTAGCCCAAGGGTTCTTTACCATATAACGCAGCATCCAGAAATAAAAAATAAACTCAATAGTGGTAAAAACATTGTAAAGCGTTACGGTAACTTTACCGTTATCATTCATCCATTGCCCGATATATTCTACCGTAAAAGTTATCAAAAGATAAACCGGCAACGCTCTGAGAAAGACAGGTGTTCCTTTTTTAAAATAAACAATAGCCCCGACAATGCTCCCTGATAAAATAAGCCATATATATGCATACGAATTCATCTTGCTGCAAGGTAGTTTGCAACAATGAGATATATAAAAGAAAAAACCCCTTTTACTAAAGGGGTTGTAAAAAATGATATATGGTAAAACAGGAATTTATACTACGGTCAGTCCTTTTTCGCCCCTGTCTACAATGGTAACACCAATATTACCCCAATCGTCAGCGTCAGCACCGGTGGGTTTCGGTTTATTGCAAAATGGGGGGCAAATATTTCCTGCATTGTAAGCCAGTATTTCCGCTTTTTCCCCGTTTTGTATATAGATGTCTTTATTGGCAACACCTGTTTCCAGCTCTTTGGTTTTGGTAGCTACCAGCACTAAGGTCTGGCGGCCGGCAAACCCGGCTTTTTCAGTATAATTTTCAGGATAAGCTGCAAAATAAAACTTAATACCATCGGCCCCGTTTTCTTTTGAAGTAGCCATAAATTCTTCCAGCTCTTCAATACTGTACCATACGCTTAAAGAATCTTCTTTGCCGAGGCGTTCCGAATTGTGTACCCACCTTTCCTGTTTGTAAGTTTTGATAACAGTGTCTACATGTTCTGTGCTAACGTACTTTCCAACTTTTAATGATTTCTTCTCAATTGTAAGCATGATTTAAATGGTTTAAAGTGAATGAATAATTAATTCACAGTAAAGCTAAAAGAAGAAGACACACGGACACGCTTACAAATATATGCAATTCAATTAATTACAAATTAAGATTATTTATATCATAAAGGGAGTCAATAACAAATGATAATTACCCCGCAAAAAAACCGTTAAAAATGGTAAAAAATACCGTTAAAAGACGGTAGTAAAATACCGTTAAAAGACGGTAGCAAAAATACCGTTAAAAAACGGTAGCAAATTCCCGTTTATAATTTATCCTGTTTATTGGATATTTTTTGGATATTTAATCCGGATTTACTTTTTACTATCCGTATTTACCTCTGAATTTACTTTTCAAATTTGAAATGGCCGCTTTTCAATCAAACATTATTAACCGGTAGCCTGGAAATTTTTATACCAAAAGAACAAAAGCCCGGGATTGCTATGACATGACAGCTATTAATAAACCTTATCCTTTTTTTTGTACCGGCTGTTGCTAATCTACGCATAACACCATCCTTCCTATGTGTAAACCTGTTATTGTAAGGAATAATTTACTTAGGCCGCAAAAAAATAAATAAGCCAGGTGAAAAACACCGCTCCTTATTTTCTCTTTTATCCCCAAAAAGTAAAAGAAGCGGCTTAAGTATTTTATTCCGCTTTCCGTTCCACTTTAAAAGTAAAATTGCGTTGCGTCAGATAGCTGAATGAAATTACAATAGCAGTGGTCCATATTTTAGCAATGGTAGGGTAAATGTGAAACCCTTCTACAAATAGCTTAATAAAAATATAATTCAGGAGCACGCAAACTATTACCAGCATAAAATATCTGAATAACTGCACCCTGCCCCTCAGCGATGATCCCGGAAATACAATATTTCTCATTAACAGGAACCCTATAGGAAAAGTGATCAGAAATGAGATGATAAACGCTGCAATATACGGACTGATGCTGATAAGCGGGGTATGAACAATTTGCTTTTGAAGAATAAAATTATAGGTGACAAAATAAATTAAAATATCCATTAATGTATTACCACCTCCGCAGGCTATATACCGGAATGTTTGCCGGTCTATCATTTTCTCAAACGGAATATAGAAAAAGTCGAGTAACGATACGATAAGTTTCTTCAAAACACCTATGTTATATATTTCGCTTAGCGGGGTTAAATTCAAAATTAGCAAAAAGCGCTTAATTCAGACACATGATCATTTACTGCCATATTGTCAATCGGCCATATAAGCCCTGCTGCTAGTTTATTGCCAGGTGGCGGCAATGTCGTCTCAACACGGCAGTATAGCGGGAGACACAAGACATCGTTAATTTCTATAGCATAACTTATCGTTTAAAATAAAAATTATTTAACTTGTCTTATTTAAAAACATAAAAAGCAAATGCTATGATTAAGTTACAGGTAATAGGAAATTTAGGCAAAGATTGCATTACCAACGCCGTAAACGGTAAATCCGTTATTAACTTCAGCGTTGCGCATACAGAAAAGTTCCGCGACTCTTCTGGCCAGCAAAAGGAAAAAACCACGTGGGTAGAATGCGCGTACTGGACCGATAAAACAGGCATTGCACCTTATCTTAAAAAAGGCACCCAGGTATACGCCGAAGGCACACCGGAAGTAAGGAATTTTACCCGGAACGACGGAACCGCAGGCGCCTCTTTAACCATGCGGGTATTTAGTGTTCAGCTTCTCGGTAGCGGAAACCGGAACGAACAGGCAGAAACAACCAATGCTTACAATGAACCGGCTACCGGTTCAGCAGCACCTGCCGAAGCAGTTGCGCCAATGGCAGATGATCTGCCCTTTTGATGATTTTTAATGTAACACCGGGTGAAACATGTGTTGGGCAGACGCTTACCATGTTTCACCTTTTTATTTGCAGCCTCTCAGATTCCTTCAGATTTTTTTATTTTGGTTTTTGGTTTGAAGTTTATAGTTGCATTTCGCTTCGGATTTGAGATTTATTTGGTTCTTTGTGCTTTGTATTTCCCATTATCTTTGCACGGCAAAAATTAAAAAAGCGGCAGATCATGAAAGTCATGAAGTTTGGCGGCACTTCCGTAGGAAAGCCGGAAAGGATGCAACAGGTAGCAAAACTGATCACTACAGGCCAGGAATCAAAGATCGTGGTACTAAGTGCATTAAGCGGTACCACCAATGCCCTGGTATCTATTGGGGAAGCATTGGCTAAGGGTGACAAGCATCAGGCCAAACAAATAATAGACGGGCTTGAGGTGCACTATCATACTTTTATTAAAGACCTGCTGAAAAATGAAGCCCCGCTTAAAAAGGGCGAAGCCATCATTTCGGAACATTTTGATTTCCTCAACATCATTCTTAAGATATCTTTTAATGAAGCGCTGAATAAAGATATACTGGCCCAGGGAGAACTAATGAGCACCAAGCTTTTCAGCACCTATCTTGAAGAAAAAGGCATTGATCATGCGCTCTTGCCGGCCCTGGATTTCATGCAGATTGACGCTAATGATGAACCTTATTTTGACGCCATACGGGTAAAGCTGAACCGCATTCTGCAGCAGCACGCCGATAAAAAATTATTTGTTACGCAGGGTTATATCTGCCGCAATTCAAAAGGTGAGGTAGATAACCTTAAACGCGGCGGAAGTGATTACACTGCTTCTTTGATTGCCGCGGCGGCAAAAGCCAGTGTTTGCGAGATATGGACAGATATTGACGGTATGCATAATAACGACCCGCGTATTGTAAAAACAACCATACCGGTGATACAACTGAGCTTTGAAGAGGCTGCTGAGCTGGCCTACTTTGGCGCAAAGATTTTACATCCTACCTGCATTTGGCCGGCACAGCAGGAAAAGGTGCCGGTGAAATTGCTCAATACGATGCAGCCCGAAGCGCCGGGCACCACCATTACACAGGAAGCCGGATCGGAAGGGGTAAAAGCGGTAGCGGCAAAAGACGGCATCATTGCTATTAAAATCAAGAGCAGCCGCATGTTGCTTGCTTATGGCTTTTTGCGAAAGATATTCGAGGTATTTGAAAAATACAAAACCGCTATTGATATGGTTACCACCTCAGAAGTTGCCGTATCGGTTACCATAGATAATGATACCCATCTTGAACAGATATTAAAAGAGCTGGAGCCTTTTGGCACGGTGGTAACCGATAAGGACCAAACCATTGTTTCCATTGTAGGTAACCAGATAGCGCAAACGCCAAACGTATTAAGCAGGTTGTTTGATTCCCTGTCGCAGGTACCGGTTCGGATGGTTAGCTATGGCGGCAGCAGTCATAATGTTTCAGTGCTGGTTCCTTCCGCATATAAAATACAAACCCTGCAATTGCTTAATAAAGGCGTGTTCGGACTGGAATAATATCTGCTTATCTGTAAATGAGGCTTTGTAAGTCCGGTAAAAGGTAACGGTATGTTAGGTGGCACACACCGCTACCGGTTTCATATTAATTCAATATTTTTTCTACTATTTTACCTGATTGCTTCTCTTTAAGTATCAGCTTTTTTGCGCCATAATGGGTTACTTCTTCCTTCACCAGGTAATGGTCTTTATCATACTCCACCAAGTGGCTGTCTTTGGTTACACCGGTTTTCCCCCGCCATATATCTAACTGCACGGGCTCCCACAGCTTGCTTTTCGCAGAACGATAAGCCGCATCCAAAATACAGTTCACCACGTAACCATCATAAAAAGTTTCTTTAGGAGCTTTGCCCTGCTCCAGCGAATTGAACATATCCATGAACATGTGATTATAGCCCAGCTCATTCAGCTCATCACCCACGGGAAACAACCAGCCGCTATTGCTTTCCGCTTTTTCTGCCACGTAGTCGGCGCCCTTGCCCGTGGTAAACATTTCAAAACCGGTACGCAAAAAGCTGTTTGTCCATATCGTTCCTTCCGTTCCCATTACCTCATCGCGCAGGTCGAGCCCGCCGCGGAAGGTCCAGCTCACTTCAAACTGGGCGATGGCGCCATTCTCATATTTCACCAAACCAATACTATGATCTTCGGCGTCAATGGGTTTTACCTGTGTATCGGCCCAGCACATCACTTCAACAGGCCGTATATCTTTACCAATATAGCTGCGGGTAATTTCCACGCAATGACAGCCCAAATCGAGTATGCATCCGCCGCCCGCCTGTTCAATATTCCAGAACCAGTCGCTGTGGGGGCCGGGATGCGTTTCTCTTGATTTGGCCCAGAGTATCCGTCCCAAAGCTCCGTTCTTAACACTTTCATGCGCCTTAATGAATTTGGGCGTATATACCAGGTCTTCGAGATACCCGTTAAATATACCGGCCTTCTCTACCGCTTCCAGCATGCGTTTGGCTTCTGCCGCATTCCTGCCCAGGGGCTTCGTGGTGATCACGGCTTTTTTGTGCTTGCAGCAAAGCAATACCGCTTCTTCGTGCAAATGATTCGGCAACGATATGCATACCACATCCACCTCAGCACGGGCAATAGCTTCTTCCATAGTAGTTGTCCAATAAGGCACATTATAATCCTGTGCAAATTTTTTGGCGCTTTCTTCGCGCCGGGAATAAACGCTCACAATTTTGTCTTTGTTACGGTATCCCTGCAGAGAATCTGCATAAAATCTTCCGATAAAACCGGAACCAAGCATAGCAATTTTTTGCATGATATTATTTGGTTTGAGATGTGATTAAACAGTGGCTGCTAATAATTCACTATTCACTATTTAATTTTTTCATTAAACGCAGCAATAAAAAACAATAATACGCCGCCGGCAAATGCCGCAGGTATCCACCAAAAATCCCGCCATTGCAACAATGAAAGCGAAGCGCCGTCTTTGAGGAAGCTGTTATACAGTTCCCCCGCAATCTGGGCGCCTATCAGCATACCTATACCATAGGTTACCAATATCATGAGCCCCTGGGCCTGCCCCCGGATTTCGGGACTTGCTTTCTTGTCCATATAAATTTGCCCGGTTACAAAAAAGAAGTCGTAGCAAATGCCATGTAAAGCAATGCCGGCCATAATCATCCACGTAGTTGTTTCGGGAGCAGCAGCGGCAAAAAAACCATACCTTACCACCCAGGCCAGCATGCCTACGGCCAGCATCCATTTAACCCCAAGCCTCCTGAAGAACAATGGCATCAAAAGCATAAAGATCATTTCGGAAGCCTGTCCTATGGTTTGTGTTGCCGCAATATTCTTAAACCGCGAGTTCTCCAGGAACAACTGGGTATAATTATAATATACAGCCAATGGAATGCAGATCAGCAGGGAGCTGGCCAAAAAAACATAAAAGGAACGGCTGCCCAAACGCTTAAATGCATCCACTCCAATAATGGTTCGAACGCTTACTTTTTTGCCCGCGGCCGGTGGTGGCGTATGCGGCAAAGCAAAGCTATACAAGCCCAGCAAAAGGCTGGCGCCTGCTGTAAGATATAAAGGAAGCGCGGTGGCTTCGGGCTGTATATCCTGCTGCACAAAGGAAACCAGCACAAAACTAATGGTTAGCCCGGCGGCTATCCAGCCAATGGTACCAAATACCCTGATGGCGGGAAATTGTTTTTCCTGTTGCGTCATTTGATGAAATGCCAGCGTATTGGCGAGGCTCATGGTAGGCATATAACAAATATTATAAGCCAGCAGCGACAGGATAAATAATACCGGACTACCGGTAAGCGAAGGAGTAATAAACATAAAAACAGCACCCAGCAGGTGCAGTGTACCCAGCACTTTTTGAGTGGCAAAATAACGGTCGGCTATTAACCCCACAAAAAAAGGCGCCACAATGGCTGCTATGGCGTTTACGGTAAAAGGCCAGTGCGTTAAGCTTTTCATGCCGTTAGATGACATGTAAACCGCTATGGCACTATACCATGCGCCCCATACAAAAAATTCAAGAAACATCATTAACGATAGCTGAAACCGCACTTTTGCTCTCATGATAATCATTTGGTGGTTTGTATGACTTCCTCTGCAGTGTGTTATCCTGCATTATGGTGCCGGATAAGCCTATGCCATTCAAAAAAAGGAAATTACAAAAAGATTGACTGCCCGCGTCAAAAAAGTAAAATGATTTTTGATGAACAGCAGCGGATAAATTTTGAAATCCAAAACCATTGATTACTTTTACACCCTTCAACTGAACGCATTATGAAAATGTAGTAAGCCCCCGGGCGTCATCTTTCTATACCGGATCCGTCTTTTATAGCTTCCGGGGTTAGCGTTTTTTATTTTTCAATTATACTCATTTTTTAGCACTCAATTTTTTTACATGACTAAAAGCGGTAACAGGTGGTGGGTTCCTGCTTCTGCCTGGACTTTACTAAAAGAAGCGGTTAGCGGAAAGGAACAAGACTACACATCCGGCAGCATACGCAAAGGAGTAATATTACTGGCCATTCCGATGATGCTTGAAATGAGCATGGAGAGTGTATTTGCTGTTGTAGATATTTTTTTTGTAAGCCACCTCGGCAAGCATGCCACATCAACCGTGGGATTAACCGAATCTGTTATTACCATTGTTTATTCACTGGCAATGGGTATTAGTATGGCGGCGAGCGCTATGGTGGCAAGACGTATTGGCGAAAAAAACAAGCCGGAAGCAGCCCGTGCAGCAGGGCAGACCGTGATACTGGCTATTACCATTACTGTTGTAATAAGTATCACGGGCGCAGCTTTTGCGGCCGACATCCTCCGGATGATGGGCGCAGAGGATGCCGCCATTGCGGAAGGCACAACCTATGCCCGCATTATTATGGGGGGCAGCGTGGTGATTATGCTGCTTTTCCTGATCAATGGCATATTCAGGGGAGCGGGCAACCCTATGATTGCAATGAAGAGCTTATGGCTGGCCAATATTTGCAATATTATTTTATGTCCGCTGCTTATACGTGGCTGGGGACCTGTTCCCGCACTGGGGTTAACCGGCGCTGCTTTGGCCACAACTATCGGAAGAGGAATTGGCGTGGTATACCAGTTGTATCATTTATTTAACGGGAAGGGTGTTATACAAATTGCCCTGCGCCATTTTAAGCCGGTATGGAGCATACTGAAGTCGCTTGCCAATATTGCCTGGCCGGGCTCCCTGCAGTTTCTTATAGGATCGGGCAGCTGGATTGTACTGGCAGGCATTGTGGCGCATACTGGTCACAGTGAGGCTTCCGCCGGATACCAGATTGCATTAAGGGTTGTGATGTTTTTTATATTACCTGCCTGGGGCATGAGCAATGCGGCAGCTACACTGGTGGGGCAAAACCTCGGTGCAGGATTGCCCGGGCGCGCGCAGGAATCGGTGGCAAAAACGGTAAGATACAATGCCGTGTTTATGGGTATTGTTTCAGTTGTATTTCTGGTGTTTGCTGAATGGATCGCTTCCTTTTTTACAACGGAACCCGATGTAAAAGCCTATGCTGTGCTGGCCATGCGCATTATCAGCGCGGGGTATGTTTTTTACGGCATCGGCATGGTTATATCCAACGCGTTTAACGGCGCCGGCGATACCCGGACGCCTACATGGGTAAACCTGTTTGGATTCTGGTTTTTCCAGATACCCATAGCCTGGCTAATGGCGAATACTTTTGGCTGGGGGCCGGCAGGTGTGTTTATCGCCATACCGGTAGCTGAAACAGCCATTACTATTGTTTCCTTCCTGATATTCAGGAAAGGAAAATGGAAGCTGGTAAAGATATAAAGCGCAGGAAGCACAGCGTAACTATAGAGCAAACCGTTCACAGATTGTGCCCCGGCCCGGTAACGCGCTCTTATGATGCCGGTAACGGCAGATGCGAAAAAGCATATACATTCGCAGTTCAAAAATTCATTAACGTTGCGATATGAAACTCTACTCCATCAACACCGGGTATTTTAAATTAGATGGCGGCGCCATGTTTGGCGTAGTACCTAAAAGCATCTGGAACAAATTAAATCCTGCCGATGAAAACAACCTCTGCACCTGGGCCATGCGCTGCCTGCTCATTGAAGACGGTAACCGCCTTATCCTTACAGACACCGGTATCGGGAACAAGCAGGACGCTAAATTTTTCAGCCACTATTACCTGCATGGAGACGATACGCTGGATAAATCGCTTGCCAGGCATGGCTTTCACCGTAATGATATTACGGATGTATTGCTCACCCATTTGCATTTTGATCATGTGGGAGGCGCTATTGTAGTGGAAAAGAATAAAATGGCGCCGGCCTTTAAAAACGCCACTTACTGGAGCAATGAACAGCACTGGCAGTGGGCAATTAAACCCAACGACAGGGAAAAAGCTTCCTTTCTGAAAGAAAACATACAACCCATACAGGACAGCGGCAAGCTGAAATTTATAGAAATAAGGGAAGATATTGCCTTCTCCGACAATGTAACCATTCGTTTCGTGAACGGGCATACGCACGCCATGATGCTTCCGCAGATTAATAATTACAACGGGAGAACACTGGTGTACGTGGCCGACCTGCTGCCTTCGGTGGGACATATACCCATACCTTACGTTATGGCTTATGATATGTTTCCTTTAACCACGCTCCAGGAAAAGAAAGCCTTCCTGCAGGAAGCGTTGCAAAATAATTTTACCCTGTTCTTTGAACACGATCCTTTATATGAATGCTGTACACTGCAAATGACGGAAAGGGGAATAAGAATGAAGGAAGTGTTTAAGCTGGAGGAAATTGGATAGATCATTTGCTGTAAAAAACATACCGGATAAAAACGGGAAAAGCGCGGCGCGAACCGGGAAAATAATAACACCACTAACATTTAAAAAAAGCAGATGAAAATATATATATACGGATTGATATTAACGATGCTGCTGTACGGCTCCTGCACTACTCAAAAGAATACAAATAGCAGAGCCGGTAAGGAAGACTGGATATCGCTTTTTAACGGCAAGGATATAAATGACTGGATCGTAAAGATCCACCACCATGAAACAGGCGATAATTTCGGCAATACTTTCCACGTGGAAGACGGACTGATCAAAGTACGCTACGACCAGTACGACAGCTTTAATAACCGTTATGGTCATTTGTACTTTAAGCAACCCTTCTCCTATTATCACCTGGTGGTGGAATACCGATTCACAGGTATATGGCGTAAAGATGCCCCGGAATATACTTTAAAGAATAGTGGTGTAATGCTTCACTCGCAGGATCCGCGAACCATGCCGCGTGAACAGGACTGGCCCATATCGGTTGAAATGCAGTTTTTGGCCGGGCTGGGCGACGGAAAGCCGCGTCCTACAGGTAATATGTGCTCGCCGGGAACAGATGTAGTATATAATGGTAAAATAGATCCCAGGCATTGCATCAATTCTTCTTCCGAAACCTATGAAGGGGAGCAATGGGTTAGGGCGGAAGCCATTGTGCTGGGCGATTCGCTGATCACGCATATTATTAACGGCGACACCGTACTGCAATATTCCCAACCCCAAATTGGCGGCGGTGTGGCCAATAATTATGACCCCAAAATTAAAATAGACGGAAAATTATTGTCATCGGGTTTTATAGCCCTGCAAAGCGAAGGACAGGAAATTGATTTCCGTAAAGTGGAGCTGCTCAACCTCGAAGGCTGCATGGATCCCGGATCGAAGCAATACAGAAGCTATTTTGTTAAGGATGAACGGTCTGCATGTAAATGAGAACAGGTATAGCGTTTATGGTTTGAAAGTTTAGGGTTTGTAGTTAGGTGGGGAGAGGTTGCAGGTCTCAGGTTACAGGTTTCAGGGAATGCTATAACTGATACTCACCATTCACCTCTCACTATTCACTATTCGCAACTGACCAAATCACAAAAAGCAAGAACCAAAGAAAACCTGTTGTGGTGAATTCAAATCCGAAGCCGTAAATCCGAAACCCGAACGGATGCAATATCAAATCTTAAATTTCAAATCTCAAATCCTGTACCCTGCAACTTCTTCCTCCTACCTGAATTTAATCATAGAGGTTAAAGGGTAACGCAGGTTGCGGTAGCCCATCATATCGGCTTTTATATTGCCCACCACAATAGGACTTTCAATACGAAGGGGAAGATGGTTGGCATCATCGCTTACCCACACTGTCATTTTTTCGCCGCCTTCAAATACGGTTCCTTTGATAAGGAAAGGCCTGAACTTAATAGCCCTGAATTTTCCATAGCGGGTTTTGATGGTTTCCTTTCCGATGTACCGTATATAAATGTCATGCATCTCGTCATCGAGGAATACGCTCAAATTGATTTTATCGTTTGGCTTGTATTTAGAAAAGTCAATATTGCGTGCATAGTACACCGCGCTTATGATATCCTGTACGCAATCCTGCGTTTTAAAAACACCTCTGGTGGTAACCACGCTTTTTGCCTCGTGGTTAAAGCTGGCGTTCTCATGTTTTTTATAGTTTCCTTCGTGTACGTTCCGTATAAAACGATAGGGTCTAAGCGTTGCCGTATCCATATAGGTCTCGTACCGGTCGCGCACTTTAAATATCCAGTCGTAAGAGGAGTTAGATCGCCCCTCACCCACAGCATGGTATACCGGTTTGCCATTATAGTTTTCCAGTTGTGCGTTGAAGGTTGCTGTACCGGCATCCACGTATAAACCAACCACATTATAAAACACTTTAAGCGTTATGCTTTCGCCGGAAGAAAAACTCGTATTATTGATCCCGCAAAAATCACTATCAGCGCTAAGCTGTACACTAATCAATACCGATAAAAGGGTACTAATGATTTTTCGCCTCATTGTTTAATATTAAATATTTTATGTCTTATGGCAAGCAAACCGCCTGCCAAAGCCGGTAATACCAGATTGACAAGCCAGATACCCGTAGACGCTGCATAGATCCCCACCGTGTTTGCACTGAAAGTTTGAAAGAGCAGGATGCCTGCTTTACCTCTTATGCCCAGTTCAAGTAACGCCATAGTAGGAACAACCGCTAATATAAGATATAATACACTTATTAGCCAGAAAGCGTTCCACCATCCCGCATGCACCTGCATCACTTCCAGCAGTAATATATACTGGCAAAGGAATACAAGATACCGCACAGCCGACAGGCACAATACTCTTAACAAAATTGTAACACTCACCGCAGGTAAGATCATAAAATGCTGCAACCATTTACCGGGCAATTTCAGTCTCTCTGCAATACTCACTATCCACCCTAACCGAAAATACAGGCAGGCACAAAATCCGGTTACCGCAAATACTCCTGTATACATTGCAAACGACCATCCTGTATTACCGGTTTCCATAATCAAAATGCCCAGGCTTCCGAAAAATAAAGTGATGAGCAACTGGCTAAAGCTGCCAACAACAGTTAAGGATAAGGAACTGATCCGTTTTCCCTCACTAACATATAGAGCCCTGCCTCCATACTCGCCAATACGGTTTGGTGTGCCAAAGCCAAATGCAAGACCTGCCAGCACCGCTTTCAGGGAATGCCGCAACGAAACAGGTTCTAACGGATGCAGTAAAATTTTCCATTTACGGGCTTCAATGAGCCAGTTGAGCACTACGAGCATAATGGCCAACCAGCATTTCCATGCCTCCGGTCCGTATACCGCTGCCTTCATATGCTGCACAGACTGATGCAGATCGGGCTGCTCCCGTATTTGCCGGTAAATGGTGTAGGTTAGCCAAACAAACAATGCGGGCCCAATTACCCGGTTGAGGAATATTTTGATACTTTTGTTAGGTATAATCATTTTTTAAGCAGTTCATTTTGCAAAACAACAGCCAGATCATCTTAGGTATTGACCCCGGCACCCTTGTAATGGGTTATGGGGTTATTGCTGTAAACGGCAGAGCCATAGAATTATTGGAAATGGATGCCATAAAACTGTCGGCAAAGAAGGATCATTACGAAAGGCTGCATATTATACAGCAAAGAATACTTGCCATTATCAACACTTTTCACCCCCAGCATTTTGCTATTGAAGCTCCTTTTTTTGGCAAAAACGTACAAAGTATGCTTAAGCTGGGAAGGGCGCAGGGTGTTGCCATTGCCGTAGCCATGCAGGCGGGCATACCGGTAACAGAGTATTCTCCGCGGAAAGTAAAACAATCCATAACCGGCAACGGCAATGCCGATAAAGAACAGGTATGGAAGATGCTGCAACGGATCGCCAATCTTTCTTCCGCCTCTCCTGCATTCGACGCTTCGGATGCGCTGGCTGTAGCGGTTTGCCACCAGTTTCAAATGACTTCCCCGCTACAGGATAAGCAGGCTAAAGCAGTACGGAAAACAAAAAGCAGTTGGGAAAATTTTGTTATCAATAATCCAACCCGTGTAAAATAACCCGGGTTGAAAATAACGCCTCCTCAACTCCCTTTTTATTGCATGTTTCCTTTTAATATGTAATTTAATTTTTATTATATTCACACTATTATTTTACACCTGCTTACTTCAGTTCCCGCTCTGTGAAAACGTACGTTCGGTTATTACTATACTGAATCCTCTTATCCGGCATTTGCAAAACCAGCCCACCCTAAAATAATAAACCCTCACAGAAAGATACAGCGCATGAGAAGGGTTCGTTTATTTTTTTACTATAAATTTTTATTTATGCCCATCTTTCAATCAAAAAGCGGATCATTGTTTAACCAGGCAGCATGGGAAGATGATCAGCAAAAAGGAAACCAGTCTAAATCATTTTTAGAAAGCGCTGACGACGCGGCCAATCAGTTCATTCTTTTGCAATTGTCTGACGGCGACAAAAGAGTGCTTAATACTACCGAAGTAGTACCTAAACTACAGGGAACTGAAAAACCCGATATTAATATGCTGCTCGACTTTGAAGGTTTTAAAATCGGCTCCAATGAAAATATTGACCCCAAAACAAAAGCTACCTTACAGTTGAAAGTAGGACAGGAACATAAAATTACAGGACTGGAAAAACTATTCTATTGCATCAACGGCGGACTGGATCTCTACAACGAAATAAAAAGAAAAAGAGCAGAACCGAAGGATTTTAAACAAAGTACGGAAACCGCTTTAGGAAACAAACCGATTTCGTTGCCGGGTGGTGTAGGCCAAATTTCATTAAATGTAGTGAAACACGATGAGCCCAAATGGTGGCAGAAAATATTTACTTTCGCAAAATCCGACTCGGCAAAAAACCTTATGTCATTAATTGGATTCGGCGGCATTACGGAAGTAGCCGTTAATTCCATTGCAGGCATGCTGGATAACCTTTTTGATAAAGCGCCTGAAATACTTTTTCAAAGCCAGGCAGTAAAATTAAGCTTTACCCAGGCGGGAAAGGAAGAGTTGGGCAGCGACTTGTCAACCGTTAAAGTAAGCTGCCTGAATCCCGGATTATGGGTAATGGCCCGCAAATCGGATTACGACACGATTCTCGGTGCCAATCCTGTTTACTATTCCGGGTTTGGAATTTTAGCGCCCGATGGCATGAGCGAAATTGATGCGTTAAATGATAGCGGCAACAACCCTTTCTCAAAAATCACTTATGCTATCATAAAGGCGAAGATCAAAGAAGTGGATCTGAAAGAAAATGTTTTTTAAAACGTGATCGCATTTTTAATTGCCTGTATCCACATGCCTTCGTTGGCCTGGTATGTTCCGGGTTTGCCATGGAGCCTCGGCATTTCTTCGCTTCCGGCATGATGCAGCCCTATCAGCTCCCATTGCTGGTTAAATACCGGGCTGCCGGAGCTCCCCCCCGTTGTGGGCGTGCGGTAATGTATTCTGGGGTCTTCATAATCCAGCAACAAATTATCCTGGAACGACAACTGCAGCGTGCCGCCTGCCGGGTGGCCAATAATATAGATCCGTTCCTCAGGTGGGGCGTCAGCCTGGATAGCAGGCAGTCTTTTAGCAAGCGGGTAAAAGGTAATATCCTTTGTTAACGTTTTTACTATCGCAAGACTTTCCTTATCAAAACGCAATACGGAAGCGTCTAACAAATTGATGGGCGATGACCATAGTATTTCTGCTATGCGAAGTTCGGCAGCTCCTTTGTCTAACACTTCAAAAGTTACAACAGCTTCATCGGGCTGCAGGGCCTTCTCCCCGGGATTGTTGCTCACTACATGGGCATTGGTTAATAGCAGGAGTTCCTCACCCAGGCTTTCGTGCAGATCGGCTCCTCTTACCAAAAAGCCGGTGCCCAATCCTTTGGTAGCATCCCTGCCTATCCTGGCTATAGCCATACAGCGGTTGGCGCCTGTCATATACCACCTGTAGGTGTTAAAAGAATCCTCTCCAAAAATCTTTTCCAGCTTGGGCATCGTTTTATTGTCTGATGCTTTTCCCGTAATACCTGCATACGCAGTGGAAATATGTGCTTCCATTTCCGCCTGCTCCTGCAGCATCCCGGCATCTATTGTAAAGCTTCCTCCTTCCCGCTTCAGCAATTCGGCCTGCAACAGGGGAAGGATCATTTGGCCCATTTCCGAATGCATGTCTAACCGCCAGATCTCTTTCATTTGCCTTAACATGCTGGCTATTTCAAAGGCATCCACATCAGGCATGCGCAGGTAGCCGCTTAACCAATGCATTGCCTCCTCCGGCTTTTGCAGCGCAACGCAAGCTTCACAGGCCGTGGCAAATTGCCATATCGTGGCCTCCCTGTTATCATACCGTTGCTGAATTACTGCCAATATAGATGCAGCGAGCTCCTGATCTTTGGGCCACACCGGGTCTTTTATCCCGTCTGATTTTGCCCGCTGCACAAGTGCCACCACGTTAATACCGTGCCATAAAGCAGTTTCCGGAGCAGCATTATACGCTGCTCCATAAGCATCAATCGCCCGCCGGATAAAATCTTCCCTGCGAACACTGTTATTTTGAGCATTAACATATAACTGCTTATACACACGTCCAAGCAGGCCCTTTGCTTCCCTGTTTTCTTTTGCGGCTTTTACATTTACATTTTCCGCTTTGGCCGTTTCAATGATCAACTGGTTTAATATGGCCAGGGCAGCCGTATAATTCCCCTGGTCAATCTGCGATTGTGCGTATTGGCGGTGTATTGTAAATGTGGCCCGGCCGGTTTGCATGAGCGCATCCGCTACCCGCTGCATTTGTGAAAACATTCGCTTATTGCGCAGGTACTGCAATATCTTTTCTCCTTCGGCCGATGGAAATGCATCGTCTGCCCCATACAAGAACAGGATCAGTTCGTTGCACAATGCTGTGGCGTTTTTTTTATCCATCCTGTCTAATCTTTCCCTGATACGGGAAGCAACAGTTTGTACATCTAAAGACATTATTGCAATTTTAACGTTCACTCCTTTTAACCGAAAAGAAAAACCCATCACTAAAATATTACGGCAAAGCTTAACCGAAATGGATACATTTTATTTATCTGCTTCAAAACGAGGTATTTCTTCATAGGGTTCATCTTCACGGGCGGCATCCATCGGTTCAGGCAAAAACGCATCTAACTGATCTTCTGCATTCAGCTCCATATCTGCGTTTTCAAGCATGCTTTTCGGTTTTAGTTCCGGTTTTGCAAAACGAGGTTCAAATACAGATGCCTGAACATCAGCGATAAGGCTGTTCCAGTTGAATGCCGGCCCAATATCCCACTTACCGGATGAACGGTAATTAATATGCGACACGATGCCTTTAAATGAAAGCACTTCCTCCGTAGCCAGGTACCGTTTCGATTCCGGCAGGAAGCCCCTTGGAATATTGTATTGCGTGGTAAGATAACGGAGCAGTATCACCAGGCTTTCCATTTGTTCGCCGGTAAAGGAAGCATAATAGGATTGCCCGCGGAAGGGTGTTTCAATTTTTTGATAGGCCGCCGGCTCATCTAATGAACAATATACATCAGCCGGGCCTTCCCTGCCCTGCGCATCTCTTTGCCTGGAATAATACGTTTCAAGATTACCGTTGCGTTCAGTTAAATAGCCATAATTCGACAACTCTATTCCTATTGTGCACTTGTCCTGCGCATTACCTGTGCCTTCATTGCCGATACCTTTGCCGATATGTCCCGACCAGTATTTTGAAGAAAACAACTGGTAGATCATTCCATTTCTGCCAATTACAAAAGCTACGGAAACGTGATAATTATCCCTGGTAAGCGCCGACAGGTCGGACCGAATCTGCCCTGCCGTAAAATGCAATACGATCCTTTGTTTGGGATGCTCCACCGCATAGTAATATTTTGAACGGTTTTTAGCTGTAGTAAGCATCCCGTTTAAAACAATATCTTCTCCCTTAACGGGAATGGAAATTTTATTAAAGGCATATTCACCGTTATTCCCGGTTTGAAGTAAATTTTCTTCCAGTTGAAAGAGTGAAGTGAAACGCATGGGAGTATATTTTAGCGCACTAATCATCCTGTACACTATTGTACATTCATCGGAAATGAAAATCAGGGGAACGGAATAATGTTACCGGTATGACCAATAGAAAAATAAGCAAATTATCAATGAAATGCAATAGCAGGCTTAAAATACTACAGCCTGCTGCACTGCTATGCAACGCTTCTAATGGGTGCATTCCAAATTATCGCATTGCTTTGCTTCATGTGGGCGGTGAAGACACCGCCCACGGCGGGCCGCCC
>ENA-UOUJ01000679-UOUJ01000679.1-activated-sludge-metagenome-genome-assembly--contig:-NODE-679-length-20905-cov-4.595588_pt1 | contig 20905 bp, 16 predicted proteins | sample MGYA00249839_ERZ747224 | MGnify/ENA primary metagenome ERZ747224 (study PRJEB28782, sample SAMN03220277) | activated sludge metagenome | biome: wastewater; feature: sewage sludge; material...
ATTGAGGCGGGGGAGGATGTTGCCCCTCCGGGAGGGGGTGTGCGGTGGGTATGTGCGGTGGCGGGGGGGTGGGTGAGCAGGGGAAAAGCTGAATAGGAAAGATGGCGTACAAGGGAGTGACACAACGGCGGCCTGATAGTAGCAAAGCTGCCGGCGGCCAAAAAAGAAATAGTAGGGGGTGTGGTACAGTTTTTAGTTTGCTAATTTTGAAGTTATGAGGAATGTATTAGAACATTTTGGGCGTGCGGTGCTAATGTTGAAAGGCTCCATAGCGCGGCCGGAAAATGCACAAGTGTATTGGAAGGAGTTTATGGAGCAGTGCAATGATATAGGGATACGGTCGTTGCCTATTGTGTTGATTATTTCTTTGTTTTTGGGTATGGTGCTGACGGTGCAGACGGCGTATCAGTTGGTAAGCCCGCTGGTGCCTAAGCCGGTGATAGCGGGTATAGTGCGGGATAGCTCTATATTGGAATTGTCGCCTACGGTGATTTGTATAGTGCTGGCTGGTGTGGTGGGGTCGAAGATAGCGTCGGAACTGGGGAATATGCGGGTGAGTGAGCAGATAGATGCGCTGGAGATTATGGGTATAAATACGAAGACGTATTTGGTGCTGCCCAAGATTATTGCTGCGATGATAATGGTGCCTTGCCTGATAATAATAAGTATAGCGGTGAGTATATGGGGTGGGTATATAGCGGGTATGTTTTCGAGTATATTGTCGCGGGAGCAGTTTCACCAGGGTTTGGTGCAGGGTTTTGTGCCTTATAATATTTTCTTTGCGATGGTGAAGGCTTTTACGTTTGCGTTTATATTGTCTACGGTGCCGGCGTATTATGGGTATCATGTGAAGGGTGGTGCGCTGGAGATTGGGAGGGCATCTACTACTGCGGTGGTGGTGAGTTGTATAATGATTTTGCTGGCGGATTATATACTTACGGTGTTGCTGCTGTGATGGTGGTTAGTTTTCTGTGTCGGGTGTTTCTTCGTCTTCTTTTTCTTGTTGCGTGGGTGTCGGGATAGCTGGTGTAGGTGTGGTGTATTGGGCTATGGTTTGAAATGCTTTTAGGTTTATTTCTTGTTTTATAGCATCTGCATTTGCGCCTTCGGCAAGTGGCTCGGGTAGGAAGTAGTTGACAGAAAGTTGGAAGCTGGCTTCGCCAAATGTTTCGAGCAATACGTTTACGGGTGCTGTTACGTGTAGGGTATTTTGGATCATTGTTTTAAGATCGGAGATTAACTGCTGTAGCTTCTCGTGTGCAATATTGTATTTGAGGTTGAATACTACGCGTACTTTTCTGGTATCGCGTTGGGTTAGGTTTTCAAGGTTTTCATTTACGAGTTTTTTGTTAGGAATAATGTAGAGAGAGCCGTCTCCGTTGCGTAGTCTTGTGCTGCGAAAGCCAATACGTTCTACTGCTCCTTCCAGATTGCCAAGCTTTACTACATCGCCTGTTTGAAAAGGTTTATCGGTAAGAATAGTGAATGCTGCAAAGAAATTTTCTACGCTTTCTTTTGCTGCTAATGCTATAGCCACACCGCCAATTCCTAAGCCGGTAATAAGGGCTGGAATATTTACGGCAAACACAGAGCCTAGTATCCAAAACAATCCGATAGTCCATAAAAGTATCTTTACGATTTCTTTTACGAGGGGAAAGAGTTGTTCTTTATCACGGTCGTCTTCTGTAAGCGCCTTATCTAACAGCACCCGAAAAATAAAATCAATAATGCGCGAAACCACCAGCACAAAGAACAGGATGAGCAGCAGCATAAATATCTTATCTGCTACATCACTGATGCGAATTTCAATCAATTCTTTTCCCTGCCGCCTGCGGAAAATAACCTGATTGAGGAAAATGCTTAGTTGGTTGATGGCTACATAATACAGGAACGTTTGCAGCAATAACTCCAACGGCTTTACTATTAGCTCCTGAAACATTTTTCCGTGTTTCTTATCGCTGAATTTATTAGCAACACTGCAACTGAGCTTCGCAAGTAAAATAGAAAGCGGGCGTTTCAACAATAGGGTTGCCAATACAATACCTACGCACCATAGTATGTTGGATATTCTCTCGTTGCCTAATTGCTCCTCTATGTACTGAAGATTTATCTGTAACAAAACGCTCATCATAACAATAAAACTCCCTTCGTTAAAATATTATACCGAAATGTTGAATTCACGCAGTGCGTCGTTCAAACTCGTTTTCAAATCTGTAGATGGCTTTCGCTCTCCGATAATAAGCGCACAACTTACCTGATAATCACCAGCAGGAAATTTCTTGGTATAGCTTCCTGGTATCACCACGCTTCTTGCAGGAACACGACCTTTATATTCCATCGGCTCGCTGCCACTTACATCTATGATCTTGGTTGACTGAGTAAGCACTACGTTTGCTCCCAGCACTGCTTCCTTTTCCACCACCACACCTTCCACCACTATGCACCTTGAACCAATAAAAGCTCCGTCTTCCACTATTACCGGCGATGCCTGCAACGGTTCCAGCACACCACCTATTCCTACGCCCCCGCTCAGGTGCACACCTTTACCTATTTGTGCGCAAGAACCAACAGTAGCCCAGGTATCTACCATCGTTCCTTCGTCCACATACGCACCGATGTTTACATAAGAAGGCATCAACACCACATTTCTTCCAATAAAAGCACCATATCGCGCCACCGCATGAGGCACAGCACGCACACCCAAGCCTGCGTAATCTTTCTTCAAAAGCATTTTATCATAAAACTCAAACGGCTCCATCGTCCAGGTTTGCATGGGCTGAATACCGAAGTATAGCAAGATTGCCTGCTTCACCCATTGCTGCACTTCCCATCCATTTGCAGTAGGCATAGCCACCCGCAGCTTTCCTTTATCTACCGCTTCTATCACCTCCCGCACCGCCTGTTGGTAAGATTCTTCTTTTAATAATTCCCTGTTTTGATAAGCGGCTTCTATTTGTTGTTGCAGCGACATAGTGTATCGAAATTTTTAAGGGTTCAAAGATAGACCGATTTCTCAGATGCATTTTTCCTCCGGCAAACATTCCCCTCTGGGCGAGAGTGTAAATGCCCACCTTAGTTCGAAGACGGAGTTGGAGGCAGATGGTTGGTGCGATCAGCACAGGTTTCTATTGTCAGCTATTTGTGTGAACCCAAGAACTTATGTCCGTTGAAATGAATAAGGTGGTCGGGGTTATCGGCAATCCAAACTTCTGTCTCCCAAGCAATGTTCATTACCCACTTTCGGAAGTCTGCTCTTGTCAGGAAAGCTGTAACGAAAATCAATTCGGCTTTACAATCTTTAAGCAACTTTTTTAGTTCGTGCACCCTAATTTCAGACATTGGACCTGAACTATGTACCGCTTCAATTAAATATAACCAGTTGTTTTGCTCACTGTAAGCAATGATGTCCGGCAACTCATCATGTGATAACTTGAAAAAGTTTAGACGTTTTAATTCAGCTTCCTCAATGTGCAGCATTTTGTTGGTTGTATCTCCGATGTAAAGCACACTGCAATCACTGCCAAACCGTGGCAAGAACTCTTCGACAATTGCCTTCTGTAAAACATTATGCTCACCAAGTGAAAATTCTAACGGCTTGCCGCCAGGCAACGTAACCGGTATTCGTTCAAGATTTCGCTTCCGGGCAAGTTGTTCTGCGAGCGATGGTCTGCCTTCATTGAATTTCTGCAAGGTGGAAGTCCATTTGTTTGTGCCGTAAAGCACCACAAGATTTTTGAAGTCAGGATGCAAAGCATAACCTCGTGTTGGGTCGTTTGTCGCTGCGCTAAGATTTTCACCGCTATTTACAATGAGGTCTGCAATTACCAACAGTTTCAGGTCTTTACGGCGTATGTCGTCGTATGAACCATAAGATATATTTTCTTCAAAATGTTGGTTGATGAAAGTGATGATTTGACGAGTTTGTAGATGGGTTTTGTCAGAAGCTGCCTTCCAATCCTTAGTTACATTAGCAACTGCAAGAAAAGCCATTGCCATCTTCTCTTTTCCTCGCTCAGATTTTTCGTCAACCGGAATGCCGACTGCCTCTAAAATTTCAAGTGCTTCCTTTATCAGTTGCTGAACGCCTACAGATTTTTTGTTTTTGAGTAAGTGATTTTTCATGAAGGGAACAGTGACAAAACTTTGGGCAATGATAAATCCAGTTTCTGTATCTCTGATGCGTCTTGGGTTTGAGGTAATTTATAGCAGGCTTTCAATGCTTGCGCAAATTGATACGCCAAAAGAGGGGGCACAGCATTGCCAATTTGATTAAAACGTTGCGTTTCGTTGCCCTCAAAGCAAAACCAATCAGGAAAGCTTTGCAGCCTTGCAGCTTCACTATGCAGCAAACGTCTGCGCTTGCCATCTTTCAGTCTTATACGCTGCATATCACCAGTTGCTCCTGCAAGATTTCGGCAAGTCAATGTCCGTGCAGGCTTATGAGGGTATAAGTCTCTTGGGTTGATGCAGGCAGATGCTTTTTCATAATTGGCAACATACCTGTCCATTGAAGCGTTCAAAAACTTGCTTTCAGGCGGTGTGGTGAGCATTGTATCTCCAATAGCTTCACCTACTGTTACTTTGTGTAGTTGAGGCGAAGGGAAAGTAAACTTTGATCTGTGTCCAATTACAAACAACCGCTCTCTGTTTTGAGGAACTCCATAGTGAACAGCGTTGAGTAATTTGAAATCAACGTGGTAGCCTAATTCTCTTAACTCTTTTAGCACTAATTCAAAATACCATTTGTTGGTGTAGAGCAAGCCCCGAACATTTTCAAACATAAAAACTTTCGGCTGTAGCCTCTTAACCGCATCAATAAAAATCGGGAAACCGTCACGTGCATCTTCTATACCTTTTTGGTGTCCGCCCACACTAAATGGCTGACAAGGCGGACCGCCTATTATAATTTGAGCCTGCGGATAATTAAAGGATAAATCAAGTTTTACTGAATGGCATTCACCTATGAGATTTTGGTTGTACGTAGCAGCGGCGGCACTGTCCATTTCGTACCCAATAGTTTTGTAGCCTGCTGCCTCAAATCCAAGGGATAAGCCGCCGCAACCAGCAAACAAGTCAAGGACTATTTCTTTTTCCGTAACTGCGGGTCTTAGTGCTTCGTTTATGTATTCAACGTACTCCATACTTTATCCCCCGAAAATAGTTCATTCACTTAATATAGCCGTGCTCTGCCTCTCCGGGTATCGCCTTCATCGAAACCGCAGCAGAGGAGTAAAAGACCGATTTCTCAACTGCACTTCCAGTGATGCTAACCGTTTAGTTTTGCAACCCTATGAATCGTTGGTTTGCCTTCTTAATCATTCTGTTTGCATCTTGCAAAGAGCCACAGACTCCGTCCACAAAAACGCCACATGTCGAGACTAATATGTGGGAAGCTCCTGCGGCAAATACAGTTGTTGCTTCCTATAGTATGCGCATCCCCGATGTGTTGAACGAACTGTATTTTTCCATTGAAGTGATTGCTACAAATGAAAGCGCGAAAGGTGTGTATGAAGTGCTGGTAAAATACGGGCATAACGAAGCATCTACACAAATCACTATGCCGGATGCCCACACGCTAATTGTCCCTGAAGTGAAAAGAAGCACAGACATGAATGCTTTCGTCATCGGTTTTCGATATGGAAACGACACGACTTTCCGCGAATATTATCTTGTAAATGCAAGCAAGGAAAAAACGGAAATGAAATACCTGAAAGCTTATTCCTTTAGGTAAGTTATTTTTGAAAAAGAAGAAATAGTATGCCCCGCAAAGTTCCAAAGCAAATACACGAAGATTCCATCAGCCTTAATAAATACATTAGCGACACCGGCTTTTGCAGCCGTAGAGAAGCAGACGATTACATTGAACAACAGCGTGTAACCATCAATAAAAACATTGCAGCAGCAGGCAACAGGGTATTCGACGGAGATATGGTGGAAATAGACGGCGAACCAATAAAGAAGAAAGTAAAAACTGTTTACATCGCATTCCATAAACCGAGAGGCATTACCAGCACTACCGATCAAAAAGACAAGACCAATATCGTTGATTGCATCAATTTCAAGCAGCGCATTTTTCCGATAGGAAGGTTAGATAAAGAATCGGAAGGGTTGATTTTTCTTACTAATGATGGAAACATCGTAAACAAAATACTGCGCGCGGGCAACCAACATGAGAAAGAATATCTGGTAACTGTAGATAAAATCATAACGCCGGAATTTGTAAAAAACATGAGCGAAGGCGTGCGGATTTTACGCACAAAAACAAAATCCTGCAAAGTGGTTCAGGAAAACAAATACGTTTTCAGAATAGTGCTGACGCAAGGAATGAACCGCCAAATACGCCGCATGTGCGATGCACTCGATTACAAAGTAAAAAAACTGGTGCGCATCCGTATTATGAATGTGCGTCTTGGAAAGTTGCCATTGGGACATTGGCGTTTTCTTACAGAAGAAGAGATCACGCTTATCAATAAAATGGTAGCAGACAGTAGTAAAACGCAGGTGGTGTCTTCAAAACCCAGAATACTAAAACCATCACCGCCGCCTTCTGGTGAAGGGGAGGAGCAAAACAATTTAGACCATTACCTACAAGCCTACGAAGCCGAAAAAGCAAAGCCGAAAAAACAAGGCTTTAAAGATTTTAGAAAGGGAGGAAAGAAGAAATAGTTAGGCTCCGTTTTGTGTCGTGTTTTCTGCCTTGTCTATCCAGTTTTCAATAGCTGTTTCCAGTTGTTTAGTTGAACTGAATTTCTCGATTGCTAAGTCATTTAAAATTGCTTGTTCCATCGCTTCAATCGCCAGAACATTTTCAGGTTTGTTGAGGGAAAAAGTATGCAAAGCCATTTTGTGTTGCCATGCCCAGCGCATTACTTCTCGTGCTGTAAGTGTGGGCTTTCCGGGAATTTTCATTTTTCGCGCCACACCATTTTCTGTCGCAGCCTTGTCAAGAAAAAGAAGAATTTGCTCTGTAGTGATTTTTCCAAAACCATAGCTCGCATTCAATGAAGCCTTCGTTTCCTCTTCTGTAATGCAAAGCATCCACCAACTTTGTTTTACACCATCCAACTCAGACGAATGTTCCAGTAATGCGAGGTTCCAGGTTCCGTTGCCGCTTTTGATTCGATTTGCAGCAATCGCTTTTTCCTGAAAACTTTCTTTCTCACTGACGGCTTTTGATTTCTTCAGGTTTTGCCATCTTACGTTCGATCTTTTTCTTTCGAGGTAAACCATTCCATCGCGGTACACACGTTTTATTTGCTTACGTGTCCAGTCAGGATTTCTTTCACGCAGTATGTTGTAACAGACTTCAAACTCGCGGGTGCGGTCTTCGCGTATTAGTTCAATCAGCCCTTCATACACTATGTAATCTTCCACCTCAGGTTTTCTCGGTTTGTACCCGTATGTGGTTTCATCAATGCCCACAACTGCACACGCTTGTGCAACCGTTAGCGTAAATCGTTTTATTAGAACCGTAACCAGCTTTTTAGAAAATATCTTTTCAGAGTCAATACTCGCTAATGCCACAAGCAGCATCCGGTATTTTTCAGCAGCATCTGCGGTTGTTTTTTGCAGTAGTTCCGGCTTGGAGGTTTTTACAGAAGAAACCGCATTTTTCTTTCTTTTAAATTCTTCTTCAAGGTGTTTAAATTCTTCGATCCAATTGTACAATGTAGCACGCGATATCGAAGCCTCGTGGCATATTTCCCGCACCGTTTTTTCTCTTGAGAATTTGTCTTTTACCCATTGCTTTCTTTGCTCCTCCGAGTAGCGGTATGTGTTCATGTTCGCAAATGTACAGTCCGTCTATTAATGTGTAGTATCTGTTACTGTGCAAAAATAAATCGAAGGGTAAGACCCGCCCGCGTGGTGGTGATGGGAAAGGAGCTGGATACATAAGGTATGCTCTGCCGCCGGTCATAAAACAAACGTAAGGTCAATCGCTCATTTACTATATAATCTATGGAAGGTGAAATGGTAATAACCCTTTGCCCTCTCGTGGTAATATCCACTTGTTGCGCAAGATAATTATTGCTTGTCCGGTCATCTCTGAGACTCACGTCCATCTTCATATTCAGATCGTTTTTTAGTCTCCGCACTCCCAATATTTCAAAAGGAAGCGTCAATCCTTTTACACGATAACCAAGCCCGAAAGTGTAGTCGGTACTTTTCGTTTCACTCACCTGATAATCTATGAGGCTAAGGCTTGCTGTCCGGGATTTTCTATATTCAAAACGAAGCGTAAGATTATTTCGGAACTGAGCATCTATGCCAATGAGCGGACTAAAACTTTCGGTGATCGTAATATTCGGCACCTGGAAATAAGGAATATAATTTCCGGAATTAGAGTCAATGAATGATGGGTATCCGAGATTGAACGCGTCAAGAAAATACAACGACGACGAAAAACTATTCATAGACATGCGTGAGTCGTAAGAATGGTTCAATACAAGATTGCTGATCCTTTCCTGAATGAATGGAATTTTACTGAGTCCATTGTAGGTCACTCTCCAGTTGGGCAACGGGAAATAGAACTTGAACGGATTGTGCTTCACGCTCTGAGATTTGCCATAATCTATCAGCGCCACATTCTCTGCGCTCTTGCCTGTGTAGGCTGCTATGAATGCCGGCACAAGTACATCTTGAGAATATTTTGTGTAACCCTTATAATAGTTTTGGTCATTAGGGTCAAGCACGCCACCTGTGTAAGGATTGCTGCTGCCGAGGCGGCGGGAAATAGTTGCTCGGTTATCAAGAAATTGCTGGAACGGACCTTGTCCCGGACCCGATGCTTGAAACATTGTTTTGAGCGCTATTGTGGTGATGTTGAACGCACCGCTTTCATACGGACTCAGGTGTTGAAAGCCCGCACCCGTGTCCTTGTGCAGTTCGCTGTAAGATTTACTAAACGTTTGCTGCCAGGTAAGATCTACCCGAAAATCTGGAAGAGGTTCTACAGTTGTTTGTATGGTTAAGTTCTGGGAATATTGTTGCTGAAATTGCGCGTTGAACAATGAATCGCGCGATAACACTCCGTCTCTTCCTTTTTGCTCAAGCCATGACCTGCCCGGCTGATAACCAAATGCAAAACCATAACCCGGCTGGTTGCTCATGTTATTGATACCAAAAAACCGTGTGCTATCCATGTATCCGGGCAATACCGTTCCAGATTGTTCAGAATAATTGATTGCGGTTCTTTTTACCATCGTCAATAAACGTCCACCAATGCGCTCCGCGTCACTCACCTGCGGTATAGAATTTCTTCTTGCTTTACGGCGTGCAATACGATCTTTTTTGCGCTTTGCTTTTTCAGCTTTCTTTTTAGCAAGGTCTTGCGCTTTTTGGATTTGTCGTAAAGAATCAATTTGCTTGTCAGAAAGATTGGTAATATCTACTCCTGCTATCAGCGTTGGTTGTTTAGTTGTGGGTTTGGGGTTTTTATCGGCAGATTCCTTATCTCTGGTTTCATCGTTTTTCGTTGCGGGTTGTCCATCTGGATTGTCCTTACCACCAGCCATATCGGGGCCGGTTTCTTCTACACTTTCTGTTGGTTCTGTATTGCGTCCCTTTCCGCCCCCAGCGTCTGGGTTACTATCCTTTGATGAACGGGAAGTGTTCTTTTCATTCCTCACCGTGTTTCTTGGGGATTTTGATTTAGGCATATTCACAGCTCTCAACCAGCGTTGCTTATTATAAAGCGATCTGAAATCCAATTCGCCATTAGCTTGTATGCCTTGCGTGTTGCCTATCGTATTCCCCAGGCTTCTTGCAAGTTGAGAGGCGGCTATGTAATTGTAAGATGAGTTGTAAGTAATGCGTAAAGTAGTCCAGTCAAACAATGGTATTTTTTGCAAAGGCACATTGTAACTGGCCGCAAATGTTTGGATAAACGAAGTGTTTCTGCCAAAAGTTTTCACCCTATCCCAAAGTGTATCTCTTTTTTCCTGTGTGTTTGCTCGTCCGTAAGGTTCGTCTATGCGTGATAAATTGGTTGCGTGATAGTCGAAAGAAAGCGAACGGGTAAGTTCCCAGCGTAAATTATAATCCCGAATCCAGGTAAAATTCTTGTAGTAAGTAGGCGGAATAGGAATAGCATCTGCGCCTATGCTTCTCACCTTCGTCTCATCCATTATTTTGTTGAGTTCTGTGCGGAAAGTAAAGTTTGCAGGCAGCAATTTGAAATTGAGATCCTTGATTAATGCAAGCCATTTTGAACGAGATTTAATGACTTTCTTAAATGGTTCAATGGGTTTTGAATTGATGCTGTAAGTATAGCCCAATCCCAATTTGTGATTAGTGAGTTCGTCGCCCTCTATCAAAGGATTGCGTTTGAACTGGCGATTGTATGCGTAGCTAAGATCAAAGTTTTTTACGCTCCAGGGCATCGGCTTTGCACTTTGCTTTTCCGGGTTGCCAAGCACTCTAACGTTTGACAGGTTTACGCTGGTAATATCGGTGTAATCCTGCGCTATTTTTTTCAAAGAATCGCGGTGTGATTTATCTCTTGCAGCATTCAACTCGTCTCTGTATTTCACATCAAGATCGTAAGGGTCGTACTGTGGATTGCTGACAGCCTGAGAATAGCCAACAAACAAAGGAAGCTGAACACCCCATTTGCGCGGCATGAGCTTTCCTACATTGAGATTTGTAGAGGCATCGTACTGATAAAAATTATCGCGAAACCGTTGGTTAAGCTTTTGGTCAATACTACCGTAGCCTTGTGTGTGCATACTACCACTCAATCTCACACTACCCAAATCTGCAAGCTGCATATTTACCTTTCCGGTTGCAGCATAGCCAGGCTTTTCATTCAGTCCTGTCATGCGCAATTCATTAAACCATACTTCTGCACATTTTGGCAAGCCATCATCGGCAGGTGTATTGTTGGTTTTCTTGGGATTTAAAATTCCGAGTAAGATTGTTTTTGCATCGCCAAGATTTGGACTTCCTACTACTACAATGGTGTTTCCTTTAGCATCTGTCTTTGTAAAAGGTATATAAGCAGGAATGCCGAGCGTGTTTCTTTCTGTTTTTGCATTTACAAGATCTTCAAGCAGCAGGTCGAGCATGTTTTCTTCAGGCCATACTGCATCATTTCTGTTCGATGCTGTGGGTGTAATCTTCAAGGGTATTTGATACTCGTAGTAGTTATTTGTAAAATCACTTCCCAGTCTTATGACCGCACTCAGGTCGCGGTCTTTCACAGGCGCTTGTCCGGTTTGAGATTCGGCATGAATAAACATTCTTAACCGGCCAAACTGGCGCATATCTACGCCCACTTCTTTAAATACGGCACGCGCGTCTCCATCTGCAAGTCCGCAAACCTGCAACGACAAAGCTTGTTCATTCAATTGTATGGCTGCGCCATTTGCCACTTGCGATTGCTGGCGCTCCAAGCCCGGTGGAATAACATAAGGCACAGGCTCACGTCCGCTGTTTTCTTCCACACTTACCGAGGTAACTGCAAACGGTGTAGTTCTTTGCTCTTCGTCTGGAATTATCTCGCCAGGATTTTGAAGGGAAAACTGATAACGTCTCCATTGATTGCGCCCTAATTCAAGCCGTGCGAAACGCAAAATGGTGCTGTCTTCAAAACCGTTCAGAAACAATCTCATAAACCGAATGGAACGGAAGTCTGGAATATTACCTACGCGCTGCTGGTACTCACGGATTGGAACTTTAAATTGATACCATGTTTCATCGCCATAGTTTCCGTCTGGTAATTTTACACGGGAAGTAACAGTGTTTACTATGAAATTTGTGCCTACCTGCATTTTGTTCGGTGCAAGATCTACACGATATTGAAAATAATCTTCTGACTCGTTAAGTGTATTATCGCGGTTTATGTCTTCGGATTCCGGAATGTTAGTGGCTGCATTTGAGAAAGTTTGAGACGAACCAACTACCGGTGAATTGCCATGTGGGTTGTTGAATTTTTTATAGCGTTGTAAAATTCCGGCGTTAGCCTGATCGAATTCTGTTCCCCGGAAATATCGGTAATCATCGTGCGCAGGATCAGCCTGAATTTCAGATCTTACTCCTGCATTAAGACCAACAGGCAACTGACTCAGATAGGTTCCAAACTTTGTTTTTTCTTCATCATTATCCAGCCCGTCATAACCTACATCCTGCACCGCACGTGCTGCTTCGTCATTATCAAAAGCACGAACTATCTGAGTTTGCAAAGCAGGGGAAAACCCCCACACGCTCGTCTGAAGTTGTTGCTCATTTTTAGGAAAGGGAATACCGTTCTCAAAAAATTTGCGTGAGTCTTTCAGCACATCTTCAGATACATTACCCAGGTTTATGTAAAGGCTTCCGCCGGGAGAGCTTTGCTTATTTATGAAAGGATCCATGATCCAGAATTCAATGAACTCAACATTCGATTGCTCGAAATCACTGTAGTCAATAGCACGTTGAATACCTCCCCAACGATTGATAGGATCTACCAGTCGCCCGTCTGCATCCAATCTTATATCAAAGTTGTAAGGGCCTCTTTCACGGGGATAAAAGCCAAGATCGAATGTGGTCAATCCGTTTTGTAAAGTCTGTAAACTTCTTGCCGGAAAAACATCCTGTTGCTGTACCAGTCGGATGTAATGCTGGTCTGGATCTTTCTTCACCCAATCGGGTACGCCACCTATCGCATCTACCAGGGAAGGCTCAATGGTGTACCACGCCAACCGTGCGCGGTTTTTTCCATAGTCAAGGTTGTTTGAAAGTTTTGCTTCAGGAAAAAGTTCTCTGCCATTTTTATCTCTTGCATTTACCGGTGTAGATGCCAGCGACCATGATTGAGCGGGCAACCGAAGATCTATACCACTTCTTGTTCCCTCAAAGTCATCAATATAAACCGCTCCTTCGGGGTCAAGTGCATTAATTTGTTTGGGGTGGCCAGGAAATAAACCTGCAACTTCTCCTGAGGCGGTAATAAATGACGATGCTGTAGTGGAATAAATTGGGAGTTTATCGAGTAGTCTTGTAATGCCCGGCGCTTCCGATTGATAATTTGCATCGAGACCAATCACGGTGTTCTTTATCGGGTCTTCACCAAAGGTTGTTTTTTGTGTGAAGGGTCTTTCCGTAAGGCGCATGAAAGTACCCCCGATAGCCAGCTTGTTATTCACATAATAGTCGAGCCTTGCACCCATGAAATTTTGCTGCTGGAAACCAAAAGTGGCGTTGTCTTCATACTGCACATTTACGGGTATGCCCGAATTAAGAATACCCATGTTCAGGATTTTCAATCTTCCCAAACCATAGTCTATCTGATAGTCTGCGCCTTCCACTAATTTTTGTCCGCCTGCTGTTACTGAAACAGAGCCTTGAGGAATATTGAACCCACCTAAAAATATTTCGGAGGAGGAGGCAGAACGATATGTACCGCGAATTATGTAACGGTTGTTTTGCTGAAATTGTCGCGCAACTGTTTTTGTAGAATCATAAAGCAGCGTGTAGAGATACTTCCGTTCTAATTGTGGATTACCACCCATGGCAAAACCCAAATCGCGTCCGAATGGCTCAAGTACCGGAAACATGATTTTTCCCTGCTGCGTATTGATGGTAATACCATCTACGAAATCAAAAATGCCATCGGGTTGCGGATCGTTTTGAAAGTTGAGGCGGTCAAGATTTAAGAGCGTAAGAAGTTGTACGCCTTTGTTAGGGCCTTCGGGCAAATAACGTATTTCTCCACCGCCGGGATTTTGATAAAGCACATTCAACCTAAAATCTTCTTTGGTAACGCCCATGCCGCCAAGTGCGTAAACGTTCTTCATCATCAGATCCCAGATAGGCAGACTCGGACGTGCTGATGTACCCTTTACCAACTTCATGAAAAGGGTTTTAGTCTGCGTAGAATCGGGAGGCAAATCTTCTGCAAATTCACCGACCTGATAAGTTTTTCCATTGAAAGTATAGCGAAAAGCCACTGCAAGGATATCGTCAGGATTCAAGGTTGTATTGAGAGAAATGTATCCAAGCTGAGGATTAAAAGTATATTCCGAAGGATTTAATTTTCTTGCCGTCGCTCTTTCAAAATCCACTCCCTGATCTATGCCCAATGCCAGTACATTTTGCGGTTGAGTTCTGATGTCGGGTCTTTGCAGAAGTTGATCGTATAGTTGGTTGGCGCGGTTATCTGCGGGAACGTTTGCCGCTACAGTGCTACCGGTTAGTGTTTGGCGATAAGGATTTTTTTCTCCGAGATCCATGAAACCAATAATGTCGCGCACCCCTTCAACCGCACCGGTTCTGTTGGTTGCCCACACCTCTATACGACTGATATTTACCAGCGATGTGAGGATAGGAAAATTTTTGAGTGCTCCGTTGTAGTTGTCATGGAAATATTGTGAGAGAAGAAAGTGTTTGTTTTCTTCATACTCGTCCGCTTTAATAGCAAATTGCTGGGTTTGAGAGCCGCCTTGCACCGTCAGGCTTTGGCGTTTTGATTTTTGCTGCGACAAGGCAGCTGTAATCCAAAGTTTCCCAAACTGAAGTTGTGTTTTGATACCAAAAAGAGATTGCACACCTGTAATCAGTGTACTATTTAGCGGGAAGCTTATGTTGCCTGCTTCTATTTTTTTAATGATCTCATCTTCCTTGCCGGTATATTCCAGCCGCTGCATATTCTGGTAATCGAACGTAGCCTTTGTATTGTTACTGATGTTAAGCTTCATTTTGTCTCCGATGGTGGCCAGCAGATTTATATTCATCTGCATGTCGAAATCGAAAACACCATATTTCTGCGCCCGTTGAACGAGTGTAGGGTTTTTGATATTTTGCCAATTGCCCCCAATAGTTACATCCACATTTCCCTGCGGGCGAACCTGAATAGAAGTACCTCCGAAAATTCTATCGAAGATTCCTTCTTTATACATTGTGGGTAATGTGGGTTTTTTATTGAATAGCGTTACCGCATCCATTCGCCGTTTCCAGTAAGACTGTTCATCTTTTTGTCCCTGATAGCGCAGGTACTCATCCAGCGTCATGTAAGTTGGATTCCTGTAAAACTGGTCGCCTATTTTTTCGGTGAGATAATATTTGTTCTCGACGGGATCGTACTCTACAGATTTATTTACGTTGGAAGGATCGGCAAGATCTATACTTGATGGTGTACGGTCTTGCAACGGATCACCCGTGCGATCATAAATTGGAAAAACCAGTTTGGGCGAATCTATTTTCGTTGTCGGGGTATCTGGCTCCGGCGCGGGATCATAATCGAAATTGAAACGAAACCCTCGCGCACCCACATTTGCTATTGCTACTACGGCAACAATACACAGTAAAAACTTATAACCGAAATTAGTTCTTTGCTTCAATCAGACTAGGTTTACAAGACACGTAATGCCTGTTTAATCAACTCTTCCACCGTTAGCATGGAAGCATCCTTTATTTTTTTAATTGCAGTCTCCGCGACAGCCTTATTTATTCCCAGATTCACCAAAGCATTTAACGCGTCATTTTGTGTTGTATTGTGCGTTGATGCTATTGAAGAACCGGTATTTTTTCCGCTTATCAGCTTGCCTTTTAGTTCCAGTACAATTCGTTGAGCAGTTTTAGTACCAATGCCCTTTACTTTTTCAAGTGTTTTGCTATCATCCGTGGCAATTGCCTTCTCCAGTTCCTCAGTTGTTAAAGAAGACAGTATTATTCTTGCAGTAGTAGCGCCTACTCCGCTTATTCCTAATAATTGTCGAAATGTTGTCCTTTCCTGTTCTTCTGCAAAGCCATAAAGCACCCATGCATCTTCTCTTATTTGCAAATGAGTGTATAGCCTGCATTTTTCAAGCTGCTGGATTTTGCCATAAGTCTGCAAGGTAATATTGACTTCGTAGCCTATACCATTTACAGAAAGACAAAGTAGCGATGGAGATTTGTAGCTTAAATCTCCTTCCAAATATGCATACATAATCTGACGACCTATATTCGAGTTTCGGTAAAAACCGCATAAAAAAAAGAACGGCATGCATCCGCATACCGCCCTGTAAATTAGGTAATATCATTGAATTTTTAGTACCACCACGGTGTCTTTTTACTGGGCACTTTGAAAATCAGCGTAAGCCCGAATGTGGAGTAAGAATCTTTGTTAGACGCATTCCCTCTATTTTCCCCCGCAGCATGTGATACTGACTTATCAACTTGCCAGCTTCTATCCTGCATTTCTGCGGCCAGAGCAGCTTTGCCGGGATCATTTGCATGAATACCTGCGTAAAGCATTGGGTCAACATACTTTCCACTTACATTATCCAGATAATCGGTGAAAGTAAGACGGTAGAGCCATTCAACACCAAGCGCCAAACGCCGCCCAATATCCCATCTTACACCAATTCCTGCTGGTACTGCAAGTTGCCAAAGATTGTATTTAGCCTTAGAGTCTGAATAAACTTCATTAGGTAACCCGTTGGCCTCCAAGTTCAAATCATGAAGATTGACGTAGCCGCGATCATTGCCCTCTTTATCTATGTACTTCGCTGTTGGCTTGAAATGGAAATATCCTACCCCCACTAATAGGTATGGCTGAAATCTTTTGCGTGCGCTCAAACTTTCATAGTTGATACGTCGCGGTGTGATTTCAAACAACAAACTTGTTTCCCAGATGTTTGACCTTACTTGCTGATTACGAAGATAGCGCTGATAAGCATCCTCATTTGTCGAAGCGGCGGTCCTGGCTTTTTGCTCATTCCAATCATCATTAGCATACAGCGTTCCGTAGTTAGCTCCCAGCCGGATGGCAAAAGCAGGATGGGCAGAATATCGAACAAAAAGCCCACCCATAAAATGTGGCTTTCCCCAATACTTGCTATTTCCGTAATGGTCAATGATTGACTTTGTTCCCACATCGCTCCACAAATCAGCAAGTCCGGCAGTAGTACCAATGCTCCAGCCTGGGGGTTCTATATACTCTTTGGAATGACCAAGCTGTGCGTTAGCTGTGCTAGTTGCAGCAGCGGCGATGCCAAGGGTAAAAATGCTTCGGATAAATGTCTTCCGCATGAAATGTTTATTTAGCCTACAAGATAGAAAAATTTATTTTCCGGCAAAACTTGCTTTGCGTTTTTCTAAGAATGCAGTTGTGCCTTCCTTCATATCTTCAGTAGAAAAACATTCACCAAATCTCTTGATTTCATTGGCAAATCCGTTGGCATCTCCTTTCGCTGCATCATTCACACAGGCTATTACTTTAGCAATAGCAACAGGCGCTTTTGTTTGAATTTTTTGTGCGATTTTTTTTGCTTCATTCAAAAGTTCAGCCTGTGGAAACACATGATTTACCAAGCCGAGTGCTTTAGCATCGTCAGCGCCTATCATATCGCCGGTCATCATTAGCTCCATTGCCTTTCCTTTTCCGATAAGTTGCGTAAGACGTTGTGTACCTCCATAGCCCGGTATCAATCCAAGATTCACTTCAGGCTGACCAAATTTTGCATTTTCACTGGCTACACGGAAATGACAACTCATAGCCAACTCGCAACCGCCGCCAAGCGCAAAACCATTTACGGCTGCGATTACCGGCTTTGAGCAGTTTTCAATTTTATCAAAAACATTTTCCTGACCTTTCTTTGCTAATGCTTCTCCGCCGCTCGCATCAAGAGACGTAAACTCAGAAATATCCGCCCCCGCTACAAATGCTTTTTCACCTGCTCCGGTAAGGATGGCTGTTTTTATTTCCCTATTGTTATAAACTTCGTCTAATGCTTTTCCTAACTCTTCGATTACGTCTTTGTTGAGCGCATTCAGTTTATCAGGGCGATTGATGGTTATTACAAATGTTCCTTCGGTTAGTTCTGTCAGTAAAGTCTGATACATGTTGCTGTGATGATTGTTGATTTGATGATGTGATAATTTGGCAATTTGATGATGTGATGATTTGATGATGAGTGTATTGACTATAGTAGCTCTTTTCGATTTTCATTTACCCAAGTGGCAATATATGCTGCTATCTCTGATGTAGGAGCACCAGGAGCAAAAAGCTTTCCTACGCCTTGTTCTTTGAGATGCTGTATGTCTTCTTCGGGAATGATACCTCCGCCGGTGAGCAATACATTTTCCAATCCCTTTTCTTTCATGAGTTGAATAATCTTGGGAAAAACTGTGTTGTGCGCGCCACTAAGAATGCTGATGCCAATTGCATCTACGTCTTCCTGCAAGGCGGCATTTACTACCATGTCCGGAGTTTGGCGCAGACCTGTATAAATCACTTCCATGCCGGCATCGCGTAAAGCGGTTGCAATTACTTTAGCTCCACGGTCATGTCCGTCCAGCCCTACTTTAGCTACCAGCACCCGAACAGGGCGTTGCAATTTATCTGTCATAGAATTTTTGAAAAAGCGGGTAAAAGTAATGATAAGGAGGTTTTTATTTTATGGTTTCTTCAAGCCGAAAGTTTTATCTGTAAATTTGAAGTAAGCATTTATCTTATGAATACTAAGTTCATTACAGACGCGCAAGGCAAAAAACTGGAAGCGATTATTCCAATAAAAGACTACGAACATTTGATAAGAATCAACGAACAGTTTGAACAGCAGAAAGCGCAGGAGGAATTGTTTGAAAAAGAAATGAAGAAGAGGTTTGAAGCGCTGGAAACTGGAGGTGTAAGAGGGTCTTCCTGGGAGCAAGTAAAAGATCGGGCACATCAATCAAGAGAGAGATGAAAATCTTAGTCATCTTTCATCCATTAGCAGAAGAGGAGTTCAGAAACAGCTTTAGGTACTACGAACAGCAATTGCCGGGACTTGGGCTTCGCTTTGAAAAAGAAGTAGAATACAATCTGGAAAGAATTTCGGAAAAGCCTGAGAGTTTTGGATTTGATTTTGGTACTTATAGGAAAGTCGCTTTAGACAATTTCCCTTTCGTCATAGTTTACAGGTTCGACCAAGTAAAGCACATGATCTACATAGCTTCCATTCATCACACAAAACGCAATCCTTCCTTAAAATATCGTTGATCGTTAAAAATTACCGCATACACCTACCTTTGCTCCCTTAGAAAAAACCACATAATGAGCGAAGAGCGTTCCCTCAATTTTCTTGAAGAGATTATAGAAAATCATCTTGCAGAAGGCAAGTACGAATATATCCACACGCGTTTTCCGCCGGAGCCGAATGGTTATCTGCATATCGGCCATGCTTCGAGCATTCACTTGAATTTTGGTTTGGCGAAAAAGTATAAGGGCAAATGCAATCTTCGTTTTGATGATACCAATCCAACCACAGAAGAAACAGAATATGTAGAGAGCATCAAAAATGATATTCGCTGGCTGGGCTACAACTGGGATAATGAGTTTTATGCTTCCGATTATTTTGAAACGCTGTATGGTTTTGCTGTGAAGCTGATTGAAAAAGGATTGGCTTATGTAGATGACAGCAGTTCGGAAGAGATTGCTGCAATGAAAGGAAACCTGAATGAGCCTGGAAAAAATAGTCCTTATCGTGAAAGAAGTGTTGAAGAAAATCTGAAGTTGTTTGAAGCAATGCGCGCCGGAAAATATACGGACGGAGAAAAAGTATTGCGTGCGAAAATTGATATGGCGCATCCGAATCTTTTGCTGCGCGACCCGATCATTTATCGCATCAAACATGCGCATCATCACCGCACAGGCAATGCGTGGTGCATTTACCCGATGTATGATTTTGCACACGGACAAAGCGATAGCATCGAAAACATCACGCACTCTATTTGTACGCTTGAGTTTATTCACCATCGTCCGTTGTATGATTGGTTTATCGAGCAGCTTGAAATTTTCCCTTCGCATCAATATGAGTTTGCGCGCCGCAATCTTTCTTACACGGTAATGAGCAAACGCAAATTGCTGCAACTGGTAAATGAAAAACACGTTACCGCATGGGATGACCCGCGAATGCCCACTGTAAGCGGTATGCGTCGTCGTGGTTATACTGCGGCTGCTATCCGCAATTTCTGCGACACTATAGGCATTGCGAAAAGAGAAAATGTGGTTGATTTAAGCTTGCTTGAATTTTGTGTGCGTGAAGATTTGAACAAAATAGCTACACGTGCAATGGCTGTGCTTGATCCGGTGAAGCTAATCATCACAAATTATCCCGAAGGGCAAACAGAAGAATTGGAGATTGACAACAACCCCGAAGATGAAAATGCAGGGAAACGCAGTGTTCTTTTCTGCCGTGAAGTATGGATAGAAAGGGAAGACTTTATGGAAAATCCGCCGAAGAAATTTTTCCGTTTGGGCGTGGGTTTGATGGTGCGTTTGAAAGGCGCTTACATTGTGAAATGCGAAGATTTCAAGAAGGATGAAAACGGCAACATCACCGAAATTCATTGCACTTATATTCCTGAAAGCCGCAGCGGAAATGATACCAGCGGTGTCCATGTAAAAGGAACAATTCACTGGGTGAGTGTGCCTCATGCAAAAACAGCAGAAGTGCGGATGTATGATCGTCTTTTCAGAGTAGAAAACCCAAGTAGTGAAGAGGGCGATTTTAAAGATTATATCAATCCTGAGTCGTTAAAAGTTTTACCCAATGTTTTTATTGAACCAGTGCTTGCAAATGCAAAAGTAAGCGAGCATTTTCAGTTTTTAAGAAAAGGATATTTCTGCGTGGATACGGAGAGTTCTTCCGATAAACTTGTCTTCAACCGAACAGTGACCTTGAAAGATGCATGGGCGAAGGAGCAGAAGAAAGGCGGTTAAGGTTTCACACGGAGAAAGCGGTTAAGGTTTCACACGGAGCTAACAGAGTTATTGAGTTCACAGAAATTGCCTCTATTCTCTGTGCTCTCTGTATGAAACGAAAATTTTGAGAGCTAACAGAGTTATCGAGTTCAGAGAGATGTACCTCTGTTCTCTGTGCTCTCTGTGTGAAACGAAAATCTTGAGAGCTAACAGAGTTATTGAGTTCACAGAAATTGCCTCTATTCTCTGTGCTCTCTG
>ENA-UOUJ01000680-UOUJ01000680.1-activated-sludge-metagenome-genome-assembly--contig:-NODE-680-length-20880-cov-5.937671_pt1 | contig 20880 bp, 21 predicted proteins | sample MGYA00249839_ERZ747224 | MGnify/ENA primary metagenome ERZ747224 (study PRJEB28782, sample SAMN03220277) | activated sludge metagenome | biome: wastewater; feature: sewage sludge; material...
ATTAAATTACAGTGTGTAGCCATCTATTTCTGGCTTTCTACCTTCGGCTGCATTTACTCCATTTTCACCCCTAATAATCAGAGGGCCGTCCCGCTGAAGCGGGATCCAGCAGGGGGAGCGTTGATAATCAAGCAGTTACAACAAAGTAGCTGCTTTTTTATTTTGGATTGCGCCCACAATTTGCCCTTAAGATGGTAATAAACGCAATAAATTATTAAATTACAGTGTGTAGCCATCTATTTCTGGCTTTCTACCTTCGGCTGCATTTCTTTCATTTTCACGCCTGATAAGAAACAGTCCAAAACCACAAAAGCGTTGATAATAATATTTTTTTGGCTCAAAATAAGATACAGAAAAAGCTTATCTTTTTTCTTTAACATACCATTGAAAAGAAAATGTTCACTTTTTGTGAATTTTTAGTATTTTTGAATCTAAGTAATGAAAGTACATCTAATAAAAGAAAAAACGATAAGAGCGTATGTTGCAAAAAACAGTAGCAGTTATGCTTCTTTTGAGGATTGGCTTTCAAAAGTAAAACTGGCAGATTGGAATATTCCGGAAGATATAAAAGAAACATTTCCTTCCGCCGATTTTTTAGGCAATAGTTCTTACAGGGTAATTTTTGATATTGCAGGAAATAGGTTCAGGATGATAGGCAAATATTCATTTGGTGAAAGTAATTTAAGGTTATATGTATGTTGGATAGGCACTCATGCAGAATATGACAAACTTTGCAAAAGGCAAGAACAGTTTTCAGTCTTTAACTATTAAAATGAAAATTATGGAAGTTTTAAAATATAAGGTAATTAAAAGCGAAAAGCAGTACAACGAGTATTGTAAAATTCTTCATGACCTTGATTTTTCAGCAAAAAAAACAAAACAGATAAATGAAGAAATTGACCTGCTTACCCTTCTTATAGAAAAATATGATGAAGAGCATACTGATTTTCAAATGCTTGACCCTGTTGCTCTTTTAAAGTCTTTAATGGCAGACCATAAAATGAAATCTGTGGAATTGGCAAAGCTTTTAAATGTAAGTACAGGACTTGTTTCAGATATTTTGAATTATAAGAAGGGGTTATCCAAAGAAGTTATTCGCGTATTGGCCAATCATTTCAAATTGTCACAAGAAGCATTTAACAGGGAATACAAATTGAAAGTACCAGAAAATACTCATTTCAAAAATGCTTCGGTTATGAATACTAAAAAGATATTGGCAACAACATAATAGGAGCTTTAAAGATTTTTTTACCCCAAAAGCATGAGTGCAGCCTGCCTATCTCAACAATGCAGAGGATTTGCAACACAGGGAACAAGAAGCAGTCACTTAACAAAATAGATAGCTGCTTTTTTATTTTTGATTTGTGTAACATTTGTGTAACATCTTCAAATCAAGGCCCTCTTATCCTCCTCTCTATTCATTATTCTTTCCCTCAACCTCAACCTTATCCTCAACCTCAGCCTCAACCTCAACCTCAATCTCACAGCACTTTTATCACCTTCACCGGGCATCCGACTATTACCTGTTCCAATTTTTCACGATGAATTTCATTGAGGGGCAATACCCAGGTTTCTCTTTTCTGCACTGCGTTTAACAAGGTTGCCTTGCCATCTTTTTTCGACATGCGCCAAAGCTCCGGCTGCTGCTCGTGGCAAAGGCCGCAACCGATACATTTATTTCTGTAATGAATGATTTTACTCATTGGCGGCAGGTACAATTTTATAGAGTTTATCGTTGTGGGTCACTTTTGCAGGCACCGGAAAGGTTATTTTGTCGCCTCTTTTGGCTTCACCGGCTTCTAATCCGTTTACAACAAGGGTTTGCATAGTTTCCTTCATCATGCCAATATGAGCGCCGCTCACCATCAGCGTATCGCCTATTTTTAAAGAACCGGTTTCTACCAGAAATTCGCCAATTCCGATTTTGGGGTAATATTTGGTAGCTTTTCCGATATATAGTTTTCTTTCGGTGGCTGCCGATCCGGGATTGGGTGTCCATTCGCCCAATTTTCTTCCTAAGTAATAACCATCCCAGAAACCTCTGTTGTAAACCGTGGCCAAACGCTTCATCCAATCTTCAATTTTTTCTTTGGTATAAGTACCTTCTTCAACGGCATCAAGCGCTTCACGGTAGCATTTGGTGATTTCATACACATAATCTGCGCCCTTGCTTCTTCCTTCTAACTTCAGCACATCTATGCCGCTGTTTACCACCTCATCCAGAAAATCAATGGTACACAGGTCCTTTGGCGACATAATGTATTCATTATCAATAAGTAACGCTTGCCCGGTTTCTTTATCTGTTACCTCATAAGCGTGGCGGCAGTTTTGCTGGCAGGCGCCTCGGTTTGCTGATGCATTCTGGGTATGAAGGCTCAGGTAACATTTGCCCGAAATAGCCATACATAGTGCGCCATGACCAAATATTTCAATTTTCACAGACTCTCCCGATACGCCTCTGATATCTTTTCTTTTTATTTCTTTGCAGATATTTTCAGTCTGGGTCAATGTGAGTTCTCTTGCCAGAACAATGACATCCGAAAAACGGGCATAAAATTTCACCGCGTCTATATTGCTCACATTCGCCTGAGTGGAAACATGAACGGGTATATTCATGGTAATACATTGCTCAATTACTGCAAAGTCCGAAGCAATAACCGCATCTATCTGATGTTCTTTTACCTCTTTCAAGATGGTTTGAAGCAACTGCCTGTCGTGGTCGTACATCACGGTATTGAGCGTGATATAAGCTTTTACATTGTGCGCCTTGCATCTTTCTGCTACTTCCTTAATATCCTGCACCGTAAAGGTTTTGGAGGAAACGGTACGCATATTGAGCTGTTCTACCCCAAAATAGATAGCGTCGGCGCCGGCATTGATTGCGGCCTGCATACTGTCGAACGACCCGGCGGGAGATAATAATTCTACTCTTTTTTTCAAAATAGTGTTTTTATTAAAAAACCGATAATTGATTTAGACTAAACAACTTTATTAAAATTTTGATTAAAGGAATATTTAATCAATTTAAAAAGGGCACAAAGGTACTAAATACAAAATAAACGCTCCTCATGAGATGAGAAACGTTTATTCAAGTAATTGATTATAAACTATTTATACTAAATATCAGTAATCAGTTTATACCTTGGAACCAATGCTTTCATCAACACCCAGCCAATTAGATAGGCAACTGCACAAATACAGAATATTACAAAATAACCTGCCGGTTTGCCCACAAATCCGAAAAATGTCATATTGGTTTCGCCGGCATACACAAACAGATTTCCGGCTGCTTTTTGAAGAATCATTGATCCTATTCCGCCGGCCATGCCTCCTATTCCGGTAACGGTGGCAATAGCACCTTGCGGAAACATATCGCCGATAGTGGAAAACAGATTTGCGCTCCAGGCCTGGTGCGCCGCACAGCCGATAGAAATTAACAATACGGGTATCCATGCCGCATTTTGGCCAAGTGCTGCAAATTGCATGCCCAATGGTTGCGCCAGTAGTACCACAAGCGGGAAGAAAGCAAAAATAAGCATAGCTTTCATACGGGCGGCATAGGGGTTCTGACCGGTTCTGTTAATAAATATTGTTGGCAATTTGCCTCCGTAAATCGAAAGAACCGTAACGATAAGATACAAAGTAAATATCAAAGCCATTCCAAGGCCATCTGTCGTTTTGATGCCAAATTGAGTATTGAGATAAGAAGGCGTCCAGAACAGGAAGAACCACCACACGCCATCCGTCATAAATTTACCCACTGCAAACGCCCATGTTTGCTTGTATGAAAAAATCTTTCCAAAAGGCAGTTTCTCTACTTTTGTCTGCTTTTGGGCTTCCTCTTCTTTCTTGTCCTGCTCGATATATTCCAGTTCTAATGAATTGACTCGTTTACTTTCATCGGGTTTATCATACATGAACACCCAAAAACCCATCCATAAAAAACCTAAAACCCCAATAATAACAAATGCCATTTCCCAACCAAAATATTTTGCCAAAGGCGGAATGGTAAGCGGTGCAAACAAAGCGCCAATAGAAGCGCCCGCATTAAATATGGAAGTGGCATAGGCCCGATCTTTTTTGGGAAAATACTCGGCTGTAGCCTTAATAGCCGCCGGAAAGTTGCCAGCCTCACCAAGCGCAAGAATACCCCTGGCTACCAGAAAAGCATACATACTGAAAGTAGCAATCACCACAGCCACATCACCGGTGGCAGCCGCCAATTCGGCAGCGCTGTGCAATCCAACGTGCGACTCCGTAATGATTCCACACACGGCATGAAGACAGGCTCCCACACTCCACACACCTATTGCCCACAGGAAGCCCTTCTTTGTACCCATCCATTCTACAAAACGACCTGCAAAAAGCATGGAGATGGCATAAAAAATAGAGAAAAATGATGTAATTGTACCATAATGAGATTCATCCCAGTGAAATTCAGGCTTAATAAACTCATCCCAGGTAAGCGATAAAACCTGCCTGTCTAAATAATTAATTGTAGTTGCAATAAACAGAAGGACAACTATCGCCCATCTGTAATTGGTCATCTTTCCTTGCTGATTTAACTCTGTCATTATTATTTTTTTATGGATTGAATGATTTGAAGCACCTCTTTGGCCTTATTTTCTATTTCAATATAGTTTCTGTCGGCCATCAATTGTTTGCTGATTAATTTACTGCCCATACCTACCGCACACACACCGGCATTGAACCAACTTTCGATACTCTCTTTAGTAGTATCTACCCCTCCTGTAGGCATAAACAGCAATTTAGGAAAAATATCTTTGATAGTGGATAAAAACTTTGGTCCCAACATATCGCCGGGGAAGAGTTTAATAAACCGGACACCTGCATTTTCTGCCGCAATAATTTCGGAGGGCGTCATACATCCGGGAGCGTAAAAAATATTATTGGCTACTGCATAATCTGCTATTTCATTTACTAAACCGGGGCTTACCAGAAAATCAGCGCCGACATCAATATAATCCTTTACCTGGCTAAGATTCTTTACGGTACCCACACCCAACACGAGTTCCGGCATTTCAACATTCTTCACCTCTACCAATTTTTTAAAATTGCTTAGTGCCGCATCGCCTCTGTTGGTGTATTCAATTGCTTTGATACCCGCTCTGTACACAGCGCGTAATATCTCCACACTCACCTCTTCATCCGCATTAAAATACAAAGGCAACATACCTTGACCGGTGATAACATCTATAACCTGTTGAACATCCATAAACTTAAACTTTTACTTTGATTATTAATTTTTTCACCTCTCCCTCGCTTATCAATGGGGCATGAACATCTTCGGGGAAAAAGATGGCAAACTGACCGGGACGCAAAGTGAAAAACATATCCGGTTGATCATTGAAAAAAAGCACATCCTTTTCCTCACTATATTCACCTTTAGGTAAAATGCAGGAATGACGCGACTTCCAACCCATACTTTCGTTTCCGTTAATTATATATTGAATATCAATAAAATGGTTGTGGCACTCAAATTTTTCCAAAGAAACTTCTTTTGTTTTGCCGGGGCCGTCATAAATGATGGCTTTTAAAACTGCTTCCTCAATTATATAATCGCCCGGAACCATATTTTGCAAATCATTGCCTCTGATAAATTCAAATGCTTTGACAAATAAGGGATGCAGACATTCATACTTTTTTGAATTGTGTATAGATTCTATAACCATAGTACCTGTTATTTCTCTTTTAAATAATATTCGTTTATTGCCGAATTTAATATCTCAAACTTTTTTCTCAAATTGTATTACTGTCAATATAACCAACCTGAGAATTATCGTTGCACCCTACCACTGCCATCGCCACCCATCAGCGCTTCTACCTCGCTTACTGTTACCATATTAAAATCGCCATAAATGGTATGCTTGAGGCAGGAAGCCGCTACTGCAAATTCCAAGGCCTGTTGGTCATTGTCGGTAAATGTGAGCAATCCATAAATTAAACCACCCATGAAAGAATCACCTCCGCCTACACGGTCCACAATGTGGGTAATATCGTAACGCTTTGACTGATAAAGATTTCCATTGCTGTAGAGTACGCCACCCCAGGTATTGTGATTAGCATTAATGGAACCTCTTAAAGTAATTATTACTTTCTTGGCTCTGGGAAATTTTTTCATCAGTTGTGTACAAACCGATTCAAACTCTTCTGCATTTATTTCGCCCCCGGTATGTTCCACATTAAACCCTTCGGGTTTGATGCCAAAAACCTTTTCCGCATCTTCTTCATTGCCCAAAATCACATCACAACCCTCAACTAATGCTGGCATAATTTCAGAAGCCTTTTTTCCGTATTTCCAAAGATTTTTACGATAATTCAAGTCAGTAGAAACAGTTACGCCCAATTCGTTTGCAATTTTTATTGCTTCCATACAGGCATCAGCAGCTCCTTGTGAAAGGGCAGGGGTAATCCCCGTCCAGTGAAACCAGTCGGCTCCTTTCAGTACTTCGTGCCAGTTGACCATTCCGGGTGCAATTTCTGCAATGGAAGAATTCGACCTGTCGTAAACCACTTTACTGGGGCGGGCTACTGCGCCGGTTTCCAAAAAATAAATTCCCATACGGTCGCCGCCACGCAAAATATTATTAACCCCCACGCCATATTTTTTCAGGTTCATGATGCAGGATTCTGCAATATCATTTTTGGGCAGGCGCGTTACAAAATCAGCGTCTAAGCCATAGTTTGCAAGTGAAACCGCAACATTCGCTTCACCGCCTCCATAAGTGGCCGTAAAGGCAGAGGCCTGACTAAAACGTTCATATCCGGGAGTGGCAAGGCGCAGCATAATTTCGCCAAAGGTTACAATTCGTTTGCTCATATATCAATTGTTTTCTATAATTTAAAATCGAACATTTGCAAGAACACGTTTTATCACATTGCAAGAGAGTGTAAAACTAATGAATAATATCAACCGCTATTATTTTATTTACGCATACGATTCCGTAAAATGCTGTCAACTAAGATGAAGGTTTGTCAATCTTCAAACCTATTTTGCAATTTCCGGTAATTACTGAATATCTTTGCATACAATTTTTGAGTGAAATGATCAGATTAACAAAGGTTTTCCGTTTCGAAACAGCACATGCCATTCATGGCTATAATGGCCAGTGTAAAGACATTCATGGACATTCTTACGTATTACATGCAACAGTGGCAGGGCAGGCAAACAACGATGACTATATACCCGCTCCCGGTTTTGTGTTTGATTTCAAGGATTTAAAAAAAGCCGGAGTTGAGATAGTGGAAACGCTCGATCATAAATTGGTTTTATCCAAAGACTACATTGCAGTCCATCCCGAAATCACCAATCATGCCAATGTGGTGATTTGGGATTTTGAACCTACGGCTGAAAACATATTACTTTATGTAAAAGGCGTGTTTTTAAGAAATCTCCCTGAAGAAATCAAATTGGTTCAATTAAAAATTTACGAAACAGAAAATTCTTATGCCGAATGGGTGGCGGATTAAAGTTTATGGGATAATTAATTTTAATCTCATTGCTACCGTCCAGAACATTTTCCACCTTTTTCTTGATAACCGGATTTTGCAGGTGTGGTTAAAGCTACTGCAAACTGTGTTAGCTTATGTGAAGAGCATCCCGGTAACCCCGATTTGGAAAGAGTTATTGATTGTATTTAATTCCGGCATTTACCTTTTCCCACCGTCATTCCGCAGCCTCCTTCACAGTCATTTCGCAGCGAAGCGGAGAAATCTCTTCGTTCTAAAAACAACCGTCATTTCGCAGCGAAGCGAAGAAATCTCACCGTTCAGAAAAGCAACCGTCATTTCGCAGCGTAGCGAAGAAATCTTAACGTTCTGGAAGCAAAAGATTTCTCACTTCGCTTCGCTCCGTTCGAAAAGACGATGCTATTGAGGTGTCGTTTCGCCCCTCCTTGATCGTCATTTCGTAGCGCAGCGAAGAAATCTTATCGTTCTGAAAGAAAAAGATTTCTCACTTCGCTTCGCTCCGTTCGAAAAGACGATGCTTTTGAGGTGTCATTCGCCCCTCCTTGATCGTCATTTCGCAGAGCAGCGGAGAAATCTTATCCTTCTGGAAAAGAGGAGATTTTTCACTCCACTTCGCTCCGTTCAAAATGACGGAAAAAAGGAGCTCCGTTCAAAATGATGGAATGAAAAATTATTTTCTTAACGCATTTTTTTCAAGGCCATCTCAATAAGACAACCGAAAAACGATTACTATTTATTATTCTGAAAATTTAATTCACTGCCCGTAGCAAGTTCGTAAGGTGATTTTCCCCGTTCAAAAATCCTGGCATCTAATTTTCCTTCAAGTATTATTTTATCACCCTTCACCCTTATCCAGCTTCCTTCTCTAAGGCCTACAACGGGTATATTATTCTGAGTTAAAAACTCAAGAATTCTCGTTTCACGGGTTTCGCCTTTGTGGGTAGAAGTAGGATCGGGATCGAGATAATGCGGATTAATATTAAACGGAACGAGTCCCATCGTATCAAACGAAGAAGGATAAACGATGGGCATATCATTGGTAGTGCGCATACTGATTCCGGCAATATTTGTACCGGCGCTTGCACCCATGTAAGGTGTTCCTTGTAATGCTTTTTCCTTAATCACATCTATCAACCCCAAATCATGCAGGGTTTTTACCAGGAGAAAAGTATTGCCGCCGCCGGTAAAAACACCTTTTGCTTCCCTGATGGCGGCCGGTGGGTCATCATAAGTATGCAACCCTGTAACAGCAATGTTGAGTTGAGAGAAATAGTCTTTTACCTTCTGCGTGTAATCATCGTGCGAAATACCTGATGGTCGCGCATAGGGTATAAAAACTATTTCGTCAACCCCCTGAAACAAGTCCGCGATTTCATCTTTCAGATAATCAAGGTACTGACCACCAAACAGAGTGGAAGTACTTGCAAGCAAAATATTTTTCATTTTCACGTTTTATTAAAGGCTGTTCTTTTTTGTAAACTCCAAAATTTCATCAATATAACCAAAAGCCATCGCTACCACAGTGTCAGCAGCACCATAATAAACCGCCACTTTTTCACCATCCTGCAAAGCAGCACATGGGAACACCACATTTTGTACGTCACCGGTCAGTTCGTAAGGAGCTACAGGAGCCAGCAGGTAAGGTTGGGTACGATACAAAACTTTTGAAGGATCCTTTTCATTCAGAATGGCTGCTCCCATCGAATAGCGAAAACCGTTGCATGTAGTAATTACTCCGTGGTAAAACATCAGCCATCCTTCCTTGGTTAAGAACGGAACCGAACCGGCGCCTATTTTGGTACACTGCCAGGCGCTTTGGGGGAAGGGAGTTACTTTCATCACGCAGCGATGTTCTCCCCAATATTTCATATCAGGGCTATAGCTGATATAAATATCGCCAAAAGGAGTGTGTCCGTTATCGCTCGGGCGGCTGAGCATGGCATATTTTCCATCAAACTTTTGAGGAAATAATACGCCATTACGATTGAAAGGCAGAAAAGCATTTTCACACTGGAAAAATTCCTTAAAATCGTAGGTATAGGCAATACCTATGGTGGGGCCGTGATAGCCGTTGCACCAGGTAACCCAGTAGCGTTCCTCAATCCATACCACACGAGGGTCGTATTTGTACTCCGATTCGATCATCTCGGTATTGCCCGGTTTCATCACAATGGGTTCATGATTGATTTCCCAGTTGATACCGTCCTTGCTGAATCCTGCAAAAATATTCATCTGCACCGCTTTATTATCGCAGCGAAACACGCCTGCAAAGCCATCGCCAAAAGGAACTACAGCGCTGTTGAAAATACTGTTGGAAGACGGGATATGATAGCGACCAATAACAGGATTTTCGGAATACCGCCACATTACTTCATTAGAACCTTCAGGTCTGTCTTGCCAGGGAATTGGAGTTATACTTTCCATTTTTAAAAATTTATAATTATTTAATAATTTATCATATTTTATACAATGTCAAATCTTCAATAAATTTAAAGTCCTTTAAATTGTAGGTACACAGTTCGAAACCCAGAAGTGATGCAGTCGCAGCAATTAAACAATCCGGTATTGCCATTCCATGGCTTAAATGATATTTTTCAAAAAAATCAATAGCTTTTAAAGTGATTTTTTCATTAAAAAGAGCTGTATTAAATCCTGTCAACTTCTTTTTGATTTCAGCTTCCTCCTGTTTATTGTTGGCACCTAACAAAAGTTCCATTTTTGTAATAGCTGAAATTATTATTTTATCAATTCCTAATTTTTCTTCTAAAATTTCCTTCGTAGCAGTATGTCGTTTGGATTTTTTATTCCAATAATCAATCAGGACATCAGTATCACAAATCACATACTTCTTTGCCATGCCTGATTACGTAGTTGTTTAGCATTTAACCCTTTTCCTGTAAATATTTCACTCAATTCCGAAACATCTATAGAACTATTTCCGGGAATTATAGTTACGCCATTAATTATTTTCCTTCCCGAATTTCTGCTGCCGGATGGGCTAATAATTGAAAAATTAAAGTACTTGGCGAGGTCTTTGAGCGCCTCTAATGTTTTTTTACTTTTATATTTGATGATTAACTCAGGCATAAAAAATCCGTTTCTACAAAGATACCAATAATGGCAGGATAAAGGCCGGATTAAAAATCTATATTTTCATTTTTCCTCCTTTTTAGGATCGGGATAGGTGAAAGGTACTAACCAGGCCATCATTATAGCCGGAATGGTAGCAATCATCACAATAATAAAGAAGTTTTTATATCCGAAAGTATCACTAAGATACCCACTGATCATTCCCGGAATCATTACACCGAGGTTCATAATACTGTTTGCAAATGCATAGTGCGCCATTTGAAATTTGCCCGGAGCCACCTGCTGCATCATAAAAAGCATCAGCCCTACAAATCCAAAGCCATAGCCAAAATATTCGAAAACGATACCGGTTGCGATCAAATTCATATTATGAGGTTGAAAAATGGCAAAGACTAAGTAAACCACAAAAGGAATATTGAAAATACAAACCAGCGAAAACAACACCTTTCTCAATCCGAAATTGGAAATATAATAACCCGCCAGAATGGAACCGACAATAAAGGCTATGGTCCCAAATGTACCATACACCAGACCATATTGTTCATTAGAAAGGCCAAGACCGCCTTTGACTACTTCGGATTTCAAAAACATGGGCGCAATCTTCATCGCCAGCCCTTCGGCAAAACGATAAAGAACAATAAATAACAGATAAATGAAAATATATTTCTTTTGAAAAAAACTGCGAATAACTTCCTTCAATCCTTCCATCTTTTGTTCAAAGGTATCGGCTCTTTCAGGTATCTTGCCTGTTGGTAACACCCTGATATGATAAAGCGCTACCAATAGCAAAATACCGCCACAAATAAGCATAATTACACGCCAGGAGTTAACCAACCCCATGCTATGGCTCAACCAGCCGGCCAAAAAAACTAATCCACCGTTGGCTAGTACTTTTGCAAGATTATAAAACGCTCCCTGCCAACCCGCAAATTTGCTCTGTTGCGATTTGTTGAGTTCATCCAGATAAATACCATCACCGGCAATATCGTGTGTGGAGCCACTCAATGCTATAACACCCATCAGCGCAATGGTAATCACAAAAAAATTGGACATCGGCAATGCAAAAGCAATTAATCCAAACATAATTGCCGAAACTATTTCAGTGATAACCACATATTTTTTCTTGGTTCCGAACAGTTCCATTACCAGACTGAAAAACGGTTTTAGCGACCAAGGCAATACAATTAACGAAGTCCAGAAGGCAATCCGGGTATCATCAATCTTCATGTCTTTCAACATCAGCACCGAAACTAATGAAAGCGCCACGTAGGGCAAGCCCATTGCAAAATAAACGGTGGGAACCCATTTCAGAGGAGAACCTTTGCCATTATTAGTCATTTTTTACTTCAAATTATAGTCAAGAATCAATCAGCAGCTAAGGTAATGCAGATTGACAGATTTTTAATTATTATTTTGGAGAAAAAATAATGCACTTACATTACCCAATTATATTTAAAATTTTTAGCTTTCGATTGATTATATTTGGATTTTATTTTCTTTAATTGATAAGAACCAAATAATTTTAAACTATTAAATACTTAAATCTTGAGTTCAACTAAAAAGAATAGCCGCTATGTAGCTAAAGTGTATGATAAAGAAAGGACAAAAGCTAAATTGATAAACGCAGTGGGAAAAATTTTGGTAAAGGAAGGATTTCAAAGTATCCGGGTTAATAAAGTTGCCGAAGTGGCAGGAGTGGCCAAGAAAGCAATATACGAGTATTTTGGCGGATTGAACGGACTGATACAAACCTATCTTGAGCAGATTGATTTCTGGAAAATAGAGCAGCGAAAATTAGAATTGGAGAAAAAGCCTTTGCCGGAAATCAGTAAAGATTTTATGGTTGAATTGCTCAAGGATGACTTTAATTATTTCTTTAAGTCCACAGAAATGCAGAAAATTGTTTTATGGGGAATAAGCGAAAAAAATAAAATAATTCGTGCACTCACTGACGAAAGAGAGAAATTGGGACAACAAATGCTTCAAAAAGCTGACGAAATTTTTAACGACACACGAGTAGATTATCCTGCAACAATAGCCATTCTTGTTTCAGCTATATATTACACAGTGCTGCATGTTAAAAGTAATGGAAGTACTATGTGCGGAATAGATATGTCTTCTACTGAAGGCAAAGAAAGGCTATTTAAGGCAATGGAGCGTTTATTAGACCTTACGTATAAGTATGCCGATGTGGACTTATAAGGACATTCCCAACAATCTAAAATCACACTATACCTTAGATTTATATTTGCTTATAGACAATTAAATATGAATAATAATTAATATAGCTTGTTTATTGAAAGATTACATCGGATAAAAATATTTACCTTAACACCGTTATAAATTATTTATGTAACCAAAATAATTAAATGCGCTATGAATCATGACCATTTTATATCTGCGGTTGATGAAACCATTTCTAAAGGAGTTGAAAAAGGAATTCTCCATTTAGTCCAGAAAGGTAAGCTTACGACCGATAACACGATTATAATTAATGGCAAAGAGATGTATAACTTTACGTCTTGCAGCTACCTCGGCTTAGAGCACGACACCCGCTTGAAGCAAGCTGCTGTAACTGCTATTAATGACTATGGCAGCCAGTTTTCCGAATCGAGGGCTTATGTCTCCATTGGGTTATACCAGGAACTGGAAGAATTAATGACTAAAATTTTCAGTTCGCCCGCCATTATTGCACCTACCACTACTTTAGCACATTTGGCAGCTATCCCTGTACTTTTAGATACCGGAGATGCGGTAATCGCAGATCAGCAATTGCACAATTCAGTTCTCAGCGGTATAAACGCCTTCAGGGGCAACTGGCCCGTACATTTTGAAGTATTACGACATAATAAAATAGTTATGTTGGAAGAAAGGATTAATAGGCTGCAGAAAGAACATAACAGGGTGTGGTATTTTGCTGATGGCGTGTACTCCATGTTTGGAGACAAATGCCCGGCTGATGAAATATTCAGCTTTTTAAATACTTACCCTACCTTTCATGCTTACATTGATGATGCGCATAGCATGAGCATCCTGGGCGAGCACGGGAAAGGTTTTGTATTGGGTGACAGGCCCATTCACGAGAGAATGATCATTGCCTCATCAATGGCAAAAGCATTTGCAACAGGCGGCGGCATTTTAGTATTTCCCAATAAAGAGTTAGCTAGGAAAGTAAGAACATGTGGCGCGCCATTTAATTCATCCGGTCCATTGCAGCCTGCAACGCTTGGAGCTGCTGTCGCATCAGCAAAAATCCATCTTACAGATGAAATATATCACTTGCAGGATGAGCTAAAAAATCGAATACGATATGCCAATATGTTGTTCGGCAAAACATCTTTACCGGTGATTTCAAATTATGACTCGGCTATATTTTTCATTGGAACCTCTAAATCTGAGCTGGCTTACGAAATTATGGAGCGGATGATGCGGAGAGGTTTTTTAGTGAATCTGGGTGTTTTTCCTGCTGTATCAAAAAACCATTCAGGTATTCGGTTCACAATTACTGTATTGCAAACTTATGAGCAAATAGAAAGTATGATTGCTACACTAAATGAGGAATTTATGGCTGCTTTACAAAAAAATAATTTTTCAATAGAGCAGATCAACGATGCTTTTAGAGTGGTGGCAGGATTAGATAGCAGGTCAACAGGAACATTCCTGAATTAGAAGCCAATAATATAAAAACCCCGGGTATCCATTTTTAATACCCAGGGTTCATAAAATGCTCCGTTCCTACCTAAAAAAGTAGCAGATTATTTTACAATTTTAAATCCTCTACCCGCAAAACCGGGATATTTTTGGGATTGGTCAGGGAAAACTCTTTCGCCATTAAACCATACTTCCTCGGTAAAATAATAGTAACCTTCACTATCTGTCCTCATTTTACAAACCAGCGTATCCTTATCGCCGTTACCCCAATCGATATAGGTAGTTGTTGGATTAGATTCTGTACGTTCTATATTCGGTGCCAATGATAAATGTGTCATTTCTCCCTCACCCACAAGCCTAAATCCCCATGGATCATTCCAATTTGCCATATAGAATAATTTTTCTTTCCCATCTACCAGGTCATATTTTTTTATGTCTTCTATTTTAAAATGTCCAGGTGTGAAAGGATCGAGCAGGTTCTGCCCTTGCGTATTTTCTACCATTATGTTAACAAGGATACTAACACCTTTACTGGCCGACTGTTCTTTACTGCATGAGGCAAAAAGCATAATTAAAAATAGTGTTAATAGTAAATGTAATGTTTTCATTTTTTTAAGATTTTAAATTGTTTAATTAGGGTAAAATATTATAAAGCATTTCTTTTTGGTGATGGCTAAAGGTTCCATAAGGAGAATTCCAGTTATTATTTTCATACCATCCATTACCATAACCATCCCATCCCCAGTTCATCTGCAGGTAGTAATATGTATAACAACTGCTTACTAATTTTTCATAGCCATCGCAAACCCAGGCGTGGCAATCTCCGCTACTTGAACAGCCTCCTAATATTACAGGAAATCCATTTGTAATATTAGAAACAAGTACCGGCAGGTTTATGGGGCTGGTTCCAGAATAAGACCTATCTACGTTGCTATAACCAAATGTATTCAAGAAACCATTTTGTGCCGAAGTTAAATATGTTCCTGAGCCACCGCAAGTATAATTCATCGATGCACTAATTCCAGCATCTTTCATTAGCCTGTTCACTTCTGAACTATCTGCAGGCCAGTTATTATCAGGCATGTTTGCATAGTTGTAGTTTTGTGGTGTCGTTGCTGCCCAAAATTTTATCACTTGTGCCATTGCCGTTGCAACACAACCGGTTGGAGGATTTGGATTAGAAGAACAAACCGAACATGGGCCGTAAAAGCCTATATTGGCATAAGTCAACGAATCATTATAACCACAATACTGCCCCCATGTTGTTGTCATACCCACAAATACATTTGTATAGGTGGGATACGTGCAGCCCATAGGGGAAGCTACGCTTCGGGCGCTGGTAGCCTCAGCAGGTTTATTAATCTGGTCAATAACATGCCTCCACCTTGCTGTAGTATTGTTTTGAGGATCGGAATGCCCTTTTTTAGCCAGGTTTATATAATCCATTGTCTCACCAAACCAGTTAGTAATGCCAGCTAGGTTTTTACACTGCTCATACTTTCCATTAGGTACAACAGCTAATACAGGATTGTATCTTTCATCTGCAGAGAAAACGGCAAAGCCATCGCCGGTATAATCAAAAACATACATATTAGGGCTGCCTGCACTGTCATTAATAGTAAACGACTTTTCTATGGAAAGGGCAACACCTGCTTTGGATAGTCGGGTTGAAGGTGGCATTATCTTATCAAGATTAAATGCCAGCGCCTTCGCCGCCTCTATAGGTACTGTATGGTTATCGTCAGTAAAAGAAATACGCGACAATACCGATCTTGCGGTAGTCTGCGCTGTGTCATCATTTTGGTCATGATCTTTAGGCGTGTTTTCGTTTTTGGAGCAGGAAACAACTAATAAGATGCAAGCTAATCCAAACAGCACAATCTGTAGTTTTTTTTGATTTTTCATCGTGCATGTTTTTAAAAAGTTAATATATACACCTTTCGGTGTCAAAATTACTACTGTTCGGTGTAATTACAAAATTTTTTTTAAAATATTTTTTGTATGTAAATTTTGTGCCTATAAGCAGCTAAATCAATTAATTTGGATATTAAGTATATTCTATTTGCAAACTCATTGTTTAATAAGACCTCGCCATCAGTTATTTCAAATTATGACTCGGCTATATTTTTCATTGGAACCTCTAAGGCTGATTTGGCATACGAAATTATGGAGCGGTTGATGCGGAGAGGTTTTTTAGTGAACCTGGGTGTTTTTCCTGCTGTATCACAAAACCATTCAGGCATTCGCTTTACAATTACTGTATTGCAAACTTACGAGCAAATAGAAAGTATGATTGCTACACTAAATGAGGAATTTATGGCTGCTTTACAAAGAAATAATTTTTCGATAGAGCAGATCAACGATGCTTTTAGAGTGGTGGCAGGATTTGACAGAAGATCAACAGGAACATTCCTGAATTAATTTGCTTGTTATTTAGAAGTATAAGGTAAAAAGGCACGAAGGAGTAAATCTTTCGTACCTTTTGTTATCCCACAATAATATCGTTTATAGCTGAGTTAAAATCTTTTTTGCCAGTCGCCTTTGTAAGGAGCCCTGACTATAGAAGATTTGATATTTATTGTCTTCTGTGTACTGATTTGCAAGCCTCTCATCGGCTACTTCTTTTTTTAAATCTTCAAATCTACCTTCTGTGCATATATCTAAAGCCACAACGCCAATACCACCTATAGTAGCATCCGCATCATTAAACAGAAATGCCATAGCCAATGGCAAAACGGCCTCACGATTATCAATACAAAATTTATAAAGATCCTTATATTCCTGTGTGTTTGTCCTGGATTCCCAAAAACTTGATATCGAAATTTCGGGAGATGAGATCCTGTCTATAAATTTTTTACCTTTTGCTGTGAAATCGTCTTTGATTTGTTTAGATGGCGCCTGTATCAGAGTTTGTAGTTTAGCAGCTTCGCTGCTGGTTAGTACTACAATATCTTTCACCCATTTTTGACCAGTATTACTATCCGTAGTAGTATCGGCTTGGGAACTAATATCGGCAGCACTCCTGCTCCATGTGCTAGCAATATTGTTAGGAAAATTTGTATTGCTTTTATCAGGAGATGACTTAGAACAGGCCGTAAAAGCAAGAAAGCCTAATAAAACATAAGTAATAATTGTTTTCATAACCGTTGTTTTTAATTATTGAGTTTGGATTAAAATTATAGTTGAGCTAAAATAGCTTTAATATATTTTTTTGTGAATGTTTCAGGCAAAGGTGCAATATATTTTCTGTCTTTTGTGTATTTATTATTTTTCCAATCCGCCTTAACGTTTTCCATAAGACGACCATACTTATCCCTTGCAATTTCCCAAAACATATAATAGGAAACGTTTCGTTCAAAAGATTTGCTCTTGTCATTATTAAAAATAACCGAGGCAAAAAAGAGTACCGCTTCTTCCAAGTGAGCTTTTGAATATGCTAATAACTGCTGCCCTTCTTTTGTTTCAATAAATTTAGAAACATTGCTTATCAGCTTATATTCGCCGGATCTAATTCTACTTATCCAGTTATTGTGTAAATTATTTATTGTCTGTGTTCCGTTTTTCAGTGAGATTTGACAGGAACTTATTTTGGACTTTTCACTGCTGTTGAGTTCTACATTCTCAATTGTTGTCAATCCCCTTGCAACAGATTCCTCAAACATCAAATCCTGCTGGGCAACCAAAGAAGAGCCTGCATCAATGCGATAATAACGGACAATACTACCGTATACAGGACCAGCTAAAGCATCTCGTGGGTGAAATGTTCTTGGGCCATCGCCTGGTTTGCTTTCCCAATCATAACCATGCGCATGGTAATTACCTGGCTTCCTGACCGAACCATGTGTTATTTCTCCACTTGACAGGGCCCACATCGCTACTACAGCATTGCTGGCATCCGTACCATCCGTAGTGTAAGTCATCGCGCCTATATATCTTTCGGGGTTGTTTCCGTAATAATCATCCCAGGTACTCCAAACGTAACCACTACCATAGTTATGCTCTGGTGTAATTCCTTCCATCCAAAATGAAGTAAATCCTCCTGCCCATGCAAAGCAGTTATACGGTATAGAGTTAGGATTGGAAATTGGAGTTGCGGGTGAACTCATAATAGCATCATCCACCTTTAAATTCGGAAAAGCCAATTGGTTACTATGAGTAATTGGATCATAGTAAAGTGCAGTGTATAGATTGCTATGCTTACATCCCGAATATAAATCGGTAACTCCTGTCGGGTTATAAGAACTATATGCTGACACAATAACTCCCTGCATTGACCTACCAAAGTTCTTCTTTACTCTTGAGTTAAGCCCCCAGTAAAAGTCACCGCCACCACCATAGTAGTCGTCATTATATCCACAAACCTTTCCCGGAAACCCGTTATTATCCACCACCCATAAACGCGGATCGCCGCTGGCAGTATAGGCTGTAAAATAGTTCATTTCCTGACCGTTGTAATGGCTATGACCAAAGCTCAGCCAGCCAGTAACAGGGCAATTGTAGTAGTAAGAAGGTGTGGAGCCCGATCCTGCATAAACGACAAGGCTTGCCGTACCGGTCTCCATACCGTAATAAGAACGCAGTTTTACGTAATAAGTCCCGGTAGTAGGCACTGTAAAAGCCACGTAACCTCTTTGAGAACCACTAACCAGTGTAGAAGCCGCAGTCCAACTTTGGCTTTCAGGATTATTTGCACTAAACACTTCAAGTACATGAAGTTGCGACCCTGCCCAACTGGTGAAGGACATATTTTTCCCTGAAGTTAGATAAACAGTCATATAGTAGCTGTAATTAAACGACTTGTCTAATGCGTAGGCATAGTCGTTTAAATCAGGGTCGGCCGGTAGGGTGGACATTGTTGCAAATGAAGCTGACTTATTAGCGTTAGTATTTAAAGTATCTGTAATAGTGCCCGGAGCGGCTTTATAGCTTTGACTCTTTTTTATATCATTCAGAAATATTTTGTATGCTTGGTCTGAAATATCTGAACTCGCCTTGTCTCTTGAAAGTCTTATAAAATCAACAGAGGGAGTCAATGGCTGCGCTATCGAAAAACCTATCGAATTAAGACCTTTTTTTAATTTAAAGCTTATCCTATTTCCACTTACGTCATTATAAGCACCACTATGCCAACCTGCTTCTTTTACGCCAAACGGCAATTTTTGTTTTTCATTATTTACTGTGATCCCTAATTCAGAAAACCGGCTTTTTTGTTCGTCCAACGCCGGGCTGTTTACCCACGCGCTCAAATAGTATTCTCCATCAGCTGGCACATTTATATAAAATACTTTAAAAGCCAAAGAACCTTCAACCTTATCTTCTGATTTTGAAATTGTAGCTTCACCCCCCAGCCCTTTATTTTTCTCAAAAAAAGCAGTCTCCGTAATAATAGCTTTGTTAATTCCTTCTACTGTACGGGCCGCAGTATCTCCTTCCGTAGTTATTAATTCTCTTTTACAACTTGTAAACAGTAACCCTGTTACAAATATTACAATCAACATCAAAAAAATCCTGTGGTTTATTCCCAAAAGCATAAGCTGCCGTCTCGCTTGTTTTTTCACTTCAAGATTTTTTAAATATTAAATATATGATACCACTTGGTATCAAAATTACCACTGATAGGTGTAATTGCAAAATTTTTCTTAATTTTTTTTCAAATCATTATCCCTCTTAGTCGAAGGGGGGGATTCCGACTTCTTTATATAATTTCAAAAATCAACCTATCTTATTATTAATCACACTATTACAATTCATACAAAACACCCATCTATTTTCATTATTCATAAGATACTGCAACTTGAATTCCTGAAAGCATTCCGGATTTCATATAGTCGCGTATTCTACATTTTTTATTTTATAGTCGGCTATTGTACTGCTATTTTGCTTTTGTTGCGTCGCACTCTTGTGCATCAGTGCTTCTATCGTCTCTTCTTCAATTATCTTTTTCTTTTCATTAGGAAAATATCTACCACTCACTAATATCCCATCCTACGCTTCGTCTGCGACCTTCTGTCGTGAATATCTTAAACATGCCTTAGCAAAAGCAAGGTCTGCATCCGGCCTTTGGGGGCGGGACTGGCCACGGGTTTTGTAAAATTTTTCTCCACCCCTCTATGGTGCCTTTGGCGGGTTGTTGACGGGGGTAGTAAAAATTTTCCGAAAACCTTGCTTTTCCCAAGTCCTGATTTAACCCACATTGCAGCCCTCATTCCTTCAAGTGTTAAACTTTACGCTTAATACTGTTAAAAGAGTATGATATTAATTTGAGTCATATTTCTAACTAAATAAAAATCAATATTTTGATTTTAAAAAGTGCTTTGTGTTCCGCCCCTTTCCTGTTGTAAAATTTGTTGTTGTGATAGACCTTTGCACTGATGTTTCCGCGATATTTTTTGTTGGAACCTCTAAGTCTGATTTGGCTTACGAAATTATGGAGCGAATGATGGAAAGAGGCTTTTTAGTAAACCTGAGTATTTTTCCTGCGGTATCAAAAAATCATTCAGGCATTCGGTTCACAATTACTGTATTACAAACCTATAAGCAAATAGAAAGTATGGTTGCTACAGTAAATGAGGTATTTATGGCTGCTTTACAAAGAAATAATTTTTCGTTAGAGCAGATCAACGATGCTTTTAGAATAGTTGCTGGATT
>ENA-UOUJ01000681-UOUJ01000681.1-activated-sludge-metagenome-genome-assembly--contig:-NODE-681-length-20879-cov-7.700346_pt1 | contig 20879 bp, 22 predicted proteins | sample MGYA00249839_ERZ747224 | MGnify/ENA primary metagenome ERZ747224 (study PRJEB28782, sample SAMN03220277) | activated sludge metagenome | biome: wastewater; feature: sewage sludge; material...
TGGGCCCGGTCCGCCCGCCGTAGGGTCTCCCTCGACCTGGCCGCGCGGCTGGCCTCCCTGCTGTCCCGTGATCCCGCCGGGGTCCGGCGGTGAGCCGCGGCTGGGCGCCGTCGCGGCCGCCGTCGCCGTCCCGGCAGGAGAGGGCACGTCGCTGGCTGGCCGCGCGCGTGGCCGCGTCCGGGACCCGGCAGTCCGGCTCCGGGGGCGTGGACCTGCCCCCGGAACTGCTCGGCGAGGCCGTCCGGCGTCACCTGCCCGTCCACACGCCCGAGGAGGCTGCCCGGCAGATGACGGTCCTGGCCGACGGGCTCACCGGCCTCGGTCCGCTGGCGGAACCGGCACGCGGTCCCGGAGTCACGGACGTCCTGGTCGACGCGGAGGGGGCCGTGTGGACGGACGGGGCCGAGGGTCTGCGGCGCACGGGACAGAGGCTGGCCCCCTCCGAGGCCCGGCAGCTGGCGGTGCGACTGCTGGCCCAGGACGGGCGCCGCCTGGACGAGGGACAGCCCTACGGGGACGCTCAGGTCGCCGGTGCCCGGGTGCACGCGGTCCTGCCCCCGATCACCACCGGCGGACCCCAGATCAGCGTGCGACTGCCAGCGCCCGAGCCGCCGGCGCTGGACCGGCTGGCCGGGCGGTGGCCCCACGGTGAGCGGTGGCTGTCCGTGCTGCGCCACGTGCTGGCGGTCCGGGCCAACCTGCTCATCAGCGGGGCCACGGGGTCGGGCAAGACCACCCTGCTCGGCGCCCTGCTCGCCGAGGTCCCCGCGGACGAGCGGATCATCACCGTGGAGGACACCCGGGAGCTGCGGCCGGCCCACGGTCACGTGGTCTCCCTGCAGGCCCGCCCCGGCAACGCCGAGGGCTCCGGTGCCGTCAGCCTGGCCGACCTCGTCCGCCAGGCGCTGCGGATGCGGCCGGACCGGCTCGTGGTGGGTGAGTGCCGCGGTGCCGAGGTGGCCGACTTCCTGGCGGCCATGAACACCGGACACCGCGGTGCGGCCGGCACCGTGCACGCCAACTCCGCCCGGGACGTCCCGGCCCGGCTCCAGGCCATGGGCGCCCTGGCCGGGCTCGGACCCGAGGCGACGGCCCTGCAGGCCGCCAGCGCGGTCGACGCCGTCCTGCACGTGGAGCGCACAGCCGCCGGCCGCCGCCCCGTGGAACTGGCCGTCCTGGACCGCCCGGAGGGTGCGGAGGCCCGCACCCTGCGCGTCGTGCCGGCGATCACCGCCACCGCGGAGGGATTGTGCTTCGGCCCGGGACTGGATGCGCTGGAGGCCCTGACCGGGTCCACCCGGAGCGGAGGACGCCATGCGCTGGACCGGTGAGCCGCTGCGTCGCCTGCTCCCCGGCGCGGCCCGACGGCGGCGCGAGCACCAGACGGAGGAGTTCATCACCCTGCTGCGCCAGGCCGCGGCCCTGCTGCAGGCGGGCCGGAGGACCGAGGGTGTCTGGGCCGAACTGGCCGGACTCCACGATCCCTGCCGGTCGGGCACCCGGCGCCCCGGGTGCTGCCTGCACCACGCCCTGGTGGACGCGGACACCGCGGTCCTGCTCGGCCGGCCGCCCGGGCACGAGGAGGCCGGCCGGCACTGGGAACAGCTCACCGGGTGCCTGGCGGTCTCCCGGGAGGCCGGGGTTCCCCTGGCCGGGCTGCTGGAGCGGCTCGCCGACGCCTTGGAGGACGGTCAGGACGCCCATCAGGCCCGTGAGGCGGCCTCGGCCGGTCCGAGGTCCACGGCCCGGTTGCTCGGGCTGCTGCCCGTGGCGGGCCTGGGGCTGTCCGCGCTCGTCGGGGCCCCGCCCACGGAGCTGTTGGCCGGCCCGCTGGGCTGGCTCGTGGTGGGCACCGGGGCGGCGCTCGCCGTCGTCGGGCACCTCTGGACCCGTGCCCTGGCCCGCCGGGCAGAGGACGGGGCCTGACGTGGACGCGGCGCTGGCCCTGGACCTGCTGGCCGGACTGCTGGAGAGCGGGCAGGGGCTCGTTCCCGCCCTGGACCTGCTGGGGGCGCACCTGCCCGGGGCGGCACCGCTGCGCCGCGTCGCCGCCCTGTTGCGCCTCGGCGTGGACTGGGACGAGGCCTGGGAGACGCAGGACGAGGACCTGCGGGAACTCGCCCGGGAACTGCGCTTCGCCCACCACACCGGGGCCCCGACCGCGGCCCTGCTGCGGTCCACGGCCACCTCCCTCCGGCGCAACCGGCGGCGCAGGGCCGAGCAGCGCGCTGCCGAACTGGCCACGCGCCTGGTGCTGCCCCTCGGGCTCTGCCAGCTGCCCTCCTTCCTGTGCCTGGGCATCGTCCCCCTGGTGCTGGCACTGCTTCCCTAGGGGCGGTCTGGGGACTGACCGCTCCTCCACACCGCACCGGTGTCCGCGACCCGTCCAGAACCGGCGCCCCTGAGGACCCCACGCCGGAGCCCCCGCCAGCAGTCTGGAGGCGGGCGGCCGAATCCACCCGTCCCATCCACCGCGACACACCCCAGAAGAACCCAAGATGAACCCACGAAGAACCCAAGGAGACACCATGAACCCCTCACCCGCCACCGCGGACATCGCTCCGGGCACGGCCCCGGGCCCCGCCCACAACCCCGCCCACAACCCCGCCCAGACCCCCGCGCAGGCCCCCGTGCCTGTGCTCGACTGGTCCGACGAGACCGGGGCACAGACCGCCGAGTACGGCATCGTCACGCTGGCCGCCGTGGGCTTCGCCGGAGTCCTCGCCGTCGTCCTGGCCGGCGCCGACGTCCAGGGCCTGCTGCTGGACATCGTCAAGAACGCCCTCAGCTTCGGCTGACGGACCACCGCCACCGCTCCCGTGGTCCTCCGGCCCGCGCCGGAGGGCCACGGAAGCCCAGCCCGGGAGGCCCTCGTGCATCCATCACCGTCCGAGCGAGGATCGGTCACCGCCGAGTACGCCGTGCTGCTGCCGGGTGCCGCCGTGGTCCTGGCCGGGGCCCTGCTCGCCGGGGCCGCCACGCTGCAGCAGATCCGCCTGGAGGAGGCCGCTGCCGCCACCGTGCGCGAACTGGCCCGCGGGGAGACGGACGCCCAGGCCATCGGCACCGCCCGGCGCATGGCCGGTGACGGCGCCCGGCTGAGCAGTTCCCGCACCCCCGGCTGGGTCACCGTGACGCTCGCCCACACCCCACCCGGTCCGCTGGGCTGGTGGGACGGCTGGCAACTCGAGGCGACCGCCCACGCTCCGGACCAGTGGGTCGTGCCTCCCGCTGGAGCGCCGTGATCACCGGCGACCGGGGCGCCGGTGCGGTGACGGTGCTGCTCACCGTGTTCACCACCCTGGTCCTGCTGGCCGCGGCGACCGCGTTCGTGTTCGCCTTCCTCGGCGCCACCGCGGTCCGGGCCTCGGCCGCCGCGGACCTCGCCGCCCTCGCCGCCGCAGACGCCGCGCGAGGGCTGGTCGCGGCGGACCCCTGCGCGCTCGCGGGGGAGGTCACCGGGCGTCACGGCGGCCGGCTCACCGGGTGCTCGAGGGCCGACGGCGGCACCGTCCTGGTGCGGGTCCGCTACGCCTCGCCGCTGCCCTGGCCCGCCGAGGGCGTCTCCCGGGCCGGCCCGCCACCGGTCGCCTGGGAGTCCTCGGCCTCTCCGACGCCTCCCGCCCCGTCGACGTCCTCGACCGGATGACCCCGCAACCGGTCCAGGACGAAGGCCAGGAGCGTGCCCGCCCCGTCCTTGTCCAGGGGATTGTTGCGGTTGCCGCACTTGGGGGACTGCACGCAGGACGGGCAGCCGTCGGCACAGGCGCAGGAGCGGACCGTGTCCAGGGTCGCCCGGAGCCAGACCTCCGCCTGGGCGAACCCCCGCTCCGCGAAGCCGGCACCCCCGGGGTGGCCGTCGTAGACGAACACCGAGGGCTCGCCGGTGTCCGGGTGCAGTGCCATGGAGACCCCGCCGATGTCCCAACGGTCGTTGGAGGCCACCAGCGGCAACAGGCCGATCATCGCGTGCTCGGCGGCGTGCAGGGCGCCGGGCAGCCGGTCCATCGTCAACCCGGCGGCCACCAGGTGCTCCGACGGGCAATGGAACCAGACCGCGGTGGTGAACAGCTCCCGGGCCGACAGCTCCAGGGGCTCCTCGCCCAGCACCTCGCCCGAGACCAGCGCCTTGCGCTGGAAGGAGACCACCTGGGTGGTGACCTTCACGGGCCCCGTGCACCACTGCAGGTCACCGCCGTCGCGACGACGGACCGTGTCCAGGACCTCGATCTCCGTGATGTCCCGGGCCTGGGTGTAGTACTCCGGCCAGGCCCGTGTCACCAGGACCGCGTGGGCGTCCTCGTCGAGGTCCTCCACCAGGTAGGTCCGGTCCTGGTGCACGTACACCGCCCCGGGGTGCGCCTGGTAGTGGGTCTGCGGCGAGCCCATGGTGCCCAGCACCGCCCCGGTGTCCGCGTCGATGATGTCCACCGGGCCGCCGCCGTCGTCCCGCAGGGAGACCAGGGCCGCCGCGTGCTCGGGATGGGTCCAGAACCAGCCGGCCGGCCGGCGTCGCAGGTAGCCCTCCGCCACGAGCCGGTCCACGAGGCCGCGCACGTGGCCGGGCTCTCCGAAGGCCGCCAGGCCGTCCGGGACCAGCGGCAGCTCGGCGGCCGCGGCACACAGGTGGGGGGCCAGGATGTGCGGGTTGGACGGGTCCGTCACCGAGTCCTCCACGGCGAGCTCGAACACCGCCTCCGGATGGTGCACCACGAAGGTGTCCAGGGGGTCGTCACCGGCCACGTACACGGCCAGGGACTCCTGGCCGGCCCGGCCCGCCCGCCCCACCTGCTGGAAGAACGAGGCCCGCGTCCCGGGCCAGCCGGCCACCAGCACCGCGTCGAGCCCGGCGATGTCGATGCCCAGCTCCAGGGCCGGGGTGGAGGCCACCCCCAGCAGCCGTCCCGTGCGCAGGGCGGTCTCCACCTCGCGACGCTCCTCCGGCAGGTAGCCGGCGCGGTAGGCCGCCACCCGCGGGGGCAGGGACGGGTCCACCTCCGCGAGCTCCCGCTTGGCGGCGGAGGCCATGGCCTCCGCACCGCGCCGGGACCGGATGAAGGCGATGGTCCGGGTCCCGGCCACGGCGAGGTCCGCCATCATCCCGGCCGACTCCGCGGTGGCCGAACGGCGCACCGGGGCACCGTTCTCACCGCGCGCGTCCGTCAGCTCGGGTTCCCAGAACCCGACCGTCACCGCACCGTGGGGCGAGGCGTCCTCGGTGACGGCCACGGCGTCCGCCCCGATCAGCCGGGTGAACGACCCGGCGGGGTCCGCGCTGGTGGCGGAGGCGCCGATGAACACCGGCCCCGCACCGTAGTGCGCGCAGACCCGGGCCAGCCGGCGCAGCAGCACCGCCACGTGGGAACCGAACACCCCCCGGTACACGTGCGCCTCGTCCACGATGACGTACCGCAGCCGGCGGAAGAACCGGCCCCAGCGCTCGTGGTGGGGCAGGATCCCGATGTGCAGCATGTCCGGATTCGTCAGCAGCACGTTCGCGTGGTCCCGGGCCCAGGAACGGTCCGCCGGGGCGGTGTCCCCGTCATAGGGGGACGGGCGCAGCCAGCCGGCCCCGTCCCGGGCCAGGGCGCGCCAGGCGACGAGCTGGTCCGCGGCGAGGGCCTTGGTGGGGGAGAGGTACAGCACGGTCCCGGCAGGGTCATCGGCCAGGGCGGTGCCGGCCGCGAGCTGGTAGCCCAGGGACTTGCCGGAGGCGGTGCCGGTGGCCAGCACCACGTGCCGACCGGAGGCGGCGAGCCGGGCGGCCTCGACCTGGTGGTGCCACGGCTCGAGCACGCCCGAGCCTCCGAAGGCCTGCACCAGGCCCTCCGGGGTGCCCTCGGGCCACGGCTCGGTCCGCGCCGGACGCTCCGGAAGGTAGCGCACGTGCACCAGCTGGCCGGGGACGGACGGCCTCCCCAGGGCCCGGGCCAGGGCCTCGGCGTCCCGGGGATCGTCGGTCCGGACGGGAGGGTTCAGCTGAGGTCCGAGTGGGAGGGGTTCTCGGTGTGGTCCTCGAGGGCCCCGAAGACGGTGACGTCCGCCAGCTCGGTCCAGCCCAGGTGCCCGTACAGGGCCTGTCCCTCGGCGCCGGCCACCAGCAGGCCCTCCTGCACGTCGTGCTCGAGGGCGAGGGAGGCCAGGTAGCGCATGACGAGCGAGCCCAGGCCCTGACGGCGGAACTCGGGAGAGGTCCAGATCCGGTCGAACACCGCGTAGCCGTCCACGGCGGCCACCCGGCCCCGGGCGGCCACGGCGCCGGCCCCGGCGGAGTGCTGGTCCGTGGAGGTGATGGTCAGCAGGAACCAGTCCGGCTCGTTGCGCTCGATCGCGGCCTCGAACTCCTCCGGCACGATCGGTGCCTCGACGTCCTGGCCGGTCATGTCCACCACCATGAGCTTCTCGCCCGTGGAGACCCGCTTCAGCGGCACGCCCTCCGGGATGGCCGGGGCGGTGCCCACCACGGTGAGCAGCCGGCCCGGGTGCTGCTGGACCTCGACCGAGGCGGCCGTCAGGGCGTCCTCATCGGGATTGGCGAGAACGTACTCCCAGTCCTGGCCGTCCGTGGACTGGTGCCCGGTGCGCAGCGAGGCGTGGACGGGGCCGTCGTGGCGTACCTCGTAGTCGCGGCACCGGGACCACCCGGTGACCCACGTGCTGACCAGAGCGTCGTTCAGGGCAGAAGTCATGGCAAGAGACTATCCCGTGACGTCGGGGGACCGCACGGGCATAACCTCTCCCGGTCCAAAACGTCACCTGGGGGTAGTCTGCAGCCCGCCGCCGACCCTGGCAACCACCCGGCCGCGTCCCACTACCCTTGGAGCGGTGAGCCAGTCCAAGATCGCCCTCTACTACCGCTTCGCCCCCGTGGCCGACCCCGAGGCCGTGCGACTCTGGCAGCACGCCCTGGCCGAACGCTGGGGACTGACCGGCCGGATCATCGTGGCCCCCCACGGCATCAACGGCACGGTCGGCGGGCCGATCGACGCGGTGAAGCAGTACGTCAGGACCACCCGGACCTATCCGCCGTTCGCCGGCCTGGAGGTCAAGTGGTCGGACGGGTCCGCCGAGGACTTCCCCCGGCTCTCCGTGAAGGTCCGGCCCGAACTGGTCGCCTTCGACGTCCCCGGGGAGGTCACCGTCACCGCGGACGGGGTGCGGGACACGGGCACCCACCTGGACCCACAGGCGCTGCACCGCCTCGTCGCCGAGAAGCGCGACGCCGGCACCCCCGTGGTGTTCTTCGACGGGCGCAACGCGGTGGAGGCCAAGATCGGCCGGTTCCGCGACGCCGTCGTGCCGGACACCACGACCACGCGCGACTTCGTGGCCGAACTGGACTCCGGCAAGTACGACCACCTCAAGGACCAGCCGGTGGTCACCTACTGCACCGGCGGCATCCGCTGCGAGGTGCTGACGGCCCTGATGCACCACCGCGGCTTCGGCGAGGTCTACCAGCTGGATGGCGGGATCGTCCGCTACGGCGAGGCCTTCGGGGACGCCGGGCTGTGGGAGGGCTCGCTGGCCGTCTTCGACCGCCGGATGCGCGTGGAGTTCTCCGACCGGGCCGCCGTCGTCGGCCGCTGCAGCCTGTGCGGGACGCCGACCGCCGAACTGCGCAATTGCGCCGATGCCTCCTGCAAGACGCTGGACACCGTCTGCGACGGCTGTGCCGAGGCCGCCCCGGACCGGGTCTGCGCGGTATGCACAATGGACGCATGACCCAGATGCACGAACCCCCGCCGCCCGGCCGGGACCGGGACGCGATCACCCGCCTCGCGGCCGGCCTGCGCGCCCTGCCCTACACCACGGACGCGGTCGGGGACCTGCTCGGGGAGACGGCCGGCGCCGCGCTGGACCGCGAGCAGGCCGAGCCTGCCCGGCGGCGCGTGGCCCAGGTGCTGGACGACGACGGCGCCCCCGCCTCCCAGCGCGCGCTCGCCGCCGTCGTGTCCTGCTGGATGCTCGGCGACGCGGTGCCGGTCGCGGCGCTGGACGCCGCGCTGCCCTCGCTGGGCGCCGGCGGGGCGGTGGGACTGAACCTCGGCCGGATCGGCGAGGGGCACTTCCACCCCGTCGTGGACCTGTCGCCCTACTCCGCGGATGACCTCGGCGAGGCGTGGATCGCCAGCGACCAGACCGCACTGCAGACCCGCGGCGTGCTGCCGCCCTGGCACGTCCTGGGCATCGGGCGGGCCTCGTTGACCCTGGCCGGGAACGTCATCCGCCGGCCGGTCGCCCGGGCCCTGGACCTCGGGGTCGGCTGCGGCATCCAGACCCTGCACCTGCTCGCGCACGCCGGGCACGTCACGGCCACGGACCTGTCCGGGCGCGCCCTGGACTTCACCGCCTTCAACCTGGTGCTCAACGCCGGGGCGCTGGGCCTGGACCCGGACGAGGACCCCTTCGCCCCGGGCGGGCGGGTCACCCTCCGGGCCGGGGACCTGCTGGACCCGGTGGCCGGGGAGCGGTTCGACCTGGTGGTCTCCAACCCGCCGTTCGTCATCACGCCGCGCACGGCGGGCGACGCGGACGGCATCAACACCTACCGCGACGGCGGCCGGGAGGGAGACCGGCTGCTCGCCGACCTCGTGCGCCGGCTGCCGGGCCACCTGGAACCGGGCGGGACGGCGCAATTGCTGGGCAACTGGGAACTCCACGACGCGGACGGCGGCTGGGACGCCCGGTTGCGCGACTGGATCCCGGCCGGCACCGACGCCTGGCTCATCCAGCGCGACGTGGCCGATCCGGCCCGCTACGCCGAGACGTGGCTGCAGGACTCCTCCGAGCAGTACGACCCGGCCGGCTACGCGGCCGGTTACCGGCGCTACCTGGAGGACTTCGACGCCCGGGGCGTGGCCGCCGTGGGGTTCGGTTACCTGTGGCTGCGCCGCCCGGAGGCCCCGCGGGCCGGGCGGGTCCGGGCCGAGGACCTCCAGGGCGAGCTGCAGCAGCCCCTGGGCCCGGCCTGGGGCGCGGCGGTGCAGCGGTGGGACCTCGTGGAGGGGCGGCCCCTGGCCGGACTGCACGTGCGGGTCCCGGCGGACGTCACGGAGGAGAGGCACCAGCGGTTCGGCGCCGAGCACCCCGAGGTCATCCTGGCCCGCCAGGGCGGCGGGTTCCGCCGGGTGGCCCACCTGGACACCGCCACCGCCGGTTTCCTCTCGGCGGCGGACGGCGAGTTCACCGTCGGCCAGCTGACCGGGGCCGTCGCGGGGCTGCTGGAGCTGGACGCCGAGGCCGAGGGTGCCCTGACGGAGGCCGTGCGGCACCTGCTCCTGGAGGGGTTTCTCGAGGCAGTGTGAAGCACCTCACGCGAAATGTGAAACACCTGCCTAGAATGTCTGTCCATGACCGAACTTGAGACCGCTCCGGCCCCCGGGAGCGAGTCGGACCAGGGCGGGCGCCGGCCCGTCGTCATCTCCGACCCGCAGGCCATCCGGGCGCTGGCCCACGAGGCCCGGCTGGAGGCACTCGAGGAGCTGTACGCGTCCCAGTCCACCCGCACGGCCACCGAGCTGGCCTCCCGCTGCGGTCTCTCGCCCTCGGCCATGAGCTACCACCTGCGCGCCCTGGAGAAGTACGGCTTCGTCGAGCGTTCGCCCTCGGAGGGGGACGGCCGGGAGCGGCGGTGGAAGGCCGCCGGGTACTCCCTGCTGGTGGACTCGCTGAACCACACCCCGACCTCCAAGCTGGCGTTCATCGACGTCCAGCTCAACACCTTCCGCGACCGGATCATGAAGGAGGTCGCCCGCCGCGAGGCGGAGGACAAGGAGGCCGAACGGTCCGCGGAGGTCCGCCGTCCGCCGGTGCTGTCCACCGGGATGATCTTCGTCGACTCGCAGCAGCGGGCGGAGTTCCAGTCCCGCCTGGCGGCCCTGATCGACGAGTTCGAGGAGCTCAACCCCGCCTCGGAGCGTTCCGTGGACGCCGAGCGCGTCTACTACCTGGTCTCCGTCCTCGCCGACGCGGCGCCCGGCCCCGCCGACACGGCCTGATCCGGCAGCGGTCGCCGGTGCCGTTACATTAGAGGGGCACCGGGCGGTCCGCCCGGCGACCGAGAAGGAGCCTGAGTGTCAGAGAAGGTCGACGGGACCAAACTCGTCATCGTGGAGTCCCCCGCCAAGAGCAAGTCCATCGCCAAGTACCTGGGCGAGGGATGGGTGGTGGATGCCTCGGCCGGTCACATCCGGGACCTCCCGCAGCCCTCGGACCTGCCGGCCGACATGAAGAAGGGCCCGTACGGCAAGTTCGCCGTGGACACCACCAACGGCTTCGAGCCCTATTACGTGGTGTACCCGGACAAGAAGAAGCGGGTCACCGAGCTCAAGCGCGAGCTCAAGGACGCCTCCGCCCTCTACCTCGCCACGGACGCCGACCGCGAGGGCGAGGCCATCGCCTGGCACCTGCTGCAGGAGCTCAAGCCCAAGGTCCCCGTCTACCGGATGACCTTCACGGAGATCACCAAGGAGGGCATCGCCCGCGGCCTGGAGAACATCCGCGAGATCGACGCCGACCTCGTGGACGCCCAGGAGACCCGCCGCATCCTGGACCGGCTCTTCGGCTACGAGATCTCCCCGGTGCTGTGGCGCAAGGTGGCCCGTGGCCTGTCGGCAGGTCGCGTGCAGTCCGTGGCCACCCGGCTCGTCGTCGAGCGCGAGCGCGAGCGCATGGCGTTCGTCCCGGCCTCGTACTGGGACCTGGACGGCACGTTCACCGCACAGGAGGGCCCCGGCGCGGGGGAGTCCTTCACCGCCCGGCTGGCCACCGTGGACGGCCGGCGGATCGCCAGCGGCCGGGACTTCACGGACCGCGGGGTGCTCAAGGACTCCGCCGAGGGCAAGGTCGCCACGCTGACCGAGGCCACCGCGACCGCCCTGGCCGAGGGCCTGCAGGGCGCGGCGTTCACCGTGGACTCGGTGGAGGACAAGCCCTACACCCGCCGCCCGGCGGCCCCGTTCACCACCTCCACGCTGCAGCAGGAGGCCTCGCGCAAGCTGCGGTTCTCCTCGCGGGTCACCATGCAGGTGGCGCAGCGGCTGTACGAGAACGGCTACATCACCTACATGCGTACGGACTCGGTGATGCTCTCGGACGAGGCGATCACCGCGGCCCGCCGGCAGGCCACGGAGCTCTACGGCCCGGAGTCCATCCCGCAGGCCAAGCGCGTGTACAAGGCGAAGAACGACTCGGCGCAGGAGGCCCACGAGGCCATCCGCCCCGCCGGTGACTCCTTCCGCACCCCCGGCCAGGTCTCCGGTGCGCTGCGCGGGGACGAGTTCCGCCTCTACGAGCTGATCTGGAAGCGCACCATCGCCTCCCAGATGGCCGACGCCAAGGGCTACACGGCCACCGTGAAGCTCTCCGGGACCGCCACCGGCGGCGAGGTCGCCGGGTTCACGGCCTCGGGCACGGTCATCACCTTCCCCGGCTTCCTGGCCGCCTACGAAGAGGGCCGGGACACCGAGTCGGAGAAGCCGGAGGGCAAGGACAAGCGCCTGCCGGACCTGGCCGCCGGCCAGTCCCTCACGGGCCGGGACGTCATCGCCTCCGGCCACGAGACCAGCCCGCCGCCGCGGTACACCGAGGCGTCCATCGTCGCCGAGCTGGAGAAGCGCGAGATCGGCCGGCCGTCCACCTACGCGCCGACCATCTCCACGATCATGGACCGCGGTTACGTGACCAAGCGCGGCAACGCCCTGGTCCCGTCCTGGACGGCCTTCAGCGTCATCCGCCTGCTCGAGGAGCACTTCGGCCGGTACGTCGACTACGACTTCACCGCCCGTATGGAGGACGACCTGGACCGGATCGCCGCCGGTGAGCTCCAGCGGGAGGCCTGGCTGCAGGCCTTCTACTTCGGCGCGGAGTCCGGCACCGAGGGGCTCAAGGCCGTGGTGGACAACCTGGGCGACATCGACGCCCGGGCCGTGAACTCCATCCCCGTGGCCGAGGGCATCACCCTGCGCGTGGGCAAGTTCGGCCCCTACCTGGAGAAGGACCTGCCGGCGGACGCCCCGGAGGGCACCGACCCGGAGCGCGCCAACGTCCCCGAGGACCTGGCCCCGGACGAGCTGACCCCGGCCAAGGCCGAGGAGCTGTTCGCCACCGCGGGGCCCTCGGAGCGCGTGCTCGGGGTGGACCCGGAGAGCGGGCGCACGATCGTGGCCAAGGACGGCCGCTACGGCCCCTACGTCACCGAGGTCATCGAGGAGATGACCGAGGAGCAGCTGGAGGCCTGGATGGAGGCCCAGCCCACCGAGTACTACAAGAACGGCAAGCCGAAGCCGAAGAAGAAGCCGGCCAAGGTCAAGCCGCGCACCGGCTCGCTGTTCAAGTCCATGTCCCTGGAGACGATCACCCTCGAGGACGCCCTGAGGCTGATGAGCCTGCCGCGCGTGGTGGGCCAGGACGCCGAGGGCACCGAGATCACCGTGCAGAACGGGCGTTTCGGCCCCTACCTGAAGAAGGGCACGGACTCCCGCTCACTGGAGTCCGAGGACCAGATCTTCACCATCACGCTCCAGCAGGCGCTGGACATCTACGCCCAGCCCAAGCAGCGCGGCCGCGGGGCGGCCAAGCCCCCGCTGGCGGAGTTCGGCGAGGACCCCGTCTCGGGGAAGAAGGTGGTCGTCAAGGAGGGCCGCTTCGGGCCCTACGTGACGGACGGCGAGACGAACATCACCGTGCCGCGGGCGATGGACCCGGAGTCGCTGACCGCCCAGCAGGCCTACGAGCTGCTGGCGGACAAGCGGGCCAAGGGCCCGGCGAAGAAGCCGGCGCGCAAGCCGGCGGCGCGGTCGAAGAGCACGGCGAAGAAGTAGCCATGCGCCTGGGTGTGCTGGACATCGGCTCGAACACCGTCCACCTGCTGCTGGTGGACGCCCACCCGGGTGCCCGTCCGTCCGCCTACGCGGACCACAAGCGCTCACTGTCCCTGCTGCAGCACCAGGACGATCAGGGACGGATCAGGGCCTCCGGCCAGGACGCCCTGGTCACCTTCATCCAGGAGGCGGTGCGCTTCGCCGTGGCCAACGGGGCCGAGGACCTGATCGCGTTCTGCACCTCGGCCATCCGCGAGTCCGCCAACGGCGCCGAGGTCCTGGACCGGGTCACCCGCGAGACCTCGGTGCACCTGACCGAGCTCTCGGGGGACCAGGAGGCGGCCATGACCTACTTCGCGGTCCGCCGCTGGCAGGGCTGGGACGTGGGGTCCATCCTGAACTTCGACATCGGGGGCGGCTCGTTCGAGATCGCCTACGGCACGGACGAGCTGCCCAGCTACGCGGCGTCCATCCCGCTCGGCGCCGGCCGCCTGACCAGGGACTGGCTGCCCGCGGACCCGCCCACCCCCAAGTCCGTCAAGAAGCTGCGCAAGTACGTCCGGGTCACCATGGCCGAGGCCGCGGGCGGCTTCCCCGCGCTGACGGCCCCCGTGCTGGTGACCGGCACCTCCAAGACCTTCCGCTCCCTGGCCCGGATCACGGGGGCGGCGCCGCTGGCCGCCGGGCCGTTCGTCAAGCGGCACCTGCGGATCGAGGACCTCAAGCTCTGGGTCAACCGGATGGCGGCCATGACGGCGGCGGAGCGGGCCGGGCTGCCCGGGGTCTCCGAGGTCCGCGCGGCCCAGATGCTCGCGGGCGGGATCGCCGCGGAGGCCGCGATGGAGCAGTTCGGGATCGCGCAGCTCGAGATCTGCCCGTGGGCACTGCGCGAGGGGCTGATCATGCGTAGGCTGGATGCCTTGGTCCAGGAGGGAATCCTGGGCCAGGAGGCGGTCCGGGGTGTCGGCAACGTCCGGCTCAACCCGGACCCGATGCTGCCGGGCTTCTCCGTGGGGGTGACCGTTGACTGAGAGCGCTGAAGAGATCGCCGCACGCGCGGAGCAGGCCGCCGCGGCCGCGGCCGCCGAGCGGGAGTCCGACGCCGAGCGCCACACCGGTCCCTGGGGCGGGGCCGTCGCCGAACGCGAGTCCCGTCCGGCCCGGGTGCGTGAGGGCGCCACCGCCACGCTGGGCGGAGCCGCCCGGCCCGCCCTCGGTCCCGGCCGGCTGGCCGCCGCCCTGGAGTCCACGCGCCAGCCGCCCGGCACGCCCGACGTCGGGCCCCAGGTGCCGCGGGACATCCCCGTCACGCTGTCCTCGTCCTCCGTGTTCCCGCTGGGCACCCAGGACGTCTTCGCCACGGCCGAGGACCTCGGCTACGACGCCGTGGAGGTCATGGTCACCCACAACTCGTGGTCCCAGGACGGACTGCTGCTGAACCGGTTGGCCCAGAAGCACCGGATGCCGATCCACTCGATCCACGCCCCCACGCTGCTGTTCACCCAGCAGGTGTGGGGTTCGGCGTGGAACAAGCTGGCCAAGAGCGCGGACCTGGCCCGAGAGGTCGGGGCCGAGATCGTGGTGGCGCACCCGCCGTTCCGCTGGCAGGGCAACTACGCCTCCGGTTTCGCGGCCGGGATCGAGGAGATCATGGACGCCACCGGCGTGAAGATCTGCGTGGAGAACATGTACCCGTGGCGCGCCGGCGCCCGCGAGGCCAAGATGTACCTGCCGCACTGGGACCCCGTCTCGCAGGCCTACGAGCACGTCACGTGGGACTTCTCCCACGCGGCGATCGCCCAGGAGGACTCCCTTGAGGCCTTCCAGGTGCTGGGGGAGCGGTTGCGCCACGTCCACCTCACCGACGGCACCGCCAACGGCAAGGACGAGCACCTGCTGCCCGGCGACGGCGACCAGCCGGTGGCCGCCTGCCTCGAGTTCCTCGGCGAGACCGGCTGGGACGGCGCCATCTGCGTGGAGGTCGGCACCCGCAAGGCCAAGTACGCCGGCCAGCGCGAGGAGATGCTCGGCTACTGCCTCGAATACGCCCGCAACCACCTGGCCGTCGGCGTCGAGCGCGCGGCCGCAAGGAGTGCCCAGTGAAGATCGCGATGCTCGGACTCGGCAACATGAACGGGGCCATCCTGGCCGGCATGCTGGCCGCCGGGACGGACCCGGCCGGGGTCTGCGCCACCGTCCACTCGGAGGACAGCGCGCGCGCCGCGGAGGAGCGCCACGGGATCGCCGTGAGCTGCACCGAGCGGGATCCCGAGGCGAACCGAAACGCCGCCTCGGGGGCCGACGTCGTGGTGCTGGGCGTGAAGCCCAGGTACATCCGCACCCTGTGCCGGGAGATCTCGACCGCGCTGGCACCGGAGACCGTGGTGGTCTCCGTGGCCGCGGGGATCACCACCGCGGCGATGGAGGAGAGCCTGCCCGAGGGCCAGCCGGTGGTGCGCACGATGCCGAACACGCCGCTGACCGTGGGGATGGGCGCCGTCGGGCTGGCCGGCGGCCGGACCGCGACGGAGGAGCACCTGGAGATGGCCGAACGGCTGTTCGCCGGCTCCGGGTCCGTCCACCGGGTGGCCGAGGACCAGATCGACGCGGTGGCCGCCGTCTCCGGCTCCGGACCGGCCTACGCGTTCCTGCTCGCCGAGCTGATGGCGGCGGGGGGCGCGGAACTGGGCCTGGACGAGCCGCTGGCGAAGGAGCTTGCCCGGTCCACCGTGGCCGGCGCCGGGCGGATGCTGGCCGATCCGGACGTGGACCCGGCCGTGCTGCGGCGGGCCGTGACCAGCCCGAACGGCACCACCGAGGCGGCCGTCGAGTCGTTCCTGGACGCGGGACTGGCCCGGCTGATCGCGGACGGCATGCGCGCCTCCGCGGAGCGCGGGCGGCAGATCAGCCAGGAGAACTAGGGCCGGGCCGCGAACCGCTCCAGCAGGTCGGTGTGGCCGGAGACGATCAGGGTGTCCCGGGGGCCGACCTTGGTGTCCGGCTGCGCGTAGGTGAAGTCCTCGCCCGGGGTCTTCACCCCCACGATCGTCACCCCGTACTTGGCGCGGATGTTGGACTCGGCCAGGGTGAAGCCCACGGCCTCGGTGGGCGGGTACATCTTGACGATCGCGAAGTCATCGTCGAACTCGATGAAGTCCAGCATCCGTCCCCCGACCAGGTGGGCGGCGCGCACGCCGGCATCGTGCTCGGGGAAGATCACGTGGTGGGCACCGATGCGGCGCAGGATCTTGCCGTGGGCCGGGGTGATGGCCTTGACCCAGATGTGGTCCACGCCCAGGTCCACGAGGTTGACGGTGATCAGCACGGAGGACTCGATCGAGGTGCCCACGCCCACCACGGCCGTGGCGAACTCCTGGGCGCCGAGCTGGCGCAGGGTCTCGATGTCCGTGGCGTCGGCCTCGACCACGTGGGTCAGGGACCCGGCCCACTTCTGCACGAGGGCGGGGTCGCGCTCGATCGCCATCACCTCGCGTCCCTGGGCCACGAGCTGCTCGCCCACGGCCGCGCCGAAGCGACCCAGGCCGATCAGCAGCACCGGAGCATGGGGGTCCGGACGGTTCTCAGCCAATGATCGGCCTTTCCTCGGGGTACCGGAACAGGTTGCGCCGCTGGCGCAGGGCCAGCGCGGACGCGAAGGTGATCGTACCAACGCGGCCGGAGAACATCAGTGCCGCCAGCACGTACTTGCCCGAGGGCGGTAACTCCTCGCTGAGGCCGGTGGTCAGGCCGCACGTGCCGAACGCGGACAGCACCTCGAACAGCGGCCGCTGCAGCGACTCGTCGGCGATCGCCACGAGGGCCATGGTGCCCACCAGCACGAGGGTGGCGCCGAGCGCGAGGACGGCGATGGCCACGCGCAACGACTCGGGGGCGATCGTGCGGCCGTGCGCGGTGACCTCCCGGTCGCCGCGGGCCTCGGCCACGATGGCCAGGAACATCACGGCGATCGTGCTGACCTTGATGCCGCCGGCCGTGGAGGCCGAGCCGCCGCCGGCGAACATCAGCGCATCGGTCAGCAGCAGCGTCTCGGGGGACTGGGCGTTCATGTCGAACACCGCGAAGCCGCCGGACCGGGGCATGACGGAGGTGAACAGGGCGTACTGGATGCGGCCGGCCGGCCCGAACTGGCCCAGGGTCTGGGCGTTGTTCCACTCGAAGATCCCGATCAGCACGGCCCCGCCCACCAGCAGGGCCAGGGTGGTGTTGACGGTGAGCTTGGTGTGCAGGTTCCACCGGGAGTAGTGCCACCGCTGCTGCATCAGGACCATGACGACCGGGAAGCCCAGGGCCCCGGCGAAGACCCCCACCATGATGGTCCAGATGATCCAGGGATCGCCCATGAAGGACTCCAGGCCGTCCACGTGCAGCACGAAACCGGCGTTGTTGAACGAGGACACGGCGTAGAAGACGCCGTTCCACAGGCCCTCCCACAACGAGCCGGTGTGCACCATGAAGCGCGGGACCAGCACGAGGGCCAGGAGGCCCTCGAGCGTCAGGGAGGTCAGCACGACCACCCGCAGCAGCGAACCGACCTCGCCGATCCGGCCGGTCGTCATCCCCTCCTGGGTGATGAGCTTGGAGCGCACGCCCAGCCGCTTGGACACCGCCAGGGAGAGCAGTGCGGCCATGGACAGGATGCCCAGGCCGCCGACCTGGATCGCGACGAGGATGATGGCCTGGCCGAGCAGGCTCCAGTGCTCGGCGGTGTTGACGGTGGTCAGTCCCGTCACCGAGACCGCCGAGGTGGCCACGAACAGCGCGTCGTGGAACGGGGTGACCCGTCCGCTCTGGGTGGCGGCCGGCAGCGAGAGCAGCGCCGTGAACAGCACGGTGACGAGGGCGAACGCCGACAGTGCGGCGCGCGCGGGGGAGGCGCCGGCAACGGTGGAGACCAGCCTGCGCAACCGCGTCGCGGCGCCGCGCAGCCCGGCCGGGACGTCCACGGGGGCCAATGGGCCGCGGGGCACGGAGGCCGGGCGGACCATGGGGCCGGACGACGGCGTCGGGATCCGTCCCGCGGCACGCCGCCGGGGCCTGGGAACGGGTATCTGCCGGGTCACGTCCACCATCATCCTCCATCGACCGCTCATGTCACCGGAAGGCGGGGTGAGCGTCATGACGAGCGCGTCCCGGGCCGGGAGGCCTAGTCTGTCAGTGATGACCAGCACATCCCCTGATCGCGTTCCCGCCGCCGTCGTCTGGGACGAGGCGCTGCTGAAGTATGAGTTCAGCAGGGCCCACCCGATGGCGCCGGTCCGCCTGGACCTGACGCACCGGTTGGCCGAGGCGCTGGGGCTGATGGACCGCGAGGGCCTGCGGATCATCCGTCCCGAGGTGGCCTCCGACGAGCTCCTGGCCTCCGTCCACGATCCCGCGTACGTCCGCGCGGTGCGCTCCGTGAGCTCGGGCGAGGTGGAGCACCGGCGGGACATGGGACTGGGCAGCGACGACAACCCGGTCTTCCCGCACATGCATGAGGCGGCAGCCCGCATCCTCGGCGGTTCCGTGGCCGCGGCCGAGGCGATCTGGGCCGGCGAGGTCAGGCACGCGGTCAACATCGCCGGTGGCCTGCACCATGCGGCACGCGGCCAGGCCAGCGGATTCTGCGTCTACAACGACTGCGCGGCGGCCATCCAGCGGCTGTTGGACCTGGGCGCCGAGCGGGTGGCCTACGTGGACCTGGACGCCCACCACGGGGACGGCGTGGAGTCGATGTTCTGGCACGACCCGCGGGTGCTGACGATCTCCGTGCACGAGACGGGGATCTCCCTGTTCCCGGGCACCGGCTTCGCCAACGACGTCGGCGGCCCGAACGCGCAGGGCACCGCCGTGAACGTGGCAGTGCCCCCCGGGACCGGGGACTCCGGGTTCCTGCGCGCCGTGCACGCGGTGGTGCCCCAGTTGTTGCGGGTGTTCGCCCCGGACGCCCTGGTGACCCAGCACGGGTGCGACGGTCACCGGGAGGATCCCCTGACGAACCTGACGATGTCCGTGGAGGGCCAGCGCCAGCTCGCCCTGGACGCCGCGGACTGGGCCGCCGACTTCGCCCACGACCGCTGGCTGGCCACCGGCGGAGGAGGGTACAGCCCGTTCTCGGTGGTGCCCCGGACCTGGAGCCACCTGCTGGCGGTGGCGACCGGCCGGCCGGTGCGCACGGACGCGGAGATCCCCGAGACGTGGCGTCGGTACGCCGCCCGGGCCGCGGGACTGGATCTCTCCCAGTCCCGGGAGCAGGGCGGGATCCCGCACCTGATGTCGGACGGCGTGGACGTGTGGTGGCGTTCCTGGGAGGTCGGCTACGACCCCTCGGACGCGATCGACCAGACGATCATGGCGACCCGCAAGGCGGTCTTCCCGTACCACGGACTGGATCCCTGGTTCGACTGACCCGCCGATGAACACTCTGATCCTGTGCACGCCGTGACTAGAGTGTGGCGAGTATTCGACAGGACGCCCGAGGATGCCCCGTCTGGGAGGGGGGCGGGCGTCGGTCGACACCAGTGGAAAAGAGGAACACACCGTGGGTGATGCCGGTACCTTCGCCGAAGCGCGATTCATGACCGTCACGGAGGTGGCGGAGATGATGCGGGTGTCTCGTATGACCGTCTACCGCATGATCCACGCCGGTGAACTCCCCGCCGTCCGCTTCGGGCGCTCCTATCGGGTGCCCCAGGCCGCCGTGGAGGAGATCCTCCAGACCGGGACCACGGAGGTCCGTGTCACGGGCACGGAGGACCACCGCGGCTGATCGCCGCCGCCCCAACGCACACGGTTCGTTCCCCGGGCCCGGGTCAGGGTAAGGTGTTAGGGAACGTTTTGACCTATGACGCCGGATCGTCAGCAGTCGTCTGCTGGCGGTTCACCAACCAAGCAAGAGGTTTCCCTATGGGTTCTGTGATCAAGAAGCGCCGTAAGCGTATGTCCAAGAAGAAGCACCGCAAGCTGCTTCGCAAGACCCGTCACCAGCGCCGCAACAAGAAGTGAGCTGAGTCTCCGCTCGTTTCCGGGGCCGTCCCGCCGCAAGGCAGGACGGCCCCGTTGCGTCTGCCTACGATGACGGGGTGAAGAGTTCTCCTGATGTGGTCCTGCTGGTCAAGGACGGTTGCCACCTGTGCGCCGACGCGGTCGCCGTGGTCGAGGAGGTCTGCGGCCGGCTGGGTGTGCCCTGGCGGGAGGTGGACATCGCCGGGCAGCCGGACCTGGCCGCGCGCCATGCCGAGGAGATCCCGGTCCTGATGGTGGACGGTGTCCAGCGCGACTTCTGGCGGATCGACCCGGTCCGTCTGGAACGCCTGCTGGGGGCGGACCGCCCGTGACGGGGGGACCTCCCACCGGGTCCGGTCCCGAGGCACGCACCGCGGGACCCTCGCTGTCCCGCCGGACCGTGGGGCGGCTGCCCGTCTACCTCCGTGCCCTGGCCGCCCTGGCCGCCGAGGGGGCCACCCGCGTGTCCTCCGTCGTGCTGGCCGAGCGGACTGGCGTCGGTTCCCCGCTGGTCCGGAGGGACCTGGCCGGGCTCGGACACCTGGGGCGCCCGGGGGTCGGTTACCCGGTGGGGGCCCTCCAGCGGGCGATCAGCCAGGTCCTCGGGCTGGCCGAGGACCAGCCCGTCGTCCTCGTCGGCGCCGGTCACCTCGGTTCGGCGCTGGCAGGGTATGACGGCTTCGTCGAGCGGGGACTGCGCATCTGTGCCGTGCTTGACGCCGATCCCCGGGTGATCGGACAGGCCCGCGGTCCCAGCGTGGTCCGGTCCATGGACGACCTCGAGGAGGTGGTGTCCGACACCCGTGCCCGGCTGGCGATCCTGGCGGTGCCCGCGGGTGCCGCACAGTCCCTGGCGGACCGCCTGGTCGCTGCCGGGATCCAGGGGGTGCTGAACTTCGCACCCGTGGAGTTGACCGTCCCGCAGGGCGTGTCCGTCCGGGCCGTGGACCTGTCCACCGAGCTGCAGATCCTGGCGTTCCACCAGGCTGCACTTCATGTCGACTGATATGTAGTGGACGTCTGTCAAGTGGCAGGGTGAGGCGCCCGTCCCCG
>ENA-UOUJ01000682-UOUJ01000682.1-activated-sludge-metagenome-genome-assembly--contig:-NODE-682-length-20868-cov-9.642771_pt1 | contig 20868 bp, 24 predicted proteins | sample MGYA00249839_ERZ747224 | MGnify/ENA primary metagenome ERZ747224 (study PRJEB28782, sample SAMN03220277) | activated sludge metagenome | biome: wastewater; feature: sewage sludge; material...
TCCTCCGCTACCATTCATACCCCCCATGCCTTGCGCCACCAGCGGCGCCAAGGTTCCGGTGATCTCGCAGTCCACACCGCCGTCGGCCCGATCGACCACCACCACCTTCCGGATCAGCGAGCGGATCGCGTCATAGGCCTCGCGGTCCTCGCGCGGATCGATGTCGGGCAGGTGCTTCGCCACGATGGCCAGCATTTCCGAGAGGCCTGATAGCGCAGCGGGATGCAGCGTCACCACGTTGCCCGCCGGGGCTTCATCCAGAGCGGCCTGCGCCTCGGCCAGGGCGGCCCGTGCCGGGCCGATCTGCGCGTCGAAGAAGGCGGTATCGATCCGCCCCTCGATCAGGTTCATCTGCAGCCGGTCCACCTTTGCCCGCGCCTCTGCAACCGCCTTCTGGGCCTTCGCCCGCCGGCGCGAGCCGTCCCGCTCCTCGGTCTGGATCGATTCGAGCCAGGCTCGCGCCGCGTCCGGCTGCGACAGCCGCTCAACCAGCGCATCGACCACCGCCCGCTCGATCAGGTCCAGCCGATAGCGCCGCTGGTTGCCGCAGCTGCCGCTTTCCTTCGCCGTCGAGCACCGGATGCGCACCACGCCTGCACGCTTGTCATGCATGGTCATGCCGCCGCCGCACTGGGCGCAGCGCAGGAGCCCCGACAACAGCCGCCGGGCCCTCGGGTCGCTGTGGGGCGTGCCGCCCGCGCTGCGGCCTTCCTTGCGCGCCTGCACGGCCACCCAGAGCCCTGGATCAATGATGCGCAGATGCGGCGCATTCGCGCGCTTCCAGTCCTCGGGCGGGTTCGGGCGGCTGATCCGCTTGCCTGTGTCGGGGTCACGCACCATTCGCAGCCGGTTCCAGATGATCTCACCCGCATAGATCGGGTTGTGGAGGATGCCATTGCCCCGCGTCCGGCTGCCGTTGATCGTGCTGGCGTTCCATGTCCCACCCTTGCGCGGTGGCGGCACGCTGTCGTCGTTCAGGCTGCGCGCAATGTCGCGGGGCAACCGGCCGGCGGCGTATTCGGTGAAGATGCGGCGTACCACGGCGGCCTCGGCCGCGTCGATCTGCAGGACGCCGGGCTGGCCGGGGGTGGGGCGATAGCCATAGGCCTTGCCACCCGCCGTGCGCCCGTCCGCGATCACCCCGCCCATGCCGCGGCGGATCTTATGCTTGAGGTCGGTCAGGAAGAGCGTCGAGACCAGCCCGCGGATGCCCACCTGGATCGCGTCCGCGCGGCCGTCATGGACGGCGACGATGTCGATTCCGAGGAAGGAGAGACGCTTGTGCAGGCCAGCAAGGTCTTCCTGGTCCCGTGAGAGCCGGTCTAGGGCTTCGACGACGACGACGCTGAACCGGCCGGCGCGGGCATCGTCCAGTAGGCGCGATAGGCCGTCCCTGCCGTGCAGGGTCGATCCGCTGCGGGCTCGGTCGTGGTATTGGCCGGCGACCTCGTATCCTTGAGACCGCGCGAACGTGGCGCAGAGGTCGAGCTGGTCATCAACGGATCGGTCGTTCTGCAGGTCGGTCGAGAACCGCGCATAGAGCGCGGCATGCTGGCGGCTGGACATGGGGCGGCATCCTGGCGGTGATGCGATTTCTCTTCCCCGCTGGCGGCGTGCTTGGCCGCGAACGCCGCGAGCGCGCGCCAGAACGGTGCGGGCAGTATCGGCGAGGCGGCGGGGTTGTCCATAGCGCGGGTATGGTCCTTTGAGGCAGGCCCGGCCGCGCTGGGCGGCCGGGTCCGTGGATCAGGCTGCGGCGTCCTCGTCCTTCCAGCCGCGCTCCCAGGCGGCCTGCAACTGCGGCACAGCCTTGAGTGCGGCAGGGCAGCTTTCGGCCGTCCGGCCCTGCTGCGCGGCAGTGCGGCCGCGCTGATAGGCGGCTTCGACCTCTTCCGCGTCGGGCTCGGCCGAGGCCTCTGCATCGGGCGGGCCAGCACTCTCCTGGGGGGCATTAGCAAAGGGCTCATCGCTGTCCTGCGCCTGCGCATCCTGATCGGCGCGCTGGGCGATGCCCTGCAGCTCCTCGATGATCGGCTTGACCATCGCGCGGACCGCTTTGCCGTCACCGGCCCACCATTCCCGAAAGGCAGCCGATCCCTGCCGCGCAATATCGCGCGCCTTGTCCATCGCCTGCTTCTCGCGCTGGCCCGCGTCCTGGTTCTTCGCCCATTCGGCCATGATGCGGCCGGTGTCCTCGGACATGGGGCGCGAGGGGTCGAACAGGCTGCGGAACTGGTCGGCGCATTTGATCTGGTGGACCGGGCAGCCGGGGGCGGCCGGATCCAGCATCATCATGGCCGTCATCTCGTACATGAGGTCCCCGTCGCCCGCGACATCCCAAGGAACATCGGCACGGCGCGTCTTGGTTGGCCTGGCATTCTGCTTGGTCTTGAAGTCCTGCATCACTGGCTTGGCCCGCGTGCAGATGATGATGTTGGTGTTGGCCCGCACGATCCGGTCGATCAGGCGCCGATAGCGCGGCTTGACCTCGGCCCAGGCGAGCTGCGAGCGCGCGTCCTTCTTGCTGTCGTCACCGCGGGTCAGCCGGTCCAGCGCCTGCGCGTGCAGGTCCAGGACGCCGCCAACGCCCTCCCATGCCGCTGAAAACGAGTCCAGGATCACGACCGGAAGACCCGCCGCCTCGGCGGCATCAAGAGCGGCCATCCATCTCTCCGGCGCGAAGCCGATAACCTTCCCGCTGTCATCGAGGGCCGTGAAGTCGAAGTGGCACATCTCAGGGAAGGCGGCGCGGTAGTGCAGGGCGCGCCTGTTCTCCGTGTCCACATAGCCGATGGGCGCCCCCTTGCCGGCGGTGGCCTCGGCCATGCCGCGGGCCACGCGCAGGGCGGTATAGGTCTTGCCAGTGCCGCTGGCGCCGGACAGGCCGAGAGTGACGGTCAGCGGATCGGTGATCTGGCTCACCGGGATGAAGCGGATCATGCCCATGGATTTCCCTCATGATGGTCGGGCGCCTGGAAGCGATAGGCGAGTTCGAGGATGTCGCGGCCGGTGTCGACCTTGACGGCGGCTTCGGTGATCTCGCGCTCGAGCCAGCGCGCCTGATACCATTCGGGTAGGGGCATCTGGACAATCTGCGCGGGATAGCCGGGCCAGTTGCCGCTGCGCAGGCAGTGGGCCCACATCTCGCGCGCGCGGGCCGTGCGCTTGCGCCCCATCGTCATGGCGTCGCCGTCCAGGCGGACGATGCAGACCTCGTGCGGCGGCTCCTTCTCCACGAACAGGAAGTTGAAGTTCCTGTCTTCGCCGGTCGCTGCTTTCCATGTTTCCGTGTAGTGCGCGGCCTGGAAATCGAGCCCATAGCTCATAACCGTGCGCATGACCGCCTCTGGGCTGGCGTCGATTGTGGTTTTCAGATCCCACAAGGGTTGCCGCGGGTCTTCGGCCGCATGGTCGATTCGAGCCCGGCACATCACCCCGTCGATCTCGGCAATCGCCGTCAGTTCAGACCGCGCGGGCGGGAAGGCCATGTCCATGAAGGACAGCCGCGCCATGATTTCCGCCGCCATGTCGTGAACCGCATCAACCTCGGCGGCCTTAAGCGGCGTCAGGCCGCGCGCGCGCATTTCCTGCGCCCATTCGCGGGCCGCGTCAGTGCTGGCCGCCCCGTTCTTCGCGAGGAGGTTCTCGGGATAGGCGACATAATCCCCGCCTTTGCCCAGAACGCAGCGATGCGCTGCCCGCCCTACGTCGAACACCTTTTTTTCGACCGGCGTGAAGTCCGGGTTCAGGCGCGGCGAGGCGTGCCAGGCATGACGCGGGCTCCGGTTCAGGAGCAGCCGACCCAGTCCGCTCGACAGGCCGGGCCGTTCGCAGATCAGATCGGAGTGATAGGCAGCCTCGTCCACATCTGCGTGGACGCCCGGCGCGAGGGAATCAAACATGGTGAACCTCTGGGAAGTTGAGCCGGGCGAACTCGCCTTTGATCGAGAGAGCGACCTTGTCTCTGGCGCGGGCGGCCTCCTCCTCGGAGGCAAAGCTCCCGACCCATGTGCGGCCACCATTCGCCCCGACCGAGGCCCCCCACCGGCCCGTTGAAGGGATCAATTCGACCCCGATGAAGCGAGATGATGGCTCCCGGCGGGGCCGCTTCCCTGCATTCGCCTTGTTCTGATCGGCCGTCACCGCGCGCAGGTTGCAGAGCAGGTGTCCGCACGGGCCGCGATAGGTCAGCGCCTTCTTGCCGGCGTGCCTCTTGTTCCAGACCGTGCTTACTGCTTGCGGGCTCGTGTTGCCGGCCGCAAACCATTCAGGGCCGCGTTCTCGCCAGAAGAGATCGCCTTTCTCCGGGTCATACCGGAGAAGCTGGCGCAGCGTTGCGGGTGTGATGTCGTGCGGCTGCGCGTTCATTCGCCTGTCCCCCGGTTCAGCGGATCGCGCAGGTATTTCGCGCCGCCCTCGGCTTCGTCCGCCCAGGCGCGGGCGTTCTCGGTCATGCTGTTTGCCAGATCGTCCAACACGTCAGGGTTGCCGTGCGAGGCCATGTCATGGGCCAGCATGTCGCGCAGGATGGGCCGGTGGATCGGCGCGCACAGTTCAATCGCTGCGCGCAGGGCGATCCGGGTCGCGCGGTCCCGGTCGGCGCGCGGCTCGATCTGCGACGCCTCGGTGCGGACGCAGGCAACAGCACGGGCCGCGGCGATTTCCTCGGGATAGAGCTGGCGCGGGACGGTCACAACCGCACCTCCCGCGCGGCCGCGGTGGCGCGCTCGATCAGTTCCGTGATGCTGGGTTCTCCGAAGCCCGCTTCGACGAGCGCGGCGCGCACCGCCGCACGATCGGTCAGGTCGATCCGATGGGCGCGCAGATGGCCGGCCATGTGGCCGACGATGATGGTTTGGACCGACGCGCGGATATGTTCCGGGGCGTCCTTCGTGATCCGTTCGGTGTGGGTGAGGTCGGGCGCAGGGCTGCGCATGGGATGTCCTTATCCTGCAGGATAGAAGTTGGATTATTACCAACTTAATAATCTGAGGCAAGGATTATTTCCAACAAGCCGCGTGATCGGAGCAGCCCGAAACCTTTCCTGCGCATGCGCTCGCGCGCGAGATGTATAACTACGCGCGCGCGGAAGTAAGATATATCTTCTCTATAGGGGATCGGAACGTTAGAGCGACGTTGCAGGGTCTGGCTTCACCGTGTGTCGGTAGGGCGGGCCCCAAGCCCGCCCGACACCTGACAGCGACTGCGAAGACCCTCGAAGGACCGCCAGTCCTTCAGAGAACCATTTTCGCAAAAAAAAGACGCGCGGTCTGAAAGACGAGGCGCATCGTTTTTCGACGGCGGTGGCAGGGTGGCGCTTGAGGCGCCACCCCCTAGAACGACCTCATCTGCATAGTGACCACCCCGATTATTTCTGTGGTTCCTGCTTCCGCACACGAGGTCAGCGGGTCGTGTGCGCTTTCGATTTTTCGCATGGTGATCTCCCGTTCTTCGGCGCCTTCGCGGCGGTTCATGATCACCACCAGATCGCCCAGGCGCGGCTTCAACTCCGACGAGACGAGCAGGATCGATCCGTCAACGATTCCTTCGGTTTTCCAGGTGTCGCCGCGCACGAGGAAAGCCTGCTGCTGCTCGCTCTGATAGCGACGGTCGGACTGGACGGTGAGGTTCAGCTTCTCGGATTTTCGCAAGACGCCGTCTTCCACGATCCCTGTCACGGGGATGTCGCCCTGCATCCATGTGGCGGGGTGGCCGTTCGCGTTGGTCTGCGGATGGCTGCTGATGCCCATCAGGTATTCTGGGGAGCATTCAAGGGCCTGGGCCAGAGCCGGGATGCTTGACTGTCGCAGGGTGGCCTTTTTCCCGATCAGCAGTTCATAGACATAGGACCGCTTGAAGCCGGCCTTTTCTGCGGCCTCGAAGGCGTTCATGTGCAGGGCCTCGAGCCTCTCCTCGATCCGCGCCTTCATCGGGTTTTCCATCCGTTTTTCCCTTGTTTCCGGGCATTTTGTTGCCTCGCTCGGCCACAAGATACGCTGTCAAGGGTAAATCTCCAACTTGTCGGTTGAGGCATGTTGAAAAAAATGCTTGCAAGTTGGATTTAATCCAACTAGCGAGTTGGATATGAACCACAGCGACCAACCCTTTGCCCCCGGCATGCAGGAGATCGCCCGCGCCCATCTTGAGGCGCTGTTGGCGTCCTATAGCACCGCGACGGGCCTGAAAGAAGGCACCATCGGCAAGCTCGTCCAGGGCGACCCGAAATGGGCGCCGGGATTTCGGGGCCGGAACATCGGCATCGGCACATATGACCAGTCCGTGCGCCGGTTCTCGGCCGTCTGGCCCGAGGGCGTCGAATGGCCGGATGCCGTCCCGCGCCAAGCCCCCGAGATGCTGTCGCCCGAAGCTCTGACGAAGCTGAACGCGCGCCTCGGGGCGCGCGCCCCTGTCCATCATTCCGAGGATCGTCCCCATGGCTGACCCCATCAGCGCGGCCGCGCGTGAGTTCGACAAGGCCCGGTTCCGCGGCGCCATTGCCGAGATCAATCGCGAGAAGGAAAAGGCGGCCGAGCATGTCGGCGCGGCCGGTGCTGCGACCAAGAGCGCCGTCGATGCCATGAACCTGAACAAGCACGCGCTGGGGTTCGTGGCCAAGCTGTCGCGCAAGGAGCCCGACGAGCAGGCATCCGCCAGCGAGGCTGCGGTCCTCTACATGCACGCGATGGGCTTCTTCGATCAGGCCGCCCTGGACGGCGGCGCGATCGAACTGATGCGCAAGATCGTGGCCGATGCCGACGCGGGCGTCGCCGGGGCCAAGTCCCCGGTTGTCACTGCGCTCACCCAGCAGTCAGCCACGGCGCCTGCGCACTGACGGGCTTGCCGTGCCGACCCCCTCGTTTCCCCCCTGGCGGATGGTCGAGACGAGGGCGCGGGCGGCGCGGCAAAGGGGCGCTGCGAGCTGCTGCTGCGGCGTCCTTGGGAGGGGCGGGCGGTCACGCGCCCGCCCCTTTTCAATGAGGGGATTGGCCATGACGATTGATCCTGCAGAGATTTCAAGCCTTCGCGCCCTTTGGGCCAATGTCATTCAGCAAGTCGTCCTGGAAACCTGGGAAGACCTGCGCACCTTCCGGGCGGCCCATCACGCGCCCCGCCGTGCCAGCATCCTCGCGTCCTTCGAGCATTACCTGAACTCGCGCGACTTCCAGCATGTCTGCGCGCTGGCCGGGATCGAGCATGGCGCCGGACTGGTCGCTGGGATGATGCGGCTGGCGACCGCCGAGAAACGTCCCGCCTTCTTCGAGAACGGCCGGGCGCTGATGGGTGAGGCGGTCGAATGAACCTCGATCCGCGCCCCGTCCTGTTCCTCGATATCGCCAGCACCACCGGCTGGGCTGTCGGCCGGCTGGATGCTGACCTGCCCACCGAAAGCGGATCGCTGCGGCTGGGTCCCACAGGCTGCGCGTCGTCGGTCCGTTTCGGCGCGCTTCTGGCCTGGCTGGTCCTGCGGCTGTCCGAGACCCGGCACCGGCTGGTCGTGTTCGAGGCCCCTGTCGGCCCCGGCATGCAGGGCGTGACGAACCACAAGACGCAATACCTGCTGACGGGCCTGTGCGCCGTGACCGAGGCCGCCTGTGACCAAACGCAGACGCGGGTGGCGCAGGTGAGCGCACAGGCGGTCCGCAAGGGCCTGCTGGGCCGCAAGCCGCCCAAGGGCGAGGGCAAGGCCATTGTGCTGATGCATGTCCGCGCCCTCGGCCTGACGCCGCGCGACGACAACGAGGCCGATGCCATCGCCGGGCTGCTTTTCACCACGGCCGAGCTGCGCCGCCAGGCCGCCGGCCCACCGCAACAGACGCTGCTTTGAGCCCCCGCGCCGCGGGGGACGTGACCCCCTGCGGCGCGACGATCAACAGGATCATCCGCCATGACCGCCGCCGACCGCCGCGACCTATTTGCCCAGCACGCCGCCGCCGTAGCCCGTGAGCTGTTCGGCGAGGAGAACAAGGCCCTGTCCACGCCGAACAAGGAACTGCGGTTCGGCAAGCAGGGCTCGATCAGCGTCGATGTTCAGACCGGACAGATCTTCGACCACGAGCAGGGCGAAGGCGGCGGCGTGTTGTGGATCATCGCTCGCGAGACCGGTCGCCCTGTCGAGGGCGGCAGCGCGGTCGAGTGGATGCGCGAGCGAGGCTTCTACCTGCCCGACGACGGCCCGCCCGCGCCCGCCTCTGCTGCGCGCCCTGCGGCCCGCCTGGACCCGGCAGGCAACTGGCTGCCGCCCGCGGTGCCCGACAATGGCCGCCTGACGAAGACCTATGACTATGTCGGGCCGGACGGGACGCTGATCTATCAGGCCTGCCGCTATGACTGGGCCGATCCCGCGAACCCCAAGGGGCACAGCAAGACCTTCCTGCAGCGTCTGCCTGACATCACGAAGGCCGGCGGCTGGGCCTACAAGGTCAAGGGCCGGATCACCCCTGTCCCCTATCGTCTGCCCGAGCTGCTGAAGGACATTGGTGCCGGCCGGCCGATCTTCGTCGTTGAGGGCGAAAAGAAGGTCGATCTGCTGCGCGAGATAGGCGTGCCGGCGACCTGCAACCACGGCGGCGCGGGGAAATGGGACGAGGCCCTGATCCCGCTCTTTCGTGGCGCGGACCTGATCATCCTGCCCGACAACGACGACGCGGGGCGCAAGCATGCCGATTTGGTCGGCCGCAGGCTGCAGGATGTGGCGAAGCGGATCCGCACCCTCGACCTGCCCGGCCTGCCCCCCAAGGGTGGCGTCGATGACTGGCTGCCCGCCGGCGGCGATGCCGATCAGCTTTACGATCTGGTTGCCACGCGGGCGCGGCCGTTCGAGGCCGCGCCGTTCCATTCCCGGTTCGGCGCCGTGCAGTGGGACCATCTGGACGAGCCGGGCCAGCGGCATGAATGGCTGGTCAAGAACGTCCTCACGCGGTCGGAGACCTCGTTCCTGCTGGGCGAGAGCCAGTCGGGCAAGTCCTTCATGTGCATCGACCTGGCCATGGCGATCTGCCGCGGCGAGGACTGGTTCGGGCGCAAGGTCGTGCGCGGCGGGGTGATCTATCAGGCGGGTGAAAGCGCCACCGGCGTGCGGCGCAAGCGCCTGCCGGCCTATCGCAAGTTCCACGACTGCGCCGACGAGCCGCTGTCCTTCGTCCTGCTGCAGAACCCGGTCGATTTCTTCAACAGCGACGACGATGTCGAGGCCTTCATCGAGGAATGCCTGCACTGGAAGCGGACCTTCCGCGATCCGCTCGAACTGATCGTGATCGACACCTTCAACCGCGCGACCCCCGGCGCGAACGAGAACGACGGCAAGGACATGGGAATGGTGCTGGCGCGCTGCGAGCGGGTCAGGAAGGCCACGGGCGCGCATGTCATGCTGGTCCACCACCTGAACGCGGGCGGGACCAAGGCACGCGGCCATACCAGCCTGTTCGGCAACGTCGAGAACGTCATCACCGTCCGCAAGGTGCCGGACATGAAGGACGGCAACGCGCGACAGATCCGCGAATGGATCATCAGCAAGCAGAAGGACGGTGAGGACGGGGTCAGCGAGCGGTTCGTGCTGCGCGGCGTGGCGATCGGCATGGACGAGGACGGCGACCCGATCACGTCCTGCGTCGTGGCCGACCCCGCGGGCGCCGACAACCCGGCCGAGCAGTTTCCCGAAGGCAAGGTGGTCAACGGCTTCAACGCGGTTGTCCTGCGCGCGATCTACAGCGCGATGGCGAGCCGGGGCATTCTGGCCCCGGCCGAACTGGGGCTATCCCGCGGGGCGCTGGCGGTGCAGCGGGCCGACCTATGGGACGTGATCCGGTCCGTGCTGGAGGACGATCCGAACGACATCAAAGATGGCGAGACACCGCAGGCCGCCGCAGAACGGCGCGCAGCCGCCCGGCGCCAGAAGGTCAAGCGCGCCCGCGATTACCTCTACCAGCACAAGATCATCGACACGCGCGACGAATGGACCTGGCTGACGGGCCGTCGCGTGCGCGGGTTCGAGGATGCGCCCGGCTTGGGCGACGCCGCGGTCGAGCATCGGCGCGGCCGCAAGAAGCAGGACGACGATTCGAACTTCGTTTCCTTCCCCGCAAAAGACCTTCCCTTCGACATGGGCGATTTCCAATGAGCGACGATTTCTGGACGCCGCGCCGCGTGGCGCAGGAACTGATCGAGGCCGTGACCTGGGCGCGCCATTTCGGCGCGCCGGCCGGGCCATCGGGCATGCGCAGCTCGCTGCCCGCTTTCCTGCCCACCCTTGATGATCATCTTGAGGAGGGATGGGGCGTGCCCGAGGTGGCGGGCGAGGACGGGCCGGATGATCGGCCGCTGCGCATCCCCGTCAGTTCCGAGCGCGCTCAGCAGCTGGATGAGGCATTGAACTGGGTTGGCGTCTATGTGGCGCGCAGCAATCCCGGCACAGCCCGCATGTTGTCGCTCTGGCTGAAATACCGGACGCAGGGCAGGGGAAAAGGCTTTGACCCTGCAATCCGGCGCCTGGGCTTGAGCCGGGGTCATGCCTATCGCCTGCGCGACCGTGGCCTTGGGCTGATCGCGATGGGCCTGACGGCCGATGGGGTGCGGCGATGAACGCGCCCATCCTGCCGGGCCGTCAGCCGTCGGGCAAGCTGTCGATCCGCCAGCAGGCCGATCTGCTGCGCTACATCGTGGCGTGCTGGGCACCCAGCAAGGACCCGGTCTTCGGCACATCGCCCGTGTGGCTGGCCGAGGAGCAGATCGAGGATCTACGAGCCATCGCGCAGACGCTCGACCTGTTCGACCGTCATGGCGCGGGCGAGCACGTCCGAAAGCAGATGCAAAAGGTGAAGCGATGAACCCGCGCTGGGAGCTGTTCAGGGCGGGGACGCCCTTCTATGCGGGCCATGTGATCCTGAAGGGCGGCCGGCGCGTGCCGGTCTTTGACAAGGCGCGCAAGGCCCGCCGTGCTGCGCAGGTCATGTCGGCGGCCGGGATCGAGGAGGCGGTCATCGCCGACCGCCTGCACCGGCCGCTGCCCTTCGTCCGTGCGGCCGCTCGTCCGGTCTTCTCACGGCTAGTGCGCTTGGGCGCGTGAAGTTGGACAATACCCAACTTTTATCTTGCTGCAGTTGGAAACAATCCTTATGACTGGTTAACACGCCGCCTGCGTGCGGTGTGCCAGCCAGAGGACTTCATCATGCAACAGACCAGACGAGAAGATCGGCCTGCGCGCGCGTCAGAGGCCGCGTTCTGATGCGGGCCGCAACCCATTCGCGCCTGGCCGCGTCGCCCCTTGGCGGGGGCGTGGATCGAAACATCTACGGGGGCTGATCATGTCCGACCGAACCATCACCTTGCACGAACTGGACCGGATCGGGCAGGGGATGCCCGATCTGACCGTCCGGCATCTCGCCGGCATCCTGCTGTCTGTGGCCGACGTTCTGCCGCCGAAGCCGATGACGCTTCCGGTCGTTCTGGACGCGCCTGCGGCCCCTGCGCCGGTGGTATCGGACATGCCCCCTGCGGTGGTCGCAGAGCCTGCCTGCGCCGCCTCTGTGGCCCCCGCGCCTGCTCTGCCTCACGACGGGCCTGTGCGACCCTATACGGCCGCCGAGGTCGAGACGCTGGTGCGGCGGCGTGAGGCCGGCGACAGTTATGCCGCCATTGCTGTCGATCTTGAGCGCAGCGTCGAGAGTTGCCGCGCCCGGTATCACAAGGAGCGGGCGCAGCAGGCGCGGACCAGGAATCCGCCGCAGCTCTGGACCATCGAGGAAGATGCGCAGTTGCGCAGCCTGTGGGACGCAGGTGAGACGATGTCCGCCATCGCGCAGGTCATGCGTCGGTCCAGCAAGGTCATTCAGGTGCGCCGCGCCCGGCTGGGGCTGGTGCCGCGCGGAACCTGCGTGGGAGCCGGGCCGGTGGTGGTGGACACGGCGCCGGTGGCGGAGCCTGTCGAGGCGCAACCGGAACCGGAAGATCCACCCGCCGAACCCGCTAATTCGCAACCCGCGCCTGCAGCGGCCAAACCCGCGAAGGCCCCGCTTGCCATCCGCCCGGCGGCTGCGCCTGCCGCCAATCCGAAGGCAAGCGATGACCGCCGGCCGCAGATCAGCGCCATCGTGAGCGCGCTGATGCAGTTGGACGAAGACTTCGAGTCGTCTGACGATCTGCATATCGTCACTCAGCGGTTCAGGGGCCGCAGCTGGGAGGATATTGCTGCCGACCTGGGCTGCGACGAAGCGGCGGCCAAGGCCCGCTGGCGGGCGATCCTAGGCTGCAAGGTCCAGCACAAGGGCGGGATCGTCACCACGCAGGGCTGGTCCGACCTGATGGCCGCCGCGCGGATCGTGGCCGGGGGGCAGGCGGCATGACCGCGCCTTTGTTCGCGGGCTTCGAGGGTGCGCGGCTGTGGTGGGACAGTCATTGCACCTTGACGCAGACGCGCCATACGCCGGATGCGGACATGGCGCGGCACTATGCGGATGCGCTGGGGCAGGGGGCGCAGGGTTTCCGCGACACGCTGCCCGAGCGGTTCAACCCGCGGCAGCGCTGGACCTGCGCGCGCCAGGCCGTGCCCGAGCGGACGCCCATCGTCTGGTCCATGGTCCACTTCGACCAGCCGCTTTATCCTGTTGCCCATGCTCGCGCTGTTGCCAGCCTGATCGGCCCGCATGACCGGCTGATCGCGGTCAACGAACCATCGGTGGGACCGGGCGTATCGGGCCACACCCGCGAGGAGGCCACGCTGATGGCCGCAGCGATGATGGCCGCAGCGCTGGCTGTGAACGCGCAGGTGCGATTCTGGACCTGCGATCCGGCGCATGAGTGCGGCGATCACGTCTGGTGGGCAACGGATCACCTGGTGCGCCTGTTCGGGCCCGCGATCGAGGTGGTGGGAGTGAACTATCACGCCTGCCATGCAGGGGCTCCGCTGCGTGACGTGCTGCGCTGCGCCGCTGACCGTTATCCTGATCGGCGCATCGCGCTGACTGAGACGAGTTGGCACGACGGTCATGCCGAGGCCGAGAGACTGCATCCCGGCATCCGGTCGCGCCGCGAATGGTGGGACCATGTGCAGGGCGAGATTGCCGCCTCCGACGTGCCGCTGGCCTGCGCGACCTGGATGCCATGGCGCGACATGAGTTGGGATCCGGGGCAGCACTGGCCGAACGGGTGGCCAGCATGAAGTGGTCGCCCCAGCAGGCGGCTGCAATTGATGCTGTCGCGGCATGGCACGGCGAGGCGCTGGCCGACAAGATGGCGGGCCGCCGGTTGGCCCACCCGATCATGCGGGTCTTTGGATATGCCGGAACCGGAAAGACCACCATCGCCCGCGCTTTCGCGGAGCGCATCGACGGTCTGACCTGCTATGCCGCCTTCACCGGCAAGGCCGCGCTGATGATGGCGCGCAATGGCTGCGTAGAAGCCTCCACGATCCATGGACTTATCTACAAGGTCGAGGAAGGGCTCGACGGTCGCGTGACCTTCCGGCTGGACCGGGACAGCGGGGCCGCCACCGCCGACCTGCTGGTGATCGACGAATGCTCGATGGTGGACGAGGAGATCGGGCAGGATCTGCTGTCCTACCGCACGCCCATCCTTGTCCTGGGCGACCCCGCGCAGTTGCCGCCGGTCAAGGGCGCGGGGTTCTTCACCGCGGCGACGCCCGACGTGATGCTGACCGAGATCCATCGCCAGGCGAAAGGCAATCCGATCATTCGCCTGGCCACGACTGCCCGGCAGGGCGGGCGGATCGAGATCGGGGAATATGGCGACAGCCGCGTGGTGCCGCGCGGCACGCTGCGGCCGGACGACATTCTGGCTGCCGGTCAGGTGCTGGTGGGCAAGAACGCCACCCGGCGCAGCTACAACCAGCGCATCCGCCGCCTGCAGGGCTTTGACAGCCTCTATCCTGCTGCCGGCGAAAAGCTGGTCTGCCTGCGCAATGACAAGACGAAAGGCGTCTTCAACGGAGGCCTGTTCACAGTCACCGAGACTGCGCGCCGGGTGGATCACGATCACGTCGAGATGGTTCTGCAGTCGGATGACTTTCCCGATCGGGCTGCCATCGACGTGAAGGTGCGGCGCGAATTCTTCGACGGTGATCCGCAGACGATCCCGTGGCAAGAACTGCGCAGCACCCAGCAGTTCGACTTCGGCTATGCGCTGACCGTCCACAAGGCGCAGGGCAGCCAGTGGGGCGATGTCGTCGCCTATGACGAAAGCGCCATGTTCCGCGAGGACGCGCGACGGTGGGTTTATACGGCCCTGACCCGCGCTGCCGAACGCATCACCCTTGTCACCGACTGAATAGGAGCGCGCCCATGCGCTATGACCTTTCCGAACACCTGTGCCGCCAGATCGCATTCAGCCGGGCCACCTTCGGGCCTGGTCCGCGCACGGCTGGAATCATCGATCACATCCGCAAGGAACTGGCCGAGGTCGAGGCCGCTGGCGGCGCGCCCGAGGAATGGGCGGATGTGGTCATTCTCGCCCTGGACGGCCTGACCCGGTCGATCCTGTTCGCCCCGGACGGATGCGCCTACACCGACGACGCCGCGGCCGAGGCATCGCACATGATCCGCGAGAAGCAGGGGATCAACGAGCGGCGTACCTGGCCGGACTGGCGCACCGCGGCCGAAGGGAAGGCGATCGAGCATGATCGCGGGGCTGAAGAATACCGTGCGGGTATTATGCGCGCAAAAGGCATGTGCATTCTGACCGAACAGGATTTGGCGGAAGGCGACTGGGGCTCGAAGGGCCGCGATATGGCTGCAAGGTTGGCAGATCGCATCCAACAGATGTCTGGGCCAAATGCCACAGCTTCTGCGGAGGCTGTGACCCACCCGCTTGATCCCTCGTCAAGGTAGTTGGACAATATCCAACTTAACGCTTGCGCCGCTGCTGATGTTGGATTAAATCCAACTAAGCGGCGGCGCTGAACATTCCAGCCCCGCCGCGGGGCTGACCTACTCCCCAGCCCCTGCCGAACAGCGCGCCATCCCCCGGTGGGGCGCTGCCTGCCCCGCGCGGTCCCGGATCCCCGCGCGGCAACTGCCCGGCGGCCGGTCAGGCCGCGTCGCCGGGCCTTTCTCGCCAGGAGCATCCCATGACCCACCACATGACCTTCGAGGACGCGAAGCGCGTGCTGCGCAACCCGTCCATGTTCACGCAGGCCGAGGTCGACGAGGCGCACAAACTGCGCCTGGACGAGCAGCGCGAGGCCGCCCGTCCGGCCCTTGCTCCCATCGAGATCCCGCCTGACGGCTTTCCCGAGCCCGATGATACTGGCCGCACGGGATGGGGCATCGGCTTGGCGCTGCTCTGCGCAATCGCCGGGTTCCTCATGGTGCTGGCGGTGCTGCTGCAATTCGCCGCGCCTTTCGCGGCCGAACTGTTCGGCTGGGTTCTGAACATCGTCGAGGGCTTCTGGTTAGTCGCCCTCGTATTGGCGGGGGTGCTGTGATGGTCCGCCTGACGATGCCCCCGCCCGACCTGTCACCCATGTGCTGCTATCGGTGCGGGCCGTTCCCGCCCCCCGCGCAGCGCCGCCGGCACCACGCCGGCACCATCGAGTGCCAGGACGCGCCAGTGACGGTGACGTTCGAGGCGCCGATCGAAGCTCATGACCAGAAGGCTGGGGGTGCGGCATGACAGCGCCACTCTCCTATACCGATTTCCTGCGCGCCAAGGCTGCCATCGCCCCGAAGTTCGGCGGTCTGCAGGTGGCCGAGGCCGACCTGAACCCCGCGCTGAAGCCACACACCCGCCGCATGGTGACTTGGGGCCTGAACGGCGGCAGGCGTGCATGGTTCGCGAGCTTCGGCCTGCACAAGACGGCAACGCAACTGGAGACGATGCGCGTCCTGACCGAGACCACGGGCAGGCCGACCTTGATCACCGCTCCGCTGGGGGTGCGCCGCGAATTCATGAAAGAGGCGCAAGACCGCTTCCGGGGGTCCTATGCCGTCGATCTGCGCTTCATCCGCGACACGGACCAGGTGGACGGGCCGGGCATCTACCTGACGAACTACGAGAGCGTGCGCGAGGGCAAGGTGCGCCCGGATCCTTTCGTCGGCGTCAGCCTGGATGAGGCCGCGATCCTGCGCGGCTTCGGGGGCACGAAGACCTTCCGGGAATTCATGGCTCTGTTCGCCGGCGATGACCGGCGCGATGGTGGCAACATCAAGACCGATGGCGTGCCCTATCGGTTCGTTGCCACCGCCACGCCCAGCCCGAACGACTATATCGAGCTGCTATCTTATGCCGGCTTCCTCGATGTGATGGATATCGGTCAGGCGAAGACTCGGTTTTTTAAGCGCAACAGCGAGAAGGCTGACGCGCTGACCCTGATGCAGCACAAGGAGCGCGAGTTCTGGCTGTGGGTCGCGTCCTGGGCGCTGTTCGTCACGCGGCCGTCCGATCTCGATCCGGCATTTTCGGACGAAGGCTATGACCTGCCGCCGCTCGACGTGCGCTGGCACGAACTGCCGGTCGATCATCTGGCCGGCGCCGGGGCCGAGAAGAGTGGTCAGAAGCGCATGTTCCGCGATGCCACGGTCGATCTGTCGGCCGCGGCCCGCGAGAAGCGCGACAGCCTGCCGAGCCGGGTTGCGAAGCTGATGGAACTGCGGGCCGAAGATCCGCCCGCGCACCGTCTGATCTGGCACGATCTTGAGGCCGAGCGGCACGCGATCGAGCGCGCCATCCCGACCGTCGCCACCGTCTATGGCGCACAGGATCTGGAGGAGCGTGAGACGCTGATCGGTGATTTCGCTGATGGCCGGGTGCAGGAGCTGGGCGCCAAGCCCGTGATGCTGGGGTCCGGCACCAACCTGCAGCGCCACTGCGCCTGGTCTGTCTTCCTCGGCATCGGCTTCAAGTTCAACGACTTCATTCAGGCCGTCCACCGGCTGCGCCGCTTCGGCCAGCAGGCCGAAAGCGTCCGGCTCGACCTGATCTACACCGAGGCCGAGCGCGAGGTGCGCCGCTCGCTCGAGCGGAAATGGCGGCAGCACAACGACATGGTTCAGAAGATGATCGACATCGTGAAGGAATACGGCCTCTCCGAGATCGCCATGCAGCAGGCGCTTGTTCGGGCCCTGGGCGTGGAGCGGGTGGAGGTGACGGGGCCGGATTACCGCATCGTCCACAACGATTGCGTGGACGAAACGCGGCGGATGGACGATGCGTCGGTGCAGCTGATCGTCACCTCTATCCCGTTCAGCACCCAGTACGAATACAGCCCGAATTTTTGTGATTTCGGCCACACCGACGACGATCCGCATTTCTGGCAGCAGATGGGCTATCTGATCCCCGAGCTGCTGCGCGTGCTGGAGCCTGGCCGTATCGCCGCGATCCACGTCAAGGACCGGATCATCCCGGGCGGGATCAACGGCTACGGGTTCCAGACCCTGTCCACCCTGCACTGCGACTGCATCCGCGAGTTCCAGCGCCACGGCTTCGCCTATCTCGGGATGAAGACCATCACAACCGATGTCGTGCGCGAGAACAACCAGACCTATCGCCTCGGCTGGTCGGAGCAGTGCAAGGACGGTTCGCGCATGGGCTGCGGCGTGCCGGAATATCTTCTGATCTTCCGCAGGCCGCCCACCGATCGCTCGAACGGCTATGCCGACCGGCCGGTGCGGAAGGCCAAGAAGGAATGGGACCCCGAGGCGAAGGACTGGAAGCACGAACTGGGCTACAGCCGGGCGCGCTGGCAGATCGATGCCCACGGCTACATGCGGTCCAGCGGGGACCGCAACCTACTGCCGGGCGATCTGGACGGCCTGGACGCCGACAAGATCTACAAGGTCTGGAAGAGCTTCAACCTGACGGCGGTCTATGACTTCGAGCATCACATTCGGATCGCCGAAGGCCTCGAGATGATTGGTCGGCTGCCGCCGACCTTCATGCTCCTGCCACCGCACAGTCTGCACCCCGATGTCTGGTCGGACGTGGCGCGGATGATGACCATCAACGCCGAGCAGGCGCGCAAGGGACAGGAAATGCACCTGTGCCCTCTCCAATACGACATCGTCGACCGGGCAGTCGCCCAATACACCGAGCCGGGCGAGACGGTCTTCGATCCGTTTGGCGGGCTGATGACCGTGCCTTTCCGTGCGGTGAAGCTGGGCCGCAAGGGCATCGGTGTCGAACTGAACAAGGGCTATTGGCTGGACGGCTGCAAATACGTCGAGGCGGCCTCGCGCGAGGTGGCGACACCCAGCCTGTTCGACTTCCTCGATGTGGCCAAGGTCGCGCCCAAAAAGGCGCGGAGGATCGCATGAGTACCGGCCCCCTCTACCTGCGCCAGATCTCGCCGCACTGCACGAGCCATGAGCGGCTGCAGATCGGCCCCGAAAAGAGGCCGCGGCCCGTGGCCGTGCCGAAGGGGATCACGGCCGCACAGATCAACGAATTTCTGCGGTCCCTGCCGCGACCCAAGCCCGAGGACTTCGAATGACGCTCCCTCTCATCATCGACAGTTTTGCCGGCGGCGGTGGCGCGTCCACCGGCATCGAGATGGCCCTCGGGCGCTCGCCCGACGTGGCGATCAACCACAGCGAGGCGGCGCTGGCCCTGCACGCGGCAAACCATCCCGAGACGCTGCACCTAGACAGCAACATCTGGGACGTCGATCCGCGCACCGTCACCGGCGGGAAGCCGGTGGGGCTGCTGTGGGCAAGTCCGGATTGCTTCCCTGCTGGCACCATGATCCTCACCGATCGCGGCTACCGCGCTATCGAAACCATCCTCGAGGGTGACCACGTCCTGACCCATACCGGGCGCTATCGTCGAGTCTATGCCACGATGCAGGCTTTGAAGGCCGTTCGCCAGATCGACGTGCAGGGCGTTCCGACGATCACCGTGAGCAACGAGCACCCATTCTACGCCCGAACGATGCACAACGTCTGGGACAACGCCAACCGGCGTTATCAGCGCACTCTGGACCCAGCTGCATGGGTGCCCGCGAAAGATCTTCGCGCGGGTGCTGCGCCGATGAATGCTGCCGGCGGCGACCGGCATTTTTGCGCGACGCCATGCTCCTTCGAGAACATCGCCATCCCCGAGGTGGGCGGGCGCGGCATCGCGCTGGACGAACGGCTGATGTGGCTCGCTGGCCGCTATGTCGGCGACGGCTGGTCCCGCCGGGGCAGGATGAAGCCCGGCGCCTGCCGCGGTGCGAGGTCGAGCGGCTCATCCCCGAGCGTCAGAAGGATGTCACCAGGTTCCTGGAACGCCATGTCTATGGCGGCTTCGACGGCCATATGGTCGGCTTCAAGATCGTTTATGGCGACCTGCTGAAGCCATTTCCTCTGGCCCATGCCGCATTGGCCCACATGATCGTCTGGCCGGTCACGACCATTCACCTTTACCGGGCGAATACATTGGCCACCTTCGTGTCCAAGCGGCGGATGGTGGAATTCGGCGCTTCGCATTCGGACGCGGGAAATTGGGAGGATGTGCCCCCGATCACTGCGGACCGTGCCGAACTGGTCGAATTCGCGGCCGAGCAGGCATCGTTCCGGGCCCGAGCCGCCGCGCTGTTTCCCCATGCGCTGACCGTCCGTTACGAGGATCTGCGCGCGTCCTTTCTGGCCATTCTGTGGCATCTGGGCGTGCCGGATGCGCCCTTCACGGAGCAGCTGCGGAAGCTCGCGCCGGTCGATCTGCGGGAGGCGGTCGCGAACTATGACGAGGTCGCGGACTTCGATGCCGAGGCGGCGTGACAGAGCGTGACGGCCAAGGCGGCCCACTGTCACGGAAACTGTCACGCCCTTGCCCGAGGGCACCTTGCAGGCAGGGCGTGACAGGAATTGATCCGGCAGAAATGATTTAATATCAACGATCAAGACTCTTGCTGTGACAGCCCGTGACGGATTTTAGCCCGCATGTCACGCTCTAAACACGCCTTCTGTCACGCCTGTGGATAACCGAACTACTGTCTCCTGCCCTTTGCCGTCTCGCGCGAATGTGAACGAAATGGATTTCAGCCAACAAACACAGGGGAAAGTCGGACTTAAACCAGCCTCGCCGCGACCTTGCCTCGCGCAGTTGTGATTTGATAAATCGGCCGTTCGACCCCCTTTTCTCGTGGTGCGGGCCACCCGTGCATCCAAGCACGTGCGCGGCCTCTTTCCACTAAGGGTTCAGAGACTGACCAAGGCCCCCTAAGGGGCCGTTAGGTCAGTTTCTCTGGAACTGGTTCTTTCCAACTCAGAGCTACAGAAGATCCTACAGTGAAGCGTAGGAAATCCGCGCGCGAGGCTGCAGCCCCGTGACAGCCCGTCACGCCCAACGCGCGCCCATGAGGGGCGCGCTGGACAACCACCAGGACCTCCCCATGGCCAAGGTCGTCATCCGTGAACTCGATGGCATCCGCCAGGCCTTCGAGGAAATGATCCGCGACGTGGGCGAGAAGAAAGCCCGCAAGGTCATGATGCGCGCCATGAACCACGAAGGCGCGAAAGGCTTTACCGCAATCAAGCGCGCCGTCCGAAAACAGACCGGCCTGAAAGCCGGCGTCGTGTCGAACAGCATCCGTTTCAGAAAGGCCGGAACGGAGGCGCTGAAGATCGAATACCGCGCGACCGGAAAGCCAACCGGCCTGTCCCATTTCAATCCGCGCCAATTCAAATACGGCGTTCGTGCCCGGCCGTGGAACAGGTCGCAGAAATTCGAACGCGCCTTTATCGTTCGAAGCCTCGGCGGAAACGTCTTCATCAACACCGGCGGGCCGAGCAGGAAGTCAGGCCGCAATAACGCCATCCAGCGCCTTTGGGGACCGATCGTCCCGAACGAGATGATGCGCGACGACAGCATCCAGTTCTTCGACGAACTCAGCCCGAAGGTTCTCGACCGCACCCTGCAGCAGTTGGTCTACCTGATGGGCGT
>ENA-UOUJ01000683-UOUJ01000683.1-activated-sludge-metagenome-genome-assembly--contig:-NODE-683-length-20846-cov-6.736617_pt1 | contig 20846 bp, 11 predicted proteins | sample MGYA00249839_ERZ747224 | MGnify/ENA primary metagenome ERZ747224 (study PRJEB28782, sample SAMN03220277) | activated sludge metagenome | biome: wastewater; feature: sewage sludge; material...
AGTCGTTTCTTCCGGAACGCCGGGCGTGCGGGACGCGCGGATGGGATGCTCAGAACGGATAGTGGCGCGGGCTCGTCTGCATCGTGATCCAGCGCAGCTCGGTGAAGGCCTCGATGCCGGCCTGGCCGCCGAAGCGTCCCCAGCCCGAGTCCTTGACCCCGCCGAAGGGCATCTGCGCCTCGTCGTGCACGGTGGGCCCGTTGATGTGGCAGATGCCCGACTGGATGCGTCCGGCCACCTGCCAGGCGCGCGCCAGGTCGCGCCCGAACACCGCGGCGGCGAGGCCGAAGGGGTTGTCGTTGGCGCAGGCGATGGCGGCCTCGGTGCCGTGCACGCGCACGATCGCCTTCACCGGGGCGAAGGTCTCCTCGTGGTAGATGCGCATCTGCGCGGTGACCTCGTCGAGCAGCGTGGCGGGCATCAGCGTGCTGTCGGCCTTGCCGCCGCACACGAGCCGCGCGCCCTTGGCGAGGGCGTCGTCGATGAGCGCGTTGCAGCGCTCGACCGTGCGCTGGTCGACCACCGAGCCGAGCACCACCGGGCCCTTGCGCGGGTCGCCCAGGGGCAGGCCCTGCGCGCGCGCCGCCAGGCGGGCGACGAAGTCGTCGGCTACCGCCGCGTCGACGATGATGCGCTCGGTCGACATGCAGATCTGGCCCGAGTTGGCGAAGGCGCCGAAGGTGGCCGCCGCCACCGCGGCGTCGAGGTCGGCGTCGTCGAGCACCACGAAGGGGGCCTTGCCGCCGAGTTCGAGCACCGCCGGCTTGAGGTACTTCGCGCAGGTCTGCGCGATCAGCCGGCCGACATGGGTCGAGCCGGTGAAGTTCACCCGCCGCAGCGCCGGGTGCGCGACCATGGCCTCGACCACCGTGCCGGCGTCGGCCGGGGCGTTGGTGACGAAGTTCACCACGCCCGCCGGCAGCCCGGCGTCCTGCAGCGCCTCGATGATCAGGCCGTGGGTGGCCGGGCACAGCTCCGAGCCCTTGAGCACGACGGTGTTGCCGCAGGCGAGCGGGGTGGCGATCGCGCGCACGCCCAGGATCACCGGCGCGTTCCAGGGCGCGATGCCGAGCACCACGCCAGCGGGCTGGCGCACCGCCATCGCCACCGAGCCGGGCACGTCCGAGGGGAGGATGCTGCCCTCGATACGGGTGGTCAGCGCGGCCGCCTCCAGCAACATGCCGGCCGCCAGGTGGACGTTGAAGCCGGCCCAGATCGCCGAAGCGCCGGTCTCCGCAGCCATCGCTGCGGTGAAGGCCTCGGCGCGCGCCTCGAGCGCTTGCGCGGCCTTCATCAGCAGTGCGCGGCGCTCGCCGGGGCCGGTGGCGGCCCAGGCGGGGAAGGCCGCGGCGGCGGCCTCGACCGCGGCCACCGCGTCGGCGGGGGTGGCGGCCGGGGCGCGCGTGGCGACGCCGTGGTCGAGCGGGTTGCGGCGTTCGAAGCGGGCGCCGTCCGTGGCGCTGCGGTGCTCGCCGCCGATCAGCAGGTGGATCTCGTTCATCGTTGGTTTCCTCTGCGCGAGGGCGACCGCGCACGCCTGGCGCGTGCGCACGGCCGCCGGTGGGGGATCAGATGCTGATGCCGCAGCGTCCCGGGGCGATGATGTTGTTGGGGTCGAGGGCGCGCTTGAGGCGGCGCTCGACGTCGCGCTTGACCGGTCCGTAGGTCGCCGCGACCTTCTCGGCGAAGGCGGTGTTGGCGCGATACACGCCGTAGCCCTCGCGCGCGAAGGTGTGCAGCAGCTCGTCGAAGCAGGCGTGGGCCTTCTTCATCTGCTCGGCATCGCTGCGATCGTAGAGCAGGTCGATGACGTGGTGCATGTCGCGCCAGCCCACGATGAACTCGCCCACATAGTCGAAGCCGTACTTGGCGAGGATGTCCTTGGCCATGCGCATCTGCTTGAGCGTCTCGCTGCCCTTGGCCTGCGACACCGGCGCGAACCACATCGAGCCGCCGCCCCCACGCCAGTTGTAGAGGTCGAACTCGCCCAGGTTGGGCTTGCCCTTCATCAGGTCGAAGCGGTACTGGGTGGCGCGCCCGCCCTGCTCGGTGGAGTCGGTGATGAGGGTGCCGCCGGTAGCCGCGGCCACCTGCTCGATGATCTTCCAGTTCGCTGCGTTGGTCTCCGGCGTGCCGTAGAGCGCCGCATACACGTTCCAGGCGCCGAGGTTGTGGTCCTTGCGGATCTTACGCACCGCCTCGTCGCTGATCGCGCCCGGGCCCGGGTGGTAGTCGGCGCGGTTGACCTTGGCGCAGGGCGCCTCCCACAGCGTGTGGGCGATCACCACCGCGTTCGGGATCACCATCGCGATGCGCAGCGGGCGCAGCGCGTCGACGATCTTGGTGATGTCGGCGTCTTCCGGGTACTGGATCAGGAAGGGCCGGTAGTCGGGCGGCGCCGGCATCAGCCACATGCCCATCTTGGTGACGATGCCGTAGTTGGATTGGGTGAAGATGCCGTCGAGCGTCGGCCCGTAGCCCCACTTGAAGACCTGCCAGGTGTTCGAGCCGGGCATCGAGCCCATGCCGGTGCGCAGCACCTCGCCGTCGGCGAGCACCACCTCCATGCCCGACGAGAACAGGAAGTGCTCGCCGTAGGGGGTGTAGCCCACACCGCGGTCGACCATGTTGCCGAGCGGGCCGGCGATCACCGAGGGGGCGGGGCAGGAGAACCACAGCGGCAGCTTCTTCTCCTGCAGGTAGTCGTAGAGCTGCTGGTAGGTGACGCCGGGCTCGACGAGCGCGGTGCACAGGTCGGCATCGACGTCGAGGATGCGGTTCATGCGGCGCAGGTCCATGACCAGCTGGCCGCGCTCGACCGGGGCGGCCGAGCCGTAGCCCAGATTCTTGCCGGTCGAGATCGGATAGACCGGGATGCGGTGCTGGTTGAGCACCTTCATGATGGCCTGGATCTGCTCGACGCTGTCGGGCATCACCGCGGCGGACGGGGCGTGCTGCTCGTCGGGCACGGCCATCATGATCTTGTTGTAGGGGGCGAGGGCGGTGTCCTCGGCCACGACGTAATCGGCGCCGACGATCGTGCGGATCTGGGCGAGGGCCTGTTCGAAATCGCTCGCACTGACGCCCTTGGGCAGCACGTTGCGCGGGGTGGTGGTCATGGTGTCTCCGGGTGCGGAAGGCGGGGGGATGGCGTTTGGGTGGCGGTCCGGCGGTTCACAGCCGGATCAGGAAGGAGGCGAGCGCTTCGTCCGTGCCGGCGGCTGCCGGCAGCGGCGCGCGTGCGCCCAGGGCCGCTTCGCCCAGGGTGGCGCGGTAGAAGTGCTCGACGTGGGTGGTCGGGCGCAGGGCCGGTTCGTGCCAGGCGAGCGCCTCGCCGCAGGCGGTGGCGCTGCAGGCGTGGCGGGTGGCGCCCTGCGTGGCGAGGCGATGGTGGCCGTGGGCGAGCAGGTGCGCGCCACGGCTCGCCGCCATCGCCAGGAAGACGACCGCCGAGGCGTCGTCCATCACGCCGAGCAGGCGGGTGCCGCGCGGCAGCGAGAGCAGCGCGTCGACCTGGTCGGAGCGGCGCAGGGCGGCTGCGTCGCGGGCCTGGACCGGAAGCGGCCGGCCGCCGTTGCCGAGCGCGGCGGCGAGGCGGTGCGCGAGGCTCAGCGCGCCGGCGCGGTCGGCCTGGCCGAGCACCACCACCGCTGTCGCCGCGCCGTCGGGAGAGGCCAGTGCCGCCGCAGTCGCGGGCAGGCCGGCGAGCGGGGCGCCGAGCAGCAGGCCGCCGCCCGTGCGGCGGAAGAATTCACGTCGGTCCATGGTCGGCTCCTACTGCGCTTTCGTGGCGGGTGCTGCGGGCGAGGCCGGCGCGGTGGCGCTGGCCGGCGCGGCGGACGTGGCGGGCGATTGGGACACCCAGCGCGCGACGCTGGCGAGCGCGGCGTTGTCGATCTCGCTGCTGCGGAAGCTCGGCATCGCGCGGAAGCCGTGGCGCACCACGTTCTCGATGTAGGCCACGGGCAACTCGCGGCCGAGGATCGCCGGGCCGACGCCTGCGTCATGGCAGAAGCCGCACACCTTGGCGTAGGTGCGGTCGCGCTCCTGCGCGGGAGGGTCGGCCGCGAGGGCGAGCTGGGGACAGCCCAGCACGAGGCTGGCGACGAGGATTCGGGTCTTGTTCGGCTGCATGGTTCTCCTCCTTGGCTGGGGTATGGATTCCCCGTTGGAGGAGTACAAAGCAAGGGGCGGGCCAGGGGGCGCCTTATTGTTGAATATCAAACAATTGCGCGGATCGTGCGTGCGTGGCCGGGCTGTCGAGCTGCGGGAAGGGTGTTGCGGTTTGCGACAGCGCAGCCCGTGGGGAGGGCCAGGGAGGGGGCGAGGCCCGCGCCGGCCAAGGCTTGCGGGCCTCGCGTCGCGTCCTGCGACAGTGTTGCAGGATGCGACGGGGACGCGCTGCGACGCGCCCCGCGTGCCGCTACGGTCGCGCGGCCTCTTCCGCCTGCGCGCGCAGCAGGCGGTAGATGGTCGAGCGCGCGATGCCGAGCCGGGCGGCCGCGGCACTGACGTTGCCGTCGAGCTTGTCGACCACCCAGCGCAGGTAGGCCTGCTCCATCTCGGCGAGCGGGACGATGCGCTCGAAGCCGCCGCGGCCGGCGCTCGCGGCCGTCGTCGCGCCCGGGTGCAGCAAGGCATCGATGCGGGCCGCGTCGATACGGTCGCCGTCGGCGAAGACCAGCAGGCGCTCGATCACGTTGCGCAGCTCGCGCACGTTGCCCGGCCAGGCATGGTCGATCAGGCGCTGCAGGGCCTGGGGCTCGACGCGCGGGGCGGGCGTGCCGGGATGGCGCCGCACCGCCTGGCGCAGCAGGTGCTCGACCAGCAGCGGGATGTCCTCACGGCGCTCGCGCAGCGGCGGCACGACGATATGGACGACGTCGAGCCGGTACAGCAGGTCGTGGCGGAAGCGGCCTTCGCCGACGAGCGCCTCGAGGTCGCGGTGGGTGGCGGCGATCACGCGCGCGCCGGTGCGGCGCACGGCGCTGGCGCCGAGCGGGCGGAACTCGCCGCTGTCGAGCACGCGCAGCAGCTTGGCCTGGCAGGCGAGCGGCAGCTCGCCGATCTCGTCGAGGAAGAGGCTGCCCGTGCTCGCGAGCTCGAACAGGCCCTCGCGGTCCGCGCTCGCGCCGGTGAAGGCGCCGCGCTTGTGGCCGAAGAGCTCGCTCTCGACCAGTTCGCCCTCGAGCAGGCCGCAGTTGACCGGCACATAGGCCTCGCCCGCGCGCCGGCTCCAGCGGTGCAGCGCCGCGGCCACCACCTCCTTGCCGGCGCCGCTCTCGCCGGTGAGCAGCACCGGCACGTCGAGCGTGGCCGCGCGCCGCACCTGCTCGAGCATTTGCAGCCACGCCGGGCTGTCACCGACCATGCCGTCGTCGTCGCGGCTGCGCCGGCGCTGAACCTCGACCGCGAGCGCGTCGCAGCGGCGCGCGAGCGAGCTGCGTTCGAGCGCGCGCGCGACCACAAGGTCGAGCTCGGTGAGCTGGTAGGGCTTGGTGAGGTAGTCGAAGGCGCCCAGCTTCATCGCCGCGATCGCGCTGTCGATGCTGCCGTGGCCGGTCAGCACCACGACCTCGGTGCGCGGCGCGAGCTGCTTGATGCGCTCGAGCAGCTCGATGCCGTCCATGCCCGGCATCTTGATGTCGATGAGGGCGAGCTCCACGCCACCTTCTTCGATGCAGCGCAGCGCCCCGTCGCCGTCGCCGGCCTCGCTGATGCGGTAGCCCTGGCGGCCGAGGCGTCCGCCGAGCAGCTCGCGGTAGAGCTCCTCGTCGTCGACGATCAGGATGTGACGTGCGTTCACGGGTCGATCACTCATTCCTTGCGGCTCCCGCTCCGTCCTCCGCCAGCGGCAGCGCCAGGCGGAACCACGCGCCGCCCTGCGGCCGGTTGCCACAGGCGATGCGGCCGCCCAGCTCGTTCATGATCGCGTAGCAGATCGACAGGCCCAGCCCGGTGCCCTTGCCCGGCGGCTTGGTGGTGAAGAAGGGATCGAAGACGTGCTCGGCGACCCCCGGCGCGAAGCCCGGCCCGCTGTCGCCGATCTCGAGCTCGATGCCCTCGCTGCCGGCGCGCGCGAGGATGTCGATGCGCCCGCTGCCGTTCATCGCGTCGCAGGCGTTCTTGATCAGGTTCTGCAGCACCTGTTCGAGCAGGGCCGGGCTGGTCCGGGCCTGGGGCAGGCCGGGGGCGATGTCGACCGTAAGCTCGATGCCGCGGGTGAGGCCGGCGTCGTTGAAGAAGGCCAGGCGCTCGGCGACGAAGAGGCCGATGTCCACCGTCTCCAGGCTGGCGCTCTGGCGGCGCGAGAAGGCGAGCAGGTTGGCGGTGATTGCCTTGCAGCGGTGGGCCTGCTGCTGGATGGTCGCAAGGCCTCGACGCAGCTGCGCGAAGCGTGCGTCGTCGCCGTGCGGTGCGCACTCGTCGAGCAGGGACTGGAGCTCCTCGGCATAGCCCGACACCAGGCCGAGCGGGTTGTTGATCTCGTGCGCCACGCCCGAGGCGAACTGGCCGAGCGCGCTCAGGCGGTTGGCCTGCGCGAGCTCGCGCTCCATCTGCCGGCGCGCGGTGATGTCGCGCGCCACCCCGATCACGCCCTCGGCGACGTCGCGGCCGACGAAGAGGGTGGAGTTGACCTCCAGCACCACGCTGCCGCCTTCGCGTCCGGCGAGCGCGATCTCGAAGGGGCGCCCGGCCTCGCCGGCGATGCGGCGGGCGAAGTCGCGCTCGATGCGCGCGGCCGACGCGGCCGGCATGAAGTCGCCCACCGCGTGGCCGATCGCCGCCTCGGCTGCGGCGCCGAGCAGCTCGGCCATGCGGGTGTTGACGAAGCTCAGCCGACCCTGGCCGTCGAGGATGTAGACCGCCTCGTTGATCACGTCCTGGACCTGCTGCTCGCGCGACTCGATGCGGCGCGCGTACTCGGTGAGCTCGCGCTCGCGCTCGAGCTGGGCGCTGATGTCGAGCGCCAGCCCGCTGTAGCCCACGATGCGATCGTCCTTGAGCACCGGCTCGACCTGCAGCCGTACCGGGAAGGGCAGGCCGGCGGCGTCGCGCATCACCAGGTCGAGCGTGGTGGTGCTGCGGCGCGCGGCGATCTCCTTGAGGAAGGCGGTTGCGCGCGCGGTGTAGTCGGTCAGCACGAGGTCCTTCAGGCGCAGCGCGGGGAGCTGCGCCTCGCTCACCCCGAGGCGCAGGCGCGCCGCCTTGTTCAGGTGCAGCAGGCGCCCCGAAGCGTGCAGCGCGAACGCCATCTCGGGGAGGTCCTCGATGAGGTTGCGGTAGCGCTGCTCCGAGGCCTCGAGCTCGCGGGTGCGCTCGTGCACCCGGCTCTCGAGCAGGTTGATGCGGTCGCGCAGGTTGAGCGGCTTGAAGTATTCGCGCAGGCCGGCGAGCTCGGGCGCGCAGTCGCTGGCGTTCATCAGCGTCCACGCGCACTGCGGGTCGCCGCAGCCCTCGCAGGCCGTCTCCACGCAGATCATGTCGGCCTCCAGCACCCGCGAGGCGAAGCCCGAGGCGTAGCCGGTGAGCGTCCAGCACACCGGCTCGTCGGCGCGGCCGAACAGGCGCAGGTGCTGCTCGGCCTCGTAGGAGTGCCGCCAGCGCCCGCTCATGCGGTAGCGCCCGCTGGCGCGGTCGAGCTCGAGCGCGTCGGGCTCGACCTCGGCGATGCCCGAGAACATGTGGGTGCGCGGTCCGCCGAGGATGAACTCCTCCAGGCTGTCCGGGTGCATGTAGGCGGCGAGCAGATCGGCGTCCTCGTAGCCGCAGCTGAAGCCATAGCGCGTGAGCACCACCTTGGCGATCTCGCTGCCCAGCGTCTCGACCAGCTCCTTGCGCAGCGCGCCCATCGAGTCGGCATGGACGAGGATCGCGCGCCGTCCGCAGAAGCGGATCGCGCCGCTCTCCGGCATGAAGTCGATCAGCGCGTTGAAGTCGAGCTCGTCCGAACGCATCGCCAGCAGGACCTCCGCGCGGCCAGGGAAGAAACCCGGCGGGCGCCAAGCCGGCCGCCGGGGAGGCTGCAGTCTCGCCCAATTCGCAGTACCCGTCCACGCCGCGACGATCGCGACCTCCCGTGGCATGCGTCGGCGCGTGCCGTGGCTCACGGCGCGAATCGGCGCGAGCGGCTACCCTGAGCGCCTTGCGCATACCGCGCGCTCGTGGAAAACGCGATGATCGATCCAGGACGGCCGCCCGACGAGCCCGAGCGCCTTGCCGAACTGCATGCGCTGGCGATACTCGATACGCCGCGCGAGGACGCCTTCGACAACCTGATGCAACTCGCCGCGTCGATCTTCGCGGTGCCGATCGCGCTCGTCTCGCTGGTGGACGAGGCCAGGCAGTGGTTCAAGGCCGCCCATGGTCTGTGCGCCGGGCAGACGCCGCGCGATGTCTCCTTCTGCACCCACGTGGTGTTCTCGAGCGAGGCCCTGGTGGTGCCGGACGCCGCTAGCGACCCGCGCTTCGCCGACAACCCGCTGGTCACCGGCGCGCCGTACGTGCGCTTCTACGCCGGCGAACCGCTGCGTTCGGAGAGGGGCTTCGTGCTCGGCACCCTGTGCCTCATCGACACCGCGCCGCGCCGCTTCGAGCCGGCCGAGCTCGCGCGCCTGCAGCTGCTCGCGCGCCAGGCCGAGCAGCTGATCCGCCTGCACCAGAAGCGCCAGCGCCTGGCCGACGAGGCCCGTCGCAGCGCGCGCATTGCCGCCCGCTACCAGGCGATCAACGAGGGTGCGGCGGCGGGCATCCTGCGCATCGACGGGCGCGGGCGCGTCATCGAGGTCAACCGCTTCGCCTGCGAGCTGCTCGGCTACGAGGAGTCCGAACTGCGCGGACAGAACGTCCGCATGTTGATGCCCGAGCCCTTCCGTTCCGCACATGACGGCTACCTCGAGGCCTACCAGCGCACCGGCGTGGCCCGGGTGATCGGCAAGGGTACCGAGGTCGACGCCTTGCATCGCGACGGCAGCCGCATCCCGGTGCAGCTCACCGTCAGCGAAGTGAAGCAGGGCGCGGAGGCGGATGACTTCGACGGACGTCACTTCATCGGCGTCATGTCCGACCTGCGCGACGTCCATCAGGTGCGCGAGCGCGAGCGCCAGGAGCGCGCGCTGCTCGAGGTGCTGCACCGCGGCCTTACGGACTACCACGCGCTGATCTCGGGCAACACGCTGTGGGGCTTCCTCAAGGACGCGCTGTGCGCGCTCACCGGCAGTGCCTACGGGCTGATCGGCGAGGTGGAGCATGCCGAACACGGTCCCGCACTCAAGATCCACGCCATCACCGACCTGTCGTGGAATGCCGAGACCCGTGCGCTGATGCAGAAGCTGGTCAGCGGCGACATGCGCCTGAGCAACCCGGCGAGCATGCTCGGGCGCGTCTTCGCCGGCGGCGAGGTGGTGCTCTCCAACGCCATGCAGTCCGACCCGCGCGGCGGCGCGATGCCGCCCGGCCACCCGCCGCTTGCGCGCTTCCTCGGCGTGCCGATCATGGACCGCGGCGAGGTCATCGGCATGTTCGCGATCGCCAACGCGCCGCAGGACTATCCGGCCGAACTGGTCGACTGGCTCAAGCCCTTCACCTCGACCTGCGCGCTGCTGATCAACCTGTACCGCCTGTTCAAGGAGCAGCAACGCTTCACCGAGCAGTTGCAGCAGGCGCGCGATCAGGCGGAAAAGGCCAGCCAGGCCAAGACCGAGTTCCTCTCCTCGATGAGTCACGAGCTGCGTACGCCGCTCAACGCCATCCTCGGCTTCGCCCAGCTGTTGCAGAGCGCACGCCAGCCGCTTGCCACGCGCCAGCTCCGCCAGGTCGAGCAGATCGCCCGCAGCGGCCGTCACCTGTTGCAGCTGATCAACGAGGTGCTCGATCTCGCCCGCATCGAGTCGGGGAACATGCAGGTCTCGCTCGAGCCCATGCTCGCGTGCGACGTGATCGAGGACGCCACCCAGATTGTCCTCCCGCTCGCGGAGCAACAGGGCGTCGCGCTCACGCTGCCGCCGCAGCAGGCCTGCGCGCTGCGCTTTTCCGGCGATTACACCCGGGTGAAGCAGATCCTGATCAACCTGCTGAGCAACGCGATCAAGTACAACCGCCCGGGTGGCTCGGTCAGCGTGTGCTGCGAGGCGGTGGGCGGACGTTGCCGGATCGCGGTCGTCGACACCGGCGTGGGGATCCCCGCGAGCAGGCTGGGCGAGCTCTTCCAGCCCTTCAACCGCCTCGGAGCCGAATCCGGCAGCATCGAGGGTACCGGCGTCGGCCTCGCGCTCACCCGCAAGCTGGTGGGCCTGATGCACGGCGAGCTTGGCGTGAACAGCCGCGAGGGCGAGGGCAGCGAGTTCTGGTTCGAGCTGCCGCTGTGCGAGCAGGGCCCCGCCCAGCGTGGCGAGGACGAGGCTCCAGCCGCGCCCGGCAACCTCAGCCGGCGCTACCGGGTGCTGCACATCGAGGACAACCCGGCCAACCGCCAGCTCATGCAGGACGTGTTCGAGGACATCGAGGAGGCCGCGCTGCATTGCGTGGCCTCGGCCGAGGCCGGGATCGAGGCGGCCTGCTCCGATCCGCCCGACCTCATCCTGATGGACGTCGACCTCCCCGGCATGAGCGGAATGGAGGCGCAGGCCCTGCTCGCGCGCAACCCGCTGACGGCGCACATTCCGGTGCTCGCCATCTCCGCCACGGCCTCGCCGCAGGTCCTGCGCAAGGCGTGCGAGGCGGGCTTCATCGACTACGTGACCAAACCCTTCGATATCGCTGCCTTCGTCGCGCGCGTCGGGCAGATCCTCGAACACAGGAGCCGCAATGACTGATCGTGTCCCAATGCATCCCGAGGCCGACATCCTGATCGTCGATGACAACCCGGCCAACGTCGAGTTGCTGCTCGCCTTGCTCGAGGACGAGGGCTACCTCTGCCTGGAGGGCATGACCGATCCGCGCCGGGTCGCGGCGCGCGTGGCCGGGCGGATGCCCGACCTGATCCTGCTCGATGTGCGCATGCCCCACCTGAGCGGCTTCGAGGTCATGGAGCAGTTGGCGGCGGAGAGCGGCAGGGACGCGCCCGCGGTCATCATCCTGACCGCGCAGATCGACGACGCCACCCGCTATCGTTCGCTGGAGCTCGGCGCGCGCGATTTCCTCACCAAGCCCTTCGACCAGGTCGAGGTGCTGCAGCGCATCCGCAACACGCTGCACATGCAGCGCCTGATGAAGGAGCGCGCGCAGCGCGCCGACCTGCTCGAGTCGCTGGTCGCCGAGCGCACGCAGGAACTTGTCGCGCGTGCCCGCCGTGACCCGCTCACCGGCCTCCCCAATCGGGTTGCCCTGCTCGACGAGATCCGTGCGCGCCTGAGCGCGCGGTGCGACACGGCGGTGTTCTTCCTGTCGATCGAGGGCATGGACGAGATTTCGCGCCTGCATGGTTTCGCCGTGGCCGACCAGCTCGCGTGTGCTGCGGCCCGGCGGCTGCGCGAGCGTATGCCGGAGGGGCTGCTCGGCGTGTGGAACAGCACGCAATGGGTCGTGCTGTGCGACTGGACTCCGGCGAAGGGCGCCGTCGGGGCGCTCGCCGAGCGCCTGCTCGCCAGCTTTCGCCAGCCGGTCGAGGTGGAGCGCATGCAACTGCACCTCGGCCTGCGCATCGGCATCGCCGCGGACATGGATGAGCGCAATCCCGAGCAACTGGTGCGCAGGGCGGCACTCGCGCTTCCTGCGGGCGCCGGCCACTGGCAGGCCTACCAGGCCGAACTCGAGACCCGGCTGCAGCGCTACACCGGCATCCGCGAGGCCTTGCGCGGCGCGGTCGAGCGCGACGAGTTCGCGCTCGTCTACCAGCCCAAGGTGGAGCTGCGCAGCGGAGAGATCGTCGGCGTCGAGGCCTTGCTGCGCTGGGACGGTAGCGCCTACGGCCGGGTGTCGCCTGCTGAGTTCGTCCCGATCGCCGAAGCCAGCGGCGAGATCCTCTCGATCGGTGCGTGGGTGACCCGCGCAGCGCTCGCCGCGCTGCGGCGCTGGCGGGAGCAGGGCCGGGTCGCCGACCGCTTCAGCGTGGCGGTGAACGTGTCGACCCAGCAGCTCATGCAGCCTGACTTCGCCGAGCGCCTCATCGCCGAGGTCGAGGCCAGCGGCGTGCCGCCAGCGGTGCTCGAGCTCGAGGTCACCGAATCCGGCCTCATGCAGGACATGACGCTCGCCGCCCGCCACCTCGATCGTCTCGCGCGCGCGGGATTCCGCATTGCGATCGACGACTTCGGCACCGGGCATTCCTCGCTCGCCTACCTGAAGGCCTTGCCGGTCTCGGTACTCAAGATCGATCGCGCCTTCATCCGCGAGCTCCACGCCAACCCCGCCGACCAGCGCCTCACCGGCACGGTCATCGACATGGCACGGCATTTCGAATTCACCACCGTGGCCGAGGGCGTGGAGCAGGAGGCGCAACTCGAGCGGCTCATGGACATGGGCTGCGATCTCGTCCAGGGCTTCATGTTCGCGCCGCCCCTGAAGGAGGATGCCCTGTTCCGCCTGATGAGCACCGGCTTCGCCCATCTGCCGGCGTTCGGCGGGGCGCTGGCCTAGAGAGGGTGGCGTCCGGCTGAGCGCCCGATTCGCGCCTCGCGGCGCTCCTACCGAAACCCTCGCCACCCCGCAGGAGCGGCGCAAGCCGCGAGCGAAGCCACGGAATCCGTCGACGCCTTGTAGGAGTGGCGCAAGCCGCGAATGAAGCCACAGAATCCATCGCCACCCCGTAGGAGCGGCGCAAGCCGCGAACGAAGCGGCTCGGGATGCGCGCAGCATGCAGAACGCCGCCGCTCATTCTTCTGCTTCTTCCTCCTCGTCCTCCCCCACCACCGCATCCACACCCGCGGCGGCGACGTCTACCGTGGTCTCGACCACGGTCGCGGTCACGCTGACCGCGGTGGCCGCGACCGTGACCACGGCGCCGGCGACCGCGGTGACGGCGCAGCCACCGAGACACCAGGTGGCGAGCAGGCAAAGTGCCAGGCCGCGCATGGCGGAAAACGTCCTGATCATCACGCCGCTCCTTGAAAGGCGAGTAGCCCGCTTTCGCGTCGGGTCGCCTGCAGCACGCCATCTTCCAGCGAGCCCGCGCGCTCGGCCACCAGGCTGAAGGCCTTGCGGGCGCGGGTGATGGCGGTGTAGATCAGCTCGCGGGTGAGCACGTTGCCGCTCTGCGCGGCCAGCACCAGCGCCGTGTGCTCGAACTCCGAGCCCTGGCTCTTGTGCACCGTCATCGCGAATGCGGTCTCGACGTGGGCGAGGCGGCTCACCGCGACCGAGCGCAAGGTCTCGCCGTCGAGGAAGTGCACGCGCAGGCCGCCGCCCTCGGCCGCCGGCAGGGTGATGCCGATGTCGCCGTTGAAGACGCCGAGCGCGGGGTCGTTGCGGGTGACCATGACCGGGCGCCCGGCGTACCAGCTGCCGCGCGGCGACAGCAGCCGCGCGCGCGCGAGGGCGTGCTCGATCGCGCGGTTGAGCCCGGCCACGCCCCAGTCGCCCTCGCGCACCGCGCACAGCACGCGGAAGCGGTCGAAGGCCTTCAGGATGTCGGTCGCCCACGCCGCGTGCGCCGCGCCGTCCTTGCCCGCGGGACCGCGCGCGAGCCGCTCCAGATAGTCGCGGTAGCAGGCGGGCGCGCCCTTGCGGCCGTCGAGCGCGAGCGCGATCACCGCCGCCACCGGCCCGCCCTCGACCCCGTGCAGCGCACCGCTGGCGTCCTCGCGCAGCAGGCGCGCGGGCAGGGTCGGGTCGCGCGCCGTGTTCACCGCGAGCGCGAGCGCGCCGATCGGGCCCTCGAAGCGCCGGCTCTCGCGCAGCATCACGGTGTGCCGGGCGAGCGCGGGCGGGGTGCCTGCGGTCTCGAGGTAGCGCGCGGGCAGGGTCTCGCCGGTGGTGGCGAGCAGGTAGCGCGCGGTCTCGGCGTCATAGCGTCCCGCCTGGGCGTCGCGGCAGAGGTCGCCGAGCACCGCGCCGGCCTCGACCGAGGCGAGCTGGTCCTTGTCGCCGAGCAGGACCAGGCGCGCGCCGGGCGGCAAGGCTTCGAGCAGGGCGGCCATCATCTCCAGGTGCACCATCGAGGCCTCGTCGACGATCACCACGTCCACGTCGAGCGGGTTGCCGGCGTGGTGGCGGAAGCGCCGGGTGTCGGGGCGGGCGCCGAGCAGCGCGTGCAGGGTGCGCGCCGCGCCGATGCGCCGGGTCAGCGCGGCGAGGTCGAGGTGTGCGCCCAGGCTGTGCTGCAGGGCCTGCAGCGAGCCGTCGATGGCCTGGCGCAGGCGCGCGGCGGCCTTGCCGGTGGGCGCGGCGAGCGCGATGCGCAGGCGCTCGGGCGCCGGGTGGGTGGCGAGCAGCACGGCGAGCAGGCGCGCGGCGGTGTAGGTCTTGCCGGTGCCGGGGCCGCCGGTGAGGATGCTCAGCCGCCCGCGCAGCGCGATCGCGCACGCGAGCTTCTGCCAGTCGACCGCCTCCTCGCGCGTCGGTGCTCCCGGCGTGGCCGGGAAGAGGCGATCCAGCCAGGTGCGCGCGCGTTCCTCGTCGACCGGCTCGGGCTGCGCGCAACGTGTCGCCACCGCGGCGGCGACGCTGCGCTCGTATTGCCAGTAGCGGCGTAGGTAGAGGCGGGGCGCGTCGTCGGGGCCGTCGATCAGCAGCGGCTGGCCTAGCTCGGGGTCGCGGCCGATGCGGCGCACCACCGGGCTTTGCTGCAATGCCGCGAGCCAGTCGGCGGGATCGGCCGGCAGGCTCCGCCACAGCGCGGCGATCGCCGGTTGGGCCTCCACCGGCCAGGCCAGCAGGTCCTCGTCGGCTGCCGCGAGCGGGGCGAGCGGCAGGCAGCTATGGCCGCGGCCCTCCATGCGCGCGAGCACGGCGGCGGCTACCAGCAGCGCGGGCGGCGCGGCGGGGTCGAGTCCGGCGACGAAGCGGGCAAAGGCGCTGTCGAGCTGGCGCAGCAGGCCGGCGTCGGTCCACGCGTCGAGGGTGGCGAGCAGGGCGGTGGTCGCTGCAGCGATCGTCGTCCGGGGCGACTCCCCTGCACGGCTGCTGGTCGGCCCGACGCCGGCTGCCATCGACGGATGCGTCGACCCGGTGCTGGACGGCGCGAGCGGGTGTGCGCCCGCAGGCGAGGGGGAAGCTTGGATGGGGCTCATGCCAGGGAGGCCTCGTCGGCGAGCAGGTGGTCCAGGGTATCGAGCAGCTCGAGCAGCGCCGGCGTGGCGGGAATGGCGTACTCGCCGCGCGCCGGCCCGTCGATGCCGCGCAGGAAGAAGTACAGCGCGCCGCCGAGCTGGCGCGCGGGCTCGTAGGCCGCACCCAGGCGCGCGCGCAGCAGGCGGTGCAATGCGAGCAGGTAGATCGCCGCCTGCACGTCGTAGCGGTGATGCGCCATCGCCGCCTCGAGGGCCGCGTGGTCGTAGGCGGCGCCGTCCTCGCCCAGGCTGTTCGACTTGTAGTCCAGCACCCAGTAGCGCCCCTCATGCTCGAAGACGAGGTCGGCGAAGCCCATCAGCATGCCGTGCAGCTCGCGCTGCGGCAGCGCGGGGCGGGGCTGACCGTTCAGCAGCCGGCGCTGGCACAGCGCGTCCACCGCCTGCGCCTGCAGGTGCGCCGAGGGCAGCCAGAACTCCATCTCGGTGATCAGCACGCGCAGGTCCTGCAGCGCCGCGCCCAGGCTGGGCAGGCGCGCGGCGAGCAGGGCGCGCATCCATTCCACCAGCTCGTCGGCGCGTTCGCCATGGCCGGCACGCTCGCAGCGCCGCCGCAGCGCCGCCTCCATCCCCTCGCTGCCGGCGAGCGCGAAACCCTCCGCGGCCAGCCATTCGAGCAGGTCGTGGAGGAAGTCGCCGGCGAAGGCGCCGCGCGGGAACCGATGCCAGGGCGGCGGGGCGGCGGCAGTGGCCGCGTCGGCGCTGCCGGGTGTGCCGTGCCGGTCGAGTGCGACCGTGGGCGCCGGGGCCGCGTGCCCGCCGGCAGGCCCGGCGAGCGCCTCGTCGACCGCCGGGCGGCGGATGTGGGCGGGTCGGATGGGATCCGCCTCGATCGCCTCGGGCCGGCCCGCTTCGACGTTGCCCGGCGGCACCAGGATCGGCGTCGGGTCGAGGTCGCGCACTAGCGCGGAGAAGCTGCCGAGCGACCAGCGGCGCTCGAAGTCGGCGCGGTAGGGCGGGCTGTCGTGCAGCGGTGGCAGGGCCTCGCGGCGGCGCAGCAGGGTGTGCGCTTCCTCCGCCATCGCGGCTTCGAGGGCGATGCACGTGCGGCTGTCGCCGTCCGCGTCCGCCTCCTCGGCGGCGGCCGCGGCCAGCGCCTGCAGCGGCGCCAGCCAGGCCGTCTCGTCGAGCGCGGCGCCGCCCGCGAGCAGCTGACCGGGCGCGCTGCGATGGGTCTGGCAGGCCTTGCCGTTGCCGATCTTCATCGCGGCGAAGCCCATCCAGAGCGCGTGGCGGGCGCGCGTCAGCGCGACGTAGAACAGGCGCAGATCCTCGCGCAGGCGCTCGGCCTCGGCGCGTTGCAGGTCGGCGTCGTCGTAGTCGAGCTTCAGCTGGCGCCGGCCGTCGGCGTCGGCGAGCTTCAGGTAGCGCGCGGTCCTGCGTTCGACGGCGCGGAAGCTGGTGGCGAACGGCAGGCAGACCAGCGGGTATTCGAGGCCCTTGCTCTTGTGCACCGTGACCACCTTGACGAGGTCGGCGTCGCTCTCCAGGCGCACCACCTGCTCCTCGCCGGCGCCGCTGCCGCCGGCCTCGATCGCCATCGCCAGCCAGCGCACCAGCGCGGCCTCGCCCTCGAGCGCGGCGCTGGCCTGCTGCAGCAGCTCGGCCAGGTGCAGGAAGTTGGTGAGCCGGCGCTCGCCCGCGGGCTCGGCCAGCCAGCGCGCGGGCAGGTCGAGCAGGTGCAGGCTGCGGCGCAGCATGGTGAGCACGCCGAGCTCGCGCCAGGCGGTGTGCAGCGCGCGGAACTGCTCGCTGCGCGCGTCGAAGGCCTCGTCCGAGCTCGCCAGCCAGGCCAGCTCGGCGATCGACAGGCCCACCGTGCGGGTGGCGAGCGCGGCGCGCACCAGGCGGGCGTCGAGCGGCGAGGCCGCCGCGCGCAGCCAGTGCAGCAGGTCGCGCGCCTCGTCGCTGGCGAAGACCGAGTCCTTGTCCGACAGATACACCGAGGCCACGCCGCGCCGGCGCAGCGCGCGCCGCACCTCGGCGGCCTCGCGCCCGGTGCGCACCAGCACGGCGATGTCGGCCGGGCGCAGGCGCTGGAAGTCCTTGCCGGGCGCCTGGAAGCCGGCGCGTTCGTCGTTGAGCCAGGCGACGATGCGCTCGGCGCAGCGCGCGGCGAACAGGCGGCGGACCTCGCCCGTGCCGCGCAGCGCCAGGTCGTGGTGGATGAGCAGCGCCGGCGCGACGCCGCCGTCGGCCTGGAAGACCTCGTCGCGCCCCTTCGCCGCCACCGGCTCGAAGGGCAGGGCGTTGTCCGCCGCGTCGCGAAAGCCGAAGGCGCCCGCGCCCGGGCGGTCCTCGGCCTGGGCGAACCAGGTGTTGACCGCGCTCACCAGCGCGCGCGCCGAGCGGAAGTTCGTGCCCAGCATGTAGTGCCGGCCGGCGGTGGCGCGGCGGGCCTGCAGGTAGCTGTAGATGTCCGCGCCGCGAAAGCCGTAGATCGACTGCTTGGGGTCGCCGATCAGCAGCAGCGCGCTGCGCGGGTCGTCGTCTGCGGCGTGGTAGAGCGCGTCGAACAGGCGGTACTGCAGCGGCGAGGTGTCCTGGAACTCGTCGATCAGCGCCACCGGGTATTGGGCGAGGATGCGCTCGCGCAGGCGTGCGCCGTGCGGGCCGGCGAGGGCGCGGTCGAGGCGCTCGAGCATGTCGGCGAAGCCGAAGCTGCGCGCCTGGCGCTTGAGCGCTGCGAGGCGCTCGCCGACCCGGGTGGCCGCGTGCACCCGCAGCGCGCTGCGCGGATCACGCAGCGCGTCGTGATCTGCGATCAGGCGTGCGAAGGCGGCGAAGTGCTCGGGCAGCGCAGGCGCCGGGGCGTCGGCCTTGCGCGCTTCGTGCAGGCCGTCGGGGGTGAGGCGGTGGCGGGCGCTGTCGCTGAGCTCGAGCTTGCGCTCGAGCGGGTTGCGCGCCCACTGCTCGAGCGTCTCCAGCCAGGACGTGTAGTAGCGCTCGTGCAGCCGGGTGCGATTCCACTGTCTGGCGTTGGCGGCGAGCTCTTCGTCCAGCCAGTCCTTCATCGCGCGCGCGCGCCCGGCCCAGCCGCGCGTGAGTTCGATCAGCGCGCGGCGGTGGGCGCCGCCGACGCGCTCGATCAGCGCGGCCAGCGATTCGCCACCGGCCGGATCGCGCCGCGCTTCGGGCCGCGCGGCCGGATCCTCCTCGCCCGCCTGCCCCGCGCTGTCGTCCCGCTCGGCGCCCTGCAGCGGTTGGCCGACCAGCTCGCGCACGTCCGCGACCAGGGCATGCACGTCGGCCCATTGCGCGAGCGCGAGCTCCAGCGCCTCGCCGGCGAGCGGGTAGCAGTGCTGGCGCCAGTAGTCCTGCGCGGCCTCGGTCAGCAGCACGCTCTCGTCGGCGGCGAGCTCCTCGTCGAAGGGGTTGCCGCTGTCGAAGGCGTGCTCGCGCAGCATGCGCTGGCACCAGGCGTCGATGGTGAACACCGCCGCGTCGTCCATGGCCTCGGCCGCCATCGCCAGGCGCCAGGCGGCGTTGCGGCGCGCGGCCGGGTCGGGGTAGGCGGCGAGCAGCGCGTCGAGCAGGGGATCGGGTTCGCGCCCGACCTCCTCGTCACGGAACCAGGCTGCGGCCTCGCGCAGGCGCTCGCGGATGCGCTCGGAGAGCTCGCGCGTGGCGGCGCGGGTGAAGGTCATCACCAGGATCTCGGCAGGCAGCAGCGGGCGCTCGAAGGCGGTGTCGGCGTCGCCGTGGCCGAGCACCAGGCGCAGGTAGAGCGCGGCGATGGTCCAGGTCTTGCCGGTGCCGGCGCTGGCCTCGATGAGGCGGCTGCCGCGCAGCGGGAAGCGCACGGGGTCGAGTCGGTGGCTCATCGGGCGGGCTCCAGGGGCGGGGGTGCGGGGTGGGGGACGGCCTCGACGTGGCCGTCGATCCAGTCAAGCAGCGGCGCGTAGAGTTCGCGCGCGAGGTGCTCGAAGCGGCCGTCCTCGGTCAAGGCGGCGTAGTCGGGGTAGCAGCGCGCGAGGCTGGGCTCCTCGACCTCGCCATGGCGGTGATCGCTGCCTTCGTAGGCCTCGGCCGGCTTGCCCCCGCTGACCAGCGCGAGCGCGCTGCGCGCCGCCACCGGCAGCGGCTCGCCGAGGCCGGCGATCCAGGTCTCGAGCAGGGCGCGCGCGACGGCGGGGTCGGTGGGGACGATGTGGGCGGTGGCGTCGCGCCCGACCAGCAGGCCGCCGCTCGGGCAGTCGGCGGCGGCGGCGAGCAGGCTGCGCACCCAGGGCTGCAGCAGGCGCCACGGGCGCAGCGTGCCCTTGTCGGCGTCCTCGAGCAGGCGGCCGGGGTCGTGGGCGAGCCACAAGGGCAGCTCGCGCGCGTCGGCGCGCACGCGGTGATCGAGCCAGTCTTCCATGAGCGCGCCGGCGTGCTCGAAGCGCAGGCTGAGGCGCTCGGCGTCGAGCGGGTGGCGCGCGCGCGCGCGCCGCCAGGCGCGCAGCAGCGGCAGCACGGCCTCGCCGAGCGCGGCGCGGGCGCGCAGGCCGAGGCCGCCGATCGGCAGGCGGCCGGCGCGCTGGATGCGCAGCAAGTGTGCCTCGACCGCGGCTTCGAGCGCGAAGACGGGCAGCTCGCCGGGCTGCAGGCCCGCGAGTTCGGCGAGTACTGCGCCGGCGAGCTCGTCGACCAGGCCGTGCTCCTCGAGGCCGTTGAAGCCGAAGGCCTCCTCGTCGGGCAGGGCCTCGTCCGCGTCCTCGTAGACCACACCGAGACGCTGGCGGAAAAAGACCTTGACCGGATTGCGCAGGAAAGCGGCGAGCGCGGTGATGGTGAGCGGGACCGCGGGGTCGGGGACGAAGGGCGGCAGCGCCGGCGCGGCAGGCTCGCCGTGGCCGGAACGGGCTGCGCCGCCCGCGGCTTCTGCGGCCGCGTGCTCATCCTGCGCCACGACGGCCTCTTCCCCCGCTGCGCTGTCGACGTGCGTCGTGTCGACATGCGCGGCGCGCCATTCGCGCGCGTAGGTGATCAGCGGCGTGCCCGGCTCGAAGTAGCGCCGGCTGAAGGGCTGCAGCGGGTGCGCGCGGGTGCGTTCGGCCACCACCTCCGGCGACCAGCCGGCGGCGAGGTAGTCGCGCAGCTGGGCGACCAGCACCGAGGGCGGCTGCGCGCTGTTGTCGCGCACGTCGAAGCCGCACCAGCTCAGGTAGAGCACGCGGCGCGCCGAGAGCAGGGCCTCGAGCATGAGCTGGCGGTCGTCGTCGCGGCGGGCGCGGTCACCGGGGCGCTGCTGCCCGGGCAGGGCCATGAGGTCGAAGTCGCTGCGCGGGCTGCGGCGCGGATAGTCGCCGTCGTTCATGCCGAGCAGGCAGACCACCTCGAAGGGGATCGCGCGCATCGGCATGAGGGTGCAGAAGGTGACCCCGCCGGCGCGGAAGCGCTTGTCGAGCGCGGGGGTCTCGAGCGCGCTGAGCCAGGCCTCGGCGGCGACGTCGAGCGGCAGCTCGGCCTCGAAGCGGGCCTCGTCGCAGGCCTCGATCCAGCGCTCGAGGGCGTCATCGAGCGCTGCCAGGGTCTGGCGGTCGGCGTCGTCCACCGCGCGCACCAGGTCGGCGAGCAGGGCGCGCAGCCGCCCGGCCCAGGCCGCGGGCGTGGCAGGCCGCCGGCTGTCGGCCTGCCAGC
>ENA-UOUJ01000684-UOUJ01000684.1-activated-sludge-metagenome-genome-assembly--contig:-NODE-684-length-20836-cov-7.388335_pt1 | contig 20836 bp, 21 predicted proteins | sample MGYA00249839_ERZ747224 | MGnify/ENA primary metagenome ERZ747224 (study PRJEB28782, sample SAMN03220277) | activated sludge metagenome | biome: wastewater; feature: sewage sludge; material...
CCCGCCCATCCCTACGGACGACCTCGAGAGGCCCATGACATGACTGCCCGAGTACTGGACGGCCGCGCGACGGCCGCCGCGATGAAGAAGGACCTGGCCGCGCGGGTGGCCAGGCTGGCCGAGCACGGCCTCGTCCCCGGACTGGGCACGGTGCTGGTGGGTGAGGATCCGGGATCGCGGTCCTACGTGGCCGGCAAGCACCGGGACTGCGCCGAGGTCGGTGTGGCCTCCATCCGCCGGGACCTGCCGGAGTCGGTCACGGAGGAAGAACTGCTCGCGGTGCTGGACGAGCTCAACCAGGACCCGGACTGCACCGGATACATCGTCCAGCTGCCGCTGCCCCCGCACATCGACACGCAGCGGGTGCTGGAACGGATCGCCCCGGACAAGGACGCGGACGGACTGCACCCGGTGAACCTGGGCCGTCTCGTGGCCTCGGTCTCCGGGCAGCTGGAGTCCCCCCTGCCGTGCACGCCGGCCGGTTGCGTGGAGCTGCTGCGACATCACGGGATCGACCTGTCCGGCCGACGGGTCCTGGTCATCGGCCGGGGCGTGACCATCGGCCGGCCGGCCGGGCTGGTGCTGACCCGCAAGGACGTCAACGCCACCGTGACGCTGGCGCACACCGGGACGCAGGACCTCCGCGGGGAACTCTCCCGCGCCGACGTCGTCATCGCCGCGGCCGGTTCGGCGCACATGGTGCGGAAGGAGGACGTCGCGCCGGGAGCGATCGTGCTGGACGTCGGTGTCTCGCTGACGGTTGACGCGGACGGGCGTCAGCGCACCGTGGGCGACGTGGAGCCCGCCGTGGCCGAGGTGGCCTCGTGGGTCTCGCCCAACCCCGGCGGGGTCGGTCCGATGACCCGGGTGATGCTGGTCGCCAACGTCGTCGAGGCCGCCGAGCGCCAGGCCGCTACCAGGGTTCCCGCGGCCGCGGCAAGGCCCTGACCGGGCTGAATCCACCTGCACGGTGTCGTCCCGCCAGCCACCACCGGGGGACGGTCGAAGGAGTATTGGTCGCGGGAGCCCTGCCGTGCCAATATCGTTCGGTCGGAGTCCCTCCAGGCGTGTCATGGGAGCGCCGCCTCCGCTGCTGTCGAACGCGGGGCTCACACCCCCGGGATTCCCGGTGTCATGATGACTGAGCAGAGCGCCGCGACCCACCCCGCCGGGGAGGATGACTCCGGTCACGCGCTCAGGGCGCGGGGACAGGTTCTGGCGACCGAGCACTTCGAGGGCTTCCTGCAGGCCCTGGTGAATGCCGCTGCCGACGTTCTCGGCCCCGACGTCTTCGTCGGCGTCACGGTCGTGCGCGAGGGGCATCCGGCGACAGTGGCCAGCAGCGAGGATGACACCTACCGGTTCGATGAGATCCAGTACCGGTACGACGAGGGCCCGTGCCTGACCGCACTGCGCACCAACCAGGTCGTCCTCGTCGACAACCTCACCACCGAGCACCGGTTCGACACCTACCGGGAGGGTGCCGTGTCCCTGGGGGCACTCTCGACGTTGTCACTGCCACTGCACGGCGGGGACTCCGCCGTGGGCGCGCTCAACCTGTACTCCAACCAGCCGTACGCCTTCGGCCAGCGTGAACTGTTGGAGGGCAAGCGCTTCGCCGCCGAGGCGTCACGGGCGCTGGAACTGGCCGTCAGGCTGTTGCGTCGCCCCGACCTGCTGGAACACGGGCCACCGGCCCCGACCAGGCACACCGTGATCGATCAGGCCACGGGCGTGCTGATGAGCAGACATGCGTGCGGCCCAGAGCAGGCGTTCCAGGTGCTCCGCGAATCCAGCCGGCAGCGGGGCGTCCCCGTGCGGGAACGCGCCGAGGAGATCATCGCCGCCGCCGCGGCCGACCCCGGTCTCCCTCCGCCCGGGTGACCCTCGCGATGGGACAGGGATCCTCACCGCACCGGATGACCCGTGGCCTCGACGACCTCAGGGGCCGGAGGCGTGCGTCGGGGGAACGGCCGTCAGGCTCCCGGCGATGCCCTGCGCCCAGGCCTCGATGCGGGCCCAGTCACGGTAGTCGCCGAACTGCGCGCCGAACACCCGGAACAGGGTTCTGACCCATCGGGGGAATTGCCCGGGGGTGACCACTCCCGACACCAGCAGGTGTCCGCGGGGAGCTGCCTGGTCCCGCAGCGCCTGGGCCAGACGTCGGTCCTGGCCGGCGCGGGCGCTCCGGCGGATCCAGCGGGGCAGGGCCGAGGTCATGCCCACGCTGAACAACCACACCGGACGCGCTCGCAGGGCGTGGGCATGGCGGGTGATGTACCCGGCGGCCGTCGGCAACCACTCCTGCTGGTGGATGGCGCTGCCCAGCACCACGGCCGCATACCCCTCCGGGCTCGGGGCCTGCTGCAGCGGCAGCACCTCCACCCTCAGCCCGGCGCGTCCGAGCACCTCGGCGATGCGCTGGCCGATCTCGGCCGTGGAGCCGTGGGCGCTGGCATATCCGACCAGCACCCGCGGCGCTGCCTCCTCCGGTGCTCCCTGCCCGCCGGGGACGGCCCGACGGCGTGCGGGGTGTGCAGATTCCACGGTGGACGTCCTCGCGCTAGGGGGTGCGGGCTCGAACTCCTCGCCCCGAGGGTAGGCCGGGGTCGTCGGGCACGGAAAGCCCTGATCAACCGCACGGTACGGCGCGCCCGTCCCGCGCCGGTGCTACGGCACGTAGTCCGCGCACACCGGATCCACCGGCCGGTCGCGGTGCAGCACCCAGATGCCGTGGTCGTCCTCGCTGACCACCCCGTAGCCGAGCCGCTCGGCACGCTCCAGGGCCTGGTCCGGGGTCAGCGGGTCCCAGCCACCGAGCTCCTCGACCGTGGTGTCGATGATCATCCAGGTCGCCAGGTCATCGCCGATGTCCCCGTGCAGGCCGACGTAGGTGCGGTCCACCAGGTGCGGCACCGCGTTGTCCGCCGCCTCGATGCACACGTCGTCCGGGATCATCCCCACGGCGCGATCCAGGGCCCGCGCCCACTCGGTCCGTTGCCAGGTGTCCCCGGTGACGGTGCGCTGGAACGGGAAGACCTGCGGGAAGAGCACGGTGCCGATCACCCCGCAGCCCAGCAGGACGGACACGAAGACGGCCGGCACCCGCCAACCGCGTACACCCGCCCCCGCGGCCCGGGGCAGCCGGTGACTGCCGGCGCCCGAGGCGAGGGCGCCGTCGTCGTGACCGGACGGGGGTTCCGGGGGACCGGACGCGCGCACCTGCCGGGCGTGCCGCCAGGCCCCGATGCGCGCCAGCGCCTCCAGCGCGGCCATGAGGAAGACCGGCGCCAGGATCGCGTCGTACTGGTAGACCGGGCTCCACACGTTGAGCCGGTCGTTGAACAACCGGGAGGCCAGGATCGGCATGCCGATCAGCGTGTAGGGGGACAAGAGCGGCAGCAGCCACAACGCCACGAAGTGCAGCAGCCACAGGGCGACCTTCAGCGGGTGGTCGAAGAGCACCGCGAACGCGTCGAGGGGCTGGGTGAGCATGAAGGCGATCGAGGACCCCATGTCCGGCCCCAGCGCGGTGAACTGCCAGTAGCCGAATTCGCCCTCCGGGGAGAAACGGGGGATCACCACGGAGGTGGCGAAGACGTAACCGGCCACGCCCAGAACGGCGGTGACGACGGCGGGTACCCAGGCGCGCTTGACGGCCAGCACCATCGCGATGGCCAGCAGGGTGATGCCCATGTCCTCGCGCACGGACAGCAGGGTCAGGGCCAGCACGGTGGCCAGCCAGTACCGGCGGCCGTCGATGGCCCAGACGACCCAGGCGATGACCGGCACCCCGACGGCGATCTCGTGGAAGTCCCAGTTGACCATGGCCTGGAACGGCCACCACAGGAGCATCGCCCCGGCGCCGGTGAGCGCGATGACGTGGGAGAACCGGCGGCGGGCGAACAGATAGACGGGAATGGCCGTGGAGACCAGGAGCGCCGTCATGGCGATGTTCAGCACCCGTGGGTCGTCCCAGATCCAGTACAGCGGGGCCAGCAACGCCAGGACCGGGTGGAAGTGGTCGCCGAGGATGTTGAAGTCCACACCCTTGACCGGGACGATCGGCTCCCGGAACAGGGCGTACTGGCGCACCGCCTGGTCGAAGATGCCGAGGTCGTAGCCCTTGGCCTCGAAATTGCGGAAGCGCAGGAAGGAGTGGACGAGGTAGAGCACGGCCGCCACGGCCATCACGGCCCCGAGCTGCAGCCACTGGCCTGCGGTGGTGGTGGGTCCCACGGTGTCCGCACCGTCCCGGCGGTCCGGCTGGGTGCCGATGACCCAGCGGGGAAGGCGGCGGGCGTTCATCGTCGGATCCTGCACAGTCCACCTTTCGCGCGGTCCACGCCGGTCACATGGCGCCCCAGGAGGGAGTCGAACCCCCGACCAAGAGATTAGAAGGCTCCTGCTCTATCCACTGAGCTACTGGGGCTGGGCCCGGCCATTCTACCGGCCGCACGGAACTCCACAGGTCACGGGTCACCGGCGCGTTGTGCCCGGGCCCCGGTGGGACCCCTGTGCGGGACGCGGCCGGGGCGATGTGCTGGGAAGGACCGGGCATGACGCCCGGCCCGGCGGCGGAGACCACTTGCCGACGCCGGCTCACTCGCCGGCCACGGCCGGTCCACCGAAAGGCCCCCTCATGAGCGAACACATCACCGTCCGTGGCTTCGTGGCCACCGATCCGCAGGTCCGCATGGCCCAGGCAGGCTTCTCCGTCGGCAACTTCCGACTGGCCGCCACCGACCGGCGCTTCGACCGGGAGGCCAACGCCTGGGTCGACGGGCAGACCAACTGGTTCACGATCAACATGTTCCGGGCGCTGGCCCTGAACGCGGGGGCCTCCCTGGCCAAGGGCATGCCGGTGATCATCACCGGCCGGCTCAAGGTCCGCCCCTGGGAGGCCGGGGACCGGACCGGGACTGCCGTCGAGATCGAGGCCGACTCCATCGGCCACGACCTCACCCTCGGCACCGCCCGGTTCTCCCGGTCCAGTGGGCGGACGGGCGACGCAACCGCCGCCGGCGGACCGGTTGTCGACGCCGGTGACGCCCCGGCCGAGGGACCGTTCGGCGAGGACGACGAGCCCCGCGTCGACCGGTCGACCGGCGAGGTCCTGGAGGACGGGCCGGACGCTCCCGACGAGGCGGAGGTACCCGGGCAGGAGCGGGACCTGACGCTCGCCTGAGCGGGCCGGACTGTACGCGGTGGCCGCCGCCTTCGGCCGATGCGGGAAATGCGGCGGCCACCGACTAGCCTTGAGGAATGGCGGAATTCATCTACACCATGGTCAAGGCCCGCAAGAAAGTGGGCGACAAGCTGATCCTGGACGACGTGACGATGTCCTTCTATCCGGGGGCGAAGATCGGCATGGTCGGCCCCAACGGTGCGGGCAAGTCCACGATCCTGAAGATCATGGCGGGGCTGGACCAGCCCTCCAACGGCGAGGCCAGGCTCTCACCCGGCTACACGGTGGGCATCCTGCTGCAGGAGCCCCCGCTCAACGAGGAGAAGGACGTGCTCGGGAACGTGCAGGAGGGCGTCGGGGAGATCCTCGGCAAGATCCAGCGCTACAACGAGATCTCCGAGCAGATGGCCGATCCCGATGCCGACTTCGACTCCCTGATGGAGGAGATGGGCAAGCTCCAGGAGGAGATCGACGCGGCCGACGCCTGGGACATCGACTCCCAGCTCGATCAGGCCATGGACGCCCTGCAGCTGCCCGACCCCGACGCGGACGTCACCAAGCTCTCCGGTGGTGAGCGCCGTCGCGTGGCCCTGTGCAAGCTGCTGCTGCAGAAGCCGGACCTGCTGCTGCTCGACGAGCCCACCAACCACCTCGACGCCGAGTCCGTCCAGTGGCTCGAGGGGCACCTGTCCGCCTACCCGGGCGCCGTCATCGCCATCACCCACGACCGGTACTTCCTCGACCACGTGGCCGAGTGGATCGCCGAGGTCGACCGCGGCCGGCTGTACCCGTACGAGGGCAACTACTCGACCTACCTGGAGAAGAAGCGCGCCCGCCTGGAGGTCCAGGGCAAGAAGGACGCCAAGCTGGCCAAGCGGCTCAGCGAGGAACTGGACTGGGTCCGCTCCAACGCCAAGGGCCGCCAGGCCAAGTCGAAGGCCCGTCTGGCCCGCTACGAGGAGATGGCCGCCGAGGCCGAGAAGACCCGGAAGCTGGACTTCGAGGAGATCCAGATCCCGCCGGGGCCGCGCCTGGGCACCCAGGTCATCGAGGCGAAGAACCTGAAGAAGGGCTTCGGCGACCGCGTGCTGATCGATGGCCTGTCCTTCTCCCTGCCGCCCAACGGCATCGTCGGGATCATCGGGCCCAACGGCGTCGGCAAGACCACCCTGTTCAAGACCATCGTGGGCGTCGAGCCCCTCGACGACGGCGACCTGAAGGTCGGCGAGTCCGTGAAGATCTCCTACGTGGACCAGTCCCGCGGAGGCATCGACCCGGAGAAGTCCCTCTGGGAGGTCGTCTCCGACGGCCTGGACTACATCAAGGTCGGCCAGGTCGAGATGCCCTCGCGGGCCTACGTCTCGGCGTTCGGCTTCAAGGGCCCGGACCAGCAGAAGAAGGCCGGGGTGCTCTCCGGCGGTGAGCGCAACCGCCTGAACCTGGCACTGACCCTCAAGGAGGGCGGCAACCTGCTGCTGCTCGACGAGCCCACCAACGACCTCGACGTCGAGACCCTGACCTCGCTGGAGAACGCCCTGCTGGAGTTCCCGGGGTGCGCCGTGGTCATCTCGCACGACCGCTGGTTCCTGGACCGGGTGGCCACGCACATGCTGGCCTACGAGGGCACCGAGGAGGACCCCGCGAACTGGTACTGGTTCGAGGGCAACTTCGAGTCCTACGAGGCGAACAAGGTCGAGCGGCTCGGCCCCGAGGCGGCGCGCCCGCACCGGGTCACGCACCGCAAGCTCACCCGCGACTGAACCGGTCCCGGCACCACGCCGGACGCCCGACGACGGCGGCCCCCACCACCGAGGTGGGGGCCGCCGTCGTGCGTGGTCTCAGATCGTGGCCAGCCGGGCGTTGCACAGGTCCTCGGTGTAGTGACTCCGGACCCTCAGCTTGCGCTCGAGGTCCTGGATGACGGCGGCGGCGAAGTCCTTGCCGTAGAGCCGCAGGCACGAGCCGAGGCCGCCCGGGGAGAACACGTTGATCTCCATGAGCTTGTCACCGACCATGTCCAGGCCGACCAGGAACAAGCCGTCCGCGATGAGCTTCGGACGGACCACCTCGGCCAGGTACAGCATCTCCTCGGTGACCCGCACGGCCTCCGCGGTTCCCCCGGCCGACATGTTCGACCGCACCTCTCCACTGGCGGTGCGACGGCGGAACGCCGCGTACTTCCCGCCGACCTGGAGGGGCGTGCCGTTCATGAGCATCATCCGCACGTCCCCGTCCTTGGCCTCGGGCAGGTACTCCTGCGCCACGACGTACCCGTCCCGGGCGATGGCCTCCACGATCTGGTTCCGGTTCGGGGCCTCCTTGCGGTCCACCACGAACACGCCCTTGCCTCCCGAACCCTGGAGGGGCTTGAGCACCGCCTTGCCGTTCATCTCGTCGATGAACTCCGAGATCATCTGCTGGTCCCGGGAGATCAGCGTCCTCGGGCGCACGACGTCGGGGAAGTGCTGGAAGTAGGCCTTGGACAGGGCACCGGCCAGGGTGAGCGGGTCGTTGACCACCAGGACGCCGTTGGCGGCGAACAACCGGCCGAAGGCCACGGCCGCCGTGGAGGCCCACGGACGCTCCTTCGCGTCATCGGCGGGGTCATTGCGCAGCATTACCACGTCGAAGTCCTGGATGGGGACCTGGCGGGCGGACCGGGGCTTCTGCACGTCCGCCAGGTACCGGTCCAGCGAGCGGTAATTCCTCGCCGCGGTGCCGTGGGCCCGCACGGAGAGGGTACCGTCCGGTGCGTACGAGAAGTCCCCGGTACCCGTCAGCAGCGCCTCGTGCCCCAGTTGCGTGGCGGCCATCGCCAGACGCGTCGTGGTGTACGTGGACTTCTCGGTGGCGACGTCGTTGACGACGAATCCGATGTTCATGGACCTCCGATCAACAGGTACAGCGAGTGGGGTCGCCTTCGGCCGGGCCGGCCGAGGGTCCTCAACGGTTCACCAGGTCGGCCGGATCATCCAGGTCCGCCAGCCGGTCCAACCGCTCGATGCAGTCCCTCTCGGTCAGCCAGCGCGGCTGGAGCCGGGGTGGCTGCAGGACGCCACGGTCCCTCAGGTCGGTCACCAGGGGCAGGTCCTGCAGCGAGAACTTGCCCAGCAGCAACAGGTCCAGGGTCCCGCCGGCGCGCAGGTGCTCGATCAGGTCGAGCACGCCGCGCAGGTAGATGGCGTCCTTGGTCAGGCCACCGGACCGGAAGGCACGCATGGTCGTGGTGAAGGCCGAGGAGGCGGGGACCCCCTCCTCCACGAGCGCGTCGTGCGCGTCCCGGAAACTGGCGCCGGTGACCATGCGGTGCACCGTGATGATCCGGGTGGCCAGCTGACGCAGGCGGAAGGCGGTCAGTCCACCGCTGGCCACCTCGGCCAGCACGGCAAGGCCCTCCTGGGTCTCGTCGTACCCGGACAACCCCGTGCCCATCACCTTGATGGGCTGGGTGGCCCCGTTGACCTGGGTGACCAGATGGGTGCCGACCTCGTGCTGCATCAGGGCGTGGGCGCGGACCTTCTGGACCTTGGACTGCGGACCCAGGATCAGGGACTCCCCGGAGACCATCACGCCGGAGACGTCCTTGCGGATCTCGGCGTGCATCTCGATGTCGGCATCCTGCTCCCGGTAGTAGTCGATCTCCTCCTGGGCCAGCGTCAGCACCTCGTGCGCATCCAGGCTCTTCCCGGCGCCCTCCGGCACAGTCACCGTGCTCATGAGGCGATCGGCGATCTGCCGCAACGCCGGGGTGATGGCTCCGTACAGTTCGATGCTGAGGGGCATGAAATCCGCGGTGTCCCGCGCCTCGAGCATCTCGATCTGCAGGCCCAGCTCGCGGTGCTTCTCACGCAACAGCGTGCCGAGGACGGGGTCGTCCACGTCCCGGATGGGCATGTCCTTGAGCACCTGACGCAGTACGTCCGGGTCGTCCTCCAGCGTCCGGTACCGGAACTCCGGCAGTTCACCGGTGGCCAGGAACTCCGCCCGGGCCTGCTCCACGTTCATGGGCGTCACGTCCAGGAGGAACCGGAAGGACCGCGAGACCAGTGCCAGCTCGTGATCGATCGCCCGGTCGCGCAGAGATGCCGTGATGCCGTCCCGGTCACCGGGAGGCCGCACGCCGTCCGTCCTGTCGCCGAGAGTGATGGCGGTGATCTTCCGCGCCGTCTTCGCAGCTCCCGGCGTCCCGGCCGACGTCCCGCTCGTCCTGGCATCCGAGGCGGGACCGGACGTGCTCCCGGTCTTGCTCCCGGTCTTGGATGCAGCCTTGTTGCCGGACTTGTTCCCGGTCTTGTTGTCCGTCTTCTTGCTCATGGCGTCGGCACCGAGACCTCCCGCAATGCCGCCTCCACCGGGGCCACCGTCGCGGCCAGGGCGTCGGCCAGCTGGCCCAGGTGGGCGTCGTCCACCTCACCGGTCCATTCGTCCATGAAGGTCTTCTTGAACTCCAGGGCGAGCACGCAGGCGGTGTCGGGGAACCGCCGGTGGACCCAGCGTCCCTCGTTCTGGCCCCAGAACCGCACGTTCTCCCGCACGTCCAGTCGTCGCCCGGTGGCCGGGATGACCGGTGCGGACAGCGCCTCCATGAACGCGTCGACCACGGGGATCCAGGGCTGCCGGTCCAGGGTGCCGGTGCCCACGTTGACGTCCGGGTTGCCCTCCTGGGGTGCGGGCGCGGCGTCGGGACCGTCGCGGCGATGGTTGTAGGTGTGCAGGTCGAAGACCACGAACGGGCCCCGGGCCGCCAGCCGGGCGACCCGGCGCTCGAGCTCGGCGAACCAGGCGTCGTGGACCTGCCGGCTCCGGCAGGCGACGTCCGGGGGCAGTTGCCCGTCCCGCCAGACCCGGAGCCCCCAGCACTGCTCCGGGACGACGCAGACGCAGGTGCTCCGGGGACGGTTGAGGTCGGCCTCGAACCTGGACCGGTGCATGACCATGCCCGAGCCGATCCCGGCGCCGATCCGGTCGGAATAGGGATCCTCCTCCCGGAACCGGACGGCCTCGTCAAGCACCATCAGGTCCCGGACCTCCTCCCGCAGGTCATGGCCCGCGTGCACGGCCGTGTAGGCGACCTGGGTGTCCCAGGAGCCCACGACGGTGAGGATCCGGTCCGGTCCGGAGCCCGTGTCCATGTCGGCGTGCATGTGCATGCCCTCAAGGTAGACCACAAGGGGTACCCGGGGGCAGGGGGTAATGGCTTATCGGGAGGGGCGCCACGCGGTCTTCAGGAACAGGTTCTGGACGGCGCCCTGCACCCGGTACTTGGTGCCCGCGGGCACCCGGAGCATGCCCTCCTGGGCCACGGAGGCCACCAGCTCACCCTCGCGGGAGTAGATCCGGCCGTGGCTGAGGCCGCGGGCACCCTGGGCGGAGTGGCTGGTCTGGACGTAGAGCAGCCACTCGTCCACCCGGGCCGGCCGGTGCCACCACATCGCATGGTCCAGGGACGCCACGCTCATGCCGGGGCGGACCCATGCCAGGCCGTGACGGCGCAGGACCGGCTCGAGCAGGGTGTAGTCCGAGACGTAGGCCAGCGCCGCGCGGTGCAGGTTCGCGTCACCCTCCAGGGTGGAGAACGTCTTCATCCACACCATGTTGGTGGCCACCCTCTCCCGGGCGGGGGTGGCCTCGATCGGGGCGTCCACGTGACGGATGTCGAAGGGGCGGGCCCAGGACCACTCCTGGGCCACCGGATGCTGGAGGTGGCCCAGGCGCTGGGAGGTGCTCGGCAGCGATTCCGGGTCCGGGACCCCGGAGGGCATGGGGGACTGGTGCTCGATTCCCGGGGCCGGCTCCTGGAACGAGCAGATCAGGGACAGGATCGTCACGCCGTCCTGTTCCGCCTGCACCCGGCGCACCGAGAACGAGCGTCCGTCGCGCAGGTCCTCCACCGCGAAGGAGATCGGCTTGAGGGCGTCGCCGGGGCGGATGAAGTACCCGTGCATCGAGTGGATCGCCCGGTCCGGGTCGACGGTGCGGATCGCGGCCATCAGGGCCTGGGCCATCACCTGGCCCCCGAAGACCCGTCCCCGGGCCTGGGGCGGGGTGAGGCCGGTGAAGCGGATCCCGCGCGCCTCATCGGGCCCGTCCTCGGTGAGTGTCAGGACCTGGCGCAACACCTCCGTGGGGTCCTCGGGGAACCTGCCCCGTTGCCTCCGCACCCTGTCAGCCACCATGGACCGTCCCTCCGACCGTGACGAGGAAGGGCTACCTGTTGGTAACCTGCCCGCCAGTCTATCCCTGTCACTCACCCCGGCCTCACCCCGGGCCGGCGATGGGAGAATGGGGGCCATGCCCGCCCCCGATACGCCCGCACCCGATACGCCCGCGCCCGGTCAGGAACTCGTCCTGGAGGACCTCGACGCCGTCGCCGACCTGGAGCGGTATGCCACCCGGGCCCGCACCATGGCGGACACCGGGATGCGCCTGCAGGTGGTCGGCCCCGTCCTGGCCGCATGGGTCTCGGTCCTGCAGCCCCGGGGGCTGGGGGACCGCGTGCCGGTGGCGCTGGGCCTGCGGACCTTCCGCCTGGACCGGGCCGGCGCCGACGGCTGGGACGAGGTCTACCCGTTGTCCTCGGTCCTGGAGCGCCTGGCCCGGATGACCTCCACCTCGCGCACCGCCCTGACCCTGCCCCCGGTCACCGAGGCCGCCCCGTGGACGGCCGTGACACCGCCGCGCTCGGGCTGGTCGTCGGTGGCCGCCGTCGCGGACGACGAGCTCCAGCAGGTTGCCCAGGACGGGATCCGCGAGCTCGGGGCCGCACTGCCGCAGGACCCGGGGGCCTCGATGGTCGCCCAGGCCCGCGCGGCCGTGTGGGGGCGGCTGCTCGGGGGCACCTCCGTGGAGGCCGGGGACGGGTTCCTGCCGGCCGGGGCCGCGTTCGCCGCCCACGGGCTGGGCTTCCTCACCCCCGGGGGCACCACCACGGTCCACACCTCGGGCCCGTGGGTCCGGCTGTCCAGCCCGGCCGGGTTCGTGCTGTGCCGCCAGCCGATGGCCCTGTAGGGGACGGGCCCCTCAGACGGAGTTCACCATGGAATGGGCGGCCCGCTCGAGGTAGTCCCACAGGGTCTGCTCGTGCAGCGGGGCCAGCTCCAGGGAGTCCACGGCCACCCGCATGTGCCGCAGCCAGGCGTCCCGGGCCGCGAAGTCGATCGTGAAGGGCGCGTGGCGCATGCGCAGCCTGGGGTGGCCGCGCTGCTCGCCGTAGGTGCGCGGACCGCCCCAGTACTGCTCCAGGAACATCCGCAACCGGTCCTCGGCCGGGCCGAGGTCCTCCTCGGGGTACATCGCACGGAACCCCGGGTCCTCGGCCACGCCCTCGTAGAACACGCGGGCCAGCTTCGCGAAGGTCTGGTGCCCGCCCACCTGGTCGTAGAACGAGGCGTTCTCCGGTTGCGCCCCTCCGGGGGCCGACGCGGCACCCGCTCCCGACGCCGGCCCGGTGGCCGCCGCGGGGGGAGTCGCCGCGGGAGGCGTGGGCGCCGGCATCATCCCGGGCCGGTTCTCCAGGCCGGTCACCCGGCTGGGTGCCTTGCCCTGACGCGGCGTGAGCACGGCGATCGGCGCTCCGAGCCGACTGCCGAAGTCCGGCAGGTGGCGCATCTGCCGGACCTGCTGCGGGACGATCTCCACCGGGAAGTTCACCGAGCGGGCGATGAAGCACTGCTCGTGGGCCCTCGCGTGCAGGGCCTCGGCCGCGTCACGCTGGGACTCGTCGGCGAGCCAGATCTCGGGGGACAGGGTCGCGGAGGTGACCGAACCGCCGTCGGGCCCGAAGGTGAGCACGCACTCGGCGCGGCAGGAGGCTCCGGTGACCACGATCCCCGCGGCGGTGGCCGCCTGCATGTAGGACAGCAGGTGGCACTCCGCGAGCGCCGCCAGCAGCAACTGCTCCGGGTTCCACCGCTCCTCGTCACCGTGGAAGGCGCGGGCGGCCGATCCGGACAGTTCTCCGGGTCCCTCGGCCTGGATGACCAGGTCGCGGGCGTAGTCCTTGTATCCGGAGGTCCCGGTGCCCCGGTTCCCGGTCCATTCGGCGCGCAATGAGAAGGTGTGTTCCACCCTTCCACGCTACCGCCCCCGGACTGGGCCGCCGGATTCCGGGCCACGGTCCCGTCGCATTGACGACCTCCGTAGACTGGCGACCTGGGAGGCAGCATGCACACGATTCACCTCCTCACGGTCTCCGATCGGGTGTCGGCCGGGACCGCTGAGGACACGGCCGGCGCGGCGGTCCGCGCCCTGCTGTCCGAGGCGCTGCCGGACTGGCCGCTGGACCACCGCGTGGTTCCCGACGGCGACGTGCCGGTGGGCGAGGCCGTCGCCGCGGCCTGCCTCGGCGGGGCACGCGTGGTGCTCACCCTCGGCGGGACCGGGGTCGGCCCGCGGGACCGCACGCCCGAGGCCGTGACCCCGCTGATCACCCGGCACCTGCCCGGCATCCCGGAGCTGCTGCGCAGTGCGGGTCGCCAGCAGACACCGGCCGCGGTGCTCTCGCGCGGCGTGGCCGGGGTCGTCGACCCGCCGCTGCCGGACGGGCACCGGCCGGTCGTCGTCGTGACCCTGCCGGGGTCGCGCCGGGCGGCCGAGCAGGCCGTTCCACTGCTCGCCCCGCTGCTGCCCCACCTGGTGGACCAGCTCGACGGAGGTGACCATGTCCGCTCCTGACCGACCCCTCGCGCCACCGGACACCGCGCCGCCGGACACCGCGCCACCGGCCGTCGTCACGGACCGCCCCCTGGACGCGGCGGCGCTGGAGGCCTCGGTGGTGAACGCCCGGTGCGGTGCGGCACTGACCTTCACCGGGATCGTCCGCGACCACGACCCGGAGGCCGAGGGCACCGTCACCTCCCTGGACTACAGCTCCCACCCGGACGCCGAGCGGATCCTGCGCGAGATCCTCGCCAGCCACGCCCGGGGGCCGCAGGACCCGGCCGGCGAGGTCCGGATCGCCGCGGCGCACCGGACCGGCCACCTCGACGTCGGGGACCTCGCCCTGGTGGTCGCGGTCGCCTCCGCCCACCGCGCGGAGGCCTTCGAGACCTGCCGCGCCGTGGTCGAGGACATCAAGGCCGAGGTGCCCATCTGGAAGCGCCAGCACACCGCGTCCGGGGACGCTCACTGGGTGGGGCTGCCGTGACCGGGGTGCCCGTCGTCCTGACCACCCGCACCGTCACCGCGCCGGGCGCCGCACCGGCCGGGACGTCCGCTGCGGGCCAGGACCCCGCGGGCGGCCCCGAGGCGGTCCGGCTGCTGCCCACGCGCGGGGAGCTGGCCGACGTCGTGCGCCGGACGCAGACCGGCGGCGGGCACCTGGCGGGCGCCCTCACGGACGGGTTCGGAAGGGCCCACCGGGACCTGCGGGTCTCGCTGACGGACAAGTGCTCACTGCGCTGCACCTACTGCATGCCGGAGGACGCCGGGCCGTTCACGCCGAAGGACGAGCTGCTGGACGCCGGACAGATCGAGCGGCTGGTCCGTGTCGCCGTGACCCACGGCATCACCGGGGTGCGGCTGACCGGCGGGGAGCCGCTGCTGCGGGCGGACCTGGAGGACATCGTGGCCCGGCTGGCCGCGATCGCGCTGCCGGACGGCGGCACCCTGCCGATCGCCATGACCACCAACGGGATCTCCCTGGACCGGCGGATGCCCGCCCTGCGGTCCGCCGGGCTGACCCGCGTGAACATCTCGCTGGACACGCTGCGCCCGGACCGGTTCCGGGACCTGACCCGCCGCGACCGGCACGCCGACGTCCTCGCAGGCATCGCCGCGGCGCGGGACTCGGGCTTGCGCCCGCTCAAGCTCAACGCGGTGGCCATGCGCGGGGTCAATGATGACGAACTGGCCGACCTGGTGGCCTTCGCGGTGTCCCAGGACGCTCAGATGCGCTTCATCGAGCAGATGCCGCTGGATGCCGGGCACACCTGGCGCCGGGACCACCTGGTCTCCGGCGAGGAGATCCTCGAGCGGCTGGCGGAGCGGTTCGAACTGGCGGAGGTGCCCGGCCGCGGTTCCTCGCCCGCGGCGCTGTACACCGTGGACGGCGGGCCCCACACCGTGGGCGTGATCGCCTCGGTCTCGGCACCGTTCTGCGGGGACTGCGACCGGCTGCGGTTCACGGCCGACGGGCAGCTGCGCAACTGCCTGTTCGCCCGCGAGGAGACCGACCTGCGCACACTGCTGCGCGAGGGCGCCACCGACGCCGAGCTCGCCGCGGCCATGCACGTGTCCGTGGCGGCCAAGAAGGCCGGGCACGGGATCGACGACCCCGGGTTCGTCCAGCCCGGCCGCGGGATGAACGCGATCGGTGGTTGAGCGGACAGGCCGAGGGGCGGCCCCACGACCGGTGGCGGCGGTGACTACCGCAGGGTAACTTCGTGGGCGGGACGAATCAGAGCCGACCGAAGAGGGAGCAGTCGATGGCCGGGAACCTGCACGAGGCCAGGGGGTACCGCCTGCGCGGCGCTCGCGTGCTCATCACCGGCGGCGGGTCCGGCCTGGGCCGCCTCATGGCCGTGGAGGCCGCCCGCCGCGGCGCGGAGGTGATCGTGTGGGACCTCTCGGCGCAGGCCGGTGCGGCCACCGTGGAACAGGTCCGTGCGGCCGGTGGCACAGCCCGGTCCTGCGTGGTCGACGTGACCGACCGCGAGGCCGTCCGCCGGGCCGCGGGACAGGCCGGGGCGGTGGACGTGGTGGTCAACAACGCCGGCGTGGTCTCGGGCGCCCGGCTGCTGGACCTCCCGGACGAGGCCATCGAGCGGACCATGCAGGTCAACGTCCTGGCCCTGTACTGGGTCACCCGGGCGTTCCTCGCAGGGATGATCGAGCGCGGGCACGGCAGCGTCGTCACCATCGCGAGCGCCGCGGGCCTGGTGGGCGTGGCCCGGCAGGCGGACTACTCCGCGTCCAAGTGGGCGGCGGTCGGCTTCATGGAGTCCCTGCGCAACGAGCTGCGCGCCGACGGGCACCGCATCAACACCCTCACCGTCTGCCCGTTCTACATCGACACCGGCATGTTCGCCGGCGTGCAGACCCGGTTCCCGAGGCTGCTGCCGATCCTGGACCCGGACGAGGTGACCGAGGCGGTGGTCGACGCCATCGAATCCGGTCGGCAGCAGCTCGTCCTGCCCCCGCTCGTGCGCTCCCTGCCCGCCCTGCGCGCGCTGCCGACGCGCTTCTTCGACCGGGTCATGGACGCCCTCGGCGTGAACCGGACCATGGATCACTTCACCGGCCGGCAGGACGGGGCCCGCGCGGCCGTGCCGGGGTCCGGACCCGACGGGTCCCCGGCGCCCTCCTGAGTCAGCCCCCGGCGAAGGGCGGCAGCACGTCCACCAGGGAGTCCTCGCGGACCGGGTGGCCGTCATCCACGGCGCGGACCCCGTCCACCAGCAGGGAGCACCGGGCGATGACCCGCTCGGCGCTTATGCCGTGGTCCGCGGTCAGGGCGGCACGCAGCTCGCCCGCCGTGACCGCGTCCAGCCGGAGTTCGGAGGCGCCGAGGATGTCCGCGGCCCCGGCGAACAGGCGCACGCGGGCCATCAGCGCGCCCCCGCCGGGCCGGCGTCGTACCGGGCGGCCAGGTCCTGGACCCGCGCGGCGAGCTCTCGAACCCGCTGCGCGGTGTCCTGGTCGGTGTCCCCCGCGGCGCCGGCTCCGGCCAGCTGGAGTCCCAGGGCCACGCCGATCAGGTAGGTGCTCATCGGGGCCCCGGGCCGCACGACGGCATTGGCCACGTCCCGGGCCGTGTCCAGCAGGGGCGAGGGGACGATCACGTCCTCGGGAAGGCCCAGCTCGGCCACGACGGCGGCCATCCAGTCCCGCAGCCCCGGCACCTCGTTGTCCCGCTCATCCGTCACGGCAGCTCCTCTCCCGGCCCGCGCACGGGCCATGTCCTCGGGGGTATCCATATCGTCCCAGAGCCCGGGGGAGCCCGCGGGCTCCGGGACCTCGAGCAGGTCGAGCGGCGCCAGCCGCTCCCGCACCCGGGTGATGCCCGGCCGGGCGGTGGCACGCAGGGCGGCCACGTCCAGCAGCGCGGTCAGGTGCTGGACGTGGCCGGTCGCGTCCACGGCCACCGCGCCGTCCCGGCCCGGCCCGAGGGCGACGTCCAGCAGGGCGCGGCAGGCCCCGGCGGGCCGCGCCAGGTCGCACGGCACCAGCAGCATCCACGAGGTGTCCACCGCGCCCAGGGCGGCCTCCAGCGCGGCCACCGGGCCGGAGCGGGGCGGGTCCTCGCGGAGGAACGTGGCGCCGGCCAGGGCCGAGGTCCCGGACGCGGTGGCTGTCGACGCGCCGGCCGGACCGGCGACCGGTGGATCGCCGACCACGACGACCCGTGTGGCCCCGGCTGCCCGCACGGCCGCAGCGGTGCGCTCGAGGAGTGTGAGCCCGTCGAACACCAGGGAGGCCTTGTCCCGGCCCATGCGCCGGGAGGCGCCCCCGGAGAGGATGACCGCCGTCAGGTCGCTCATCTCACGCGCGGTCTCCGCGCCGCCAGGTCCCTGAGCGGCCGCCGGTCTTCTCCAGCAACCGGATCCCGGTCAGCTCGACCGAGCGGTCCAGGCCCTTGACCATGTCCACCATGGCCAACCCGGCCACGGAGGCGGCGGTGAGCGCCTCCATCTCCACCCCTGTCCGGTCGGCCGTGCGGGTGGTGGCGAGGATGCGGATGCGGTCCTGGCCGACCTCGAAGTCCACGGTGGCCCCGTGCACGCCGATCACGTGCGCCAGGGGCAACAGCTCGGCGCACCGCTTGGCGGCCTGGATGCCGGCGATCCGGGCCACCGCCCAGACGTCGCCCTTGGGCACGGTGCCCCCGGTGAGCGCGGCGAGGACCTCGGGGGAGACCAGCACCGTGGCCTCCGCGGTGGCGGCGCGCACGGTGGGGGACTTCGCGGTCACGTCCACCATCCGGGCGGAACCGTCGCCGTCCAGGTGGGTGAAGCCATCGGCGCCGGAGGCCCCGGGCGAACCGGTGGCCGCGGCGGTCTCGGTGGCGGAACGGTCAGCGGGTGTCATCAGGCCTCCAGGGCTCGGTAGAGGACGGTGTCCCCGGCGGACACCTCGGTCGTGGCGGCCGGGACGCGCACCAGGCCGGTGGCCCGGGCCATGCGCCCGGCCAGGTGGGAGCCGGAGCCCCGTTCGGTCGCCTGGGCCACCCGCACCGGTTCACCGGGCGCGGAGACCACGCGGACCGGCACGAACTGCTCGCGGCGCGGCGGGGAGCGCCACCCCTCGTCCGTGGTGACGGGGTGCCAGTCCGCCAGCGGTGCCGCCCGGTCCTGCATGGCGAGCAACCCGGGCTCAACGAACACCAGGTAGCTCACCCAGGCGCTGACCGGGTTCCCGGGCAGGGACCAGACCGGCCGGCCGTCCGGCAGGAGCCCGAACCCCTGGGGCTTGCCGGGCTGCACGGCGACCCGGTCGAAGCGGACCGCACGGTCATCGACGTGGTTCAGGGGGCCCGTGGGGGTCTCCGGACCGCCGCCGGTCCCGCGCGGGGTGGGCGAAACATCCCCCGGGGAGCCGGGGACGGCAGGACGGCGCTCGAGCGGTACCCCGCCGACCGCGTCCGGGGCGAGGACGAGACGGGCGACGTCATGGGCACCCACGCTGGCCCCGCCGGTGACGATGACCGCGTCGCTGTCCGCCGCCGTGGACACCAGCAGGTCGCGCAACCGAGCCGGGTCGTCGGAGACCTGCCCCCGGTGGACCACCTCGCCACCGCTGGCGCGGACCAGGGCGGTGAGCAGGTGGGAGTTCGAGTCGGGGATCTGCCCCCGGCGCACCGGTTCGCCCGGGGCGACCAGTTCACTGCCCGTGCTCACGACCACCACGCGCGGCCGGCGCCGGACCGTCACCGCGGCGATGCCCGCGGCGGCCACCGCGGAGAGCCGGTGCGGGGCCAGTTCCTGCCCGGCGGAGGCCACCCGGTGGCCTGTCCGGACGTCGTCACCCCGAGGACGGACGTGACGGCCGGCCGCGACCGGTGCGCTCAGCTCCACGTGGTCCGGCCGGGTGGTCCCCGCGGTCGGGGCGGCCGGGTCCCATCCCACGGTGTCCTCCAGGGGCACGACGGCGTCCGCGTCCGTGGGCAGGGGGGCCCCGGTCATGATCCGGGCGGCCTGGCCCGGCGCGAGCGGCGGGTCCAGGTCGGTGCCGGCGGGCAGTTCGGCGACGACGTCCAGCCGCACGGGGGCGTCCGTGGTGGCGGAGGTGGTGTCCGCGGAGCGGACGGCGTACCCGTCCATGGCCGAGTTGTCCCAGGGCGGCAGGTCCAGGGCGGCGACGGCGTCCCGGGCCAGGGTGTGGCCGGCGGCGTCCTCGAGACCGACCGTGTCCTCCGCCAGGAGGGGGACCACGCGCAGGACGCGCGCCTGGTGGTCGGCGACCGGGATGTAGTGGAATTCAGCCACGGAACGCTCCCGGCAACCCGCCGTCGAGGTACCCGGCCACCGGCCAGCCGAGACCGGCCAGGTGCCGGGCGGCGGTGGCGCTGCGCGGGCCGGCGGCGCAGAACGGCAGCAGGGGCCGGTCCGGGGCGAGTCCGGCCAGCGGGTGGTCCGGTGGCAGGGGCGCGTCCGGACCACGGTCCAGGCGCAGCACCCGGTCCAGGGGGAGGAGCACGGCGCCGCCGGGCCCGGGGCGTTCGGCGGACTCCTCGGGACGGCGGACGTCGATCCACAGGGCCTGCGGGGGTATGTCCCCCGGGGGGATCGGTCCCGGTGCCGTCGCGGCGGCCGGCACGGCGGGGGTCGACGGGGCGCGCGTCGAGGGGACAGGGGGGCCGGCCAGCGGGATCTCGGCGGTGGTGCCGGCGAGGCCGTCCACCAGCAGCATCCGGCCCACCAGCGGCCGGCCCGTGCCGAGGATGAGCTTGATCGTCTCCAGGGCCAGGAAGGAACCGGTGATCCCGACGACGGCGCCCAGCACCCCGGCCTCGGCGCAACCGGGCGAGGCGTGGGTCGCCGCGTTGTCCGGGAACACGTCGGTCAGCACCACCGGGGCCAGTCCGGAACCGGCCGGCGGGACGGACCAGAACACGGTGACCTGCGCGTTCCACTGGAACAGGGCGCCGAAGACCACGGGCAGGCCCAGGGCGAGGGCGGCGCGGTGGACGACGAACCGGGTCCGGAAGGAGTCGCTGCCGTCGATGATGACGTCGGCCGGCGCCAGCAGTGCGCGGGCATTGGCGTCGGTGAGGCGCACGGCGTGGGGGACCACGGTGGTCTCGGGGGACAGGCGGGCGGCGGCCGCCACCGCCCCCTCGGTCTTCAGCGCCCCGAGGGTGTCCACCCCGTGCAGGGTCTGCCGGTTCAGGTTGCTGAGCTCCACGTGATCGTCGTCGATGACGTGCAGGGTGCCGATGCCGGCTGCGGCGAGGTACTGGATGACCGGCGAGCCCAGGCCGCCTGCACCGACCACCGCCACGGAGGCACCGGCCAGCAACTGCTGTCCGGAGTCACCGACCTGCGGCAGGGTCCGCTGGCGCAGGGTGCGTTCATACGGCTGTGCGCTGGACATGGTCCCACCCTAGTCCGGACGGGGCTGCACCGGCCTGCCCAGGGTGGGGTGGTGGTCATTCGGGGATGCCGGCGTAGGAGTGCAGGCCGGGGAAGTAGGTGTTGACGATGGTGAAGT
>ENA-UOUJ01000685-UOUJ01000685.1-activated-sludge-metagenome-genome-assembly--contig:-NODE-685-length-20836-cov-4.560656_pt1 | contig 20836 bp, 17 predicted proteins | sample MGYA00249839_ERZ747224 | MGnify/ENA primary metagenome ERZ747224 (study PRJEB28782, sample SAMN03220277) | activated sludge metagenome | biome: wastewater; feature: sewage sludge; material...
TTCAGCACATTGTTCACATCCATCCATACACTGAACTGCTTATTGATGGCATAAGCAGCCCCGAAACTCAGGTCGGTTCCACCTTTCATTGTAAAGGTGCCGTTGTTTTTGTCGAATGACCGGGCACCGCCAAACATATAAATATCACTTTTCAGTTGTAGTTTTTTAAATGCCTGGTACCGTACAGATCCTGAGATTTCGAGTGGCAACATATTCCATGCACGGCTGAACTGTTTCATACCGGTAAACCCGTTTAGTGTTACACTACCATTGATGGTGAATTTATCTTGTAAAATATAACTCACATTCCCGTGGATACGCAGGTTGTTGAGACGTTCCTCCGTTCCGGTAATGAAATGATTGGTAAAGGCCGTAGTATCGTTCAGGAACAACAACGCATCCGACAGTTGAACCCATGACACCTTTCCCCCAATATTAAAATGACTGCCCAATGAAGTACGGATACCTCCATAAAATTCCGTTTCCTTGGTATTGATTCCGTTCAATGGCCCGCGAATAAACGGATTCATTTGTGTGAGGTTCCCGCCCGTATTCTTATGAATACGGCCTATCCACCCACCCTGCAGTACAAACCGATCGTTCAGATTCACCTCAAAATACACATCAGGCAATATGGAGAACGTTTTATTGTACCAAACCGGCGATAATCCTGCGTGGATAAATGCACCAGAAGCAAAGTACTTAACGGCAGGGGATAAACGAATAACGCTGTTGGTAAATGCGGTTTCACCTACATTGCCATCGGGGTTGTAGCGTGTGATATCTGCGTTCGCGGTAAACTTCACCAATAATTCATCACTGAACTTTTTTTCAACCGGCGCATTGATAATGAATGATGTTTCTGTAAACTGATCGGCGAGTGAAAAATGTTGGATGCGGATGGAGGGATCATAATTAATTCCATACGGGCCTGGGCGTGTGTTCTTGATACCAGCCCCTAAATGGAACTGCTGAAAGTACTGCTCCACATCACCTTTCTCCGGCTGATACAATGAATGATCGTAACCGTACAAATGATAACGGTCTAATGCTACCCCGGCAGTGGCATTCAATTCAAACTGTTCACCAAAATAAGTGCCTTTGGCTTGCAGGGCTGTTTTACTGAAATCCTGGTGTTCAATGGGGCCCTTGGAGGATATATGATCTGCATATAGATTCACCACATGCGTTTCAGCATTTCCAAAAACACCGGCAGCCTTCAGGTAGGGAGTTGATATATTTCCGAAGCCGGCTTTTACATAATATCGCTTTCCGATATCAGGAGTGGTATCGGTATCAAGCGCCAGCGCATTGAGCGGTACAGGCTGGTATGCATAAAACAATTTTTGTACAGGAACTGAATACGGAGCCACACGCCGGTTGGTATCCTGTGAGAGATGCGTTCCGGAGAATTGAATTTTAGAAGCATTGCGTAACACCGGTTTATAGGTAGATATAATTTCTACTGAGGGTTGACGAGTGGTATCGCGCTGTGCGATAACCGTATTTCCGGCAAGCAATACACACGCAGTGAATAAAATGTATTTCATATCAATGTCAGATGTAGGGTTAGTCAGCTAATTTGGATTGTTTCTTTTCTTCGGTGATAGCCTGATTCAATTTTTCACGTGCCTCCTGTTTCAGTTCTGGTATGGCAGCATTTTCCGCCACACTTTCATAGGTTGCTTTTGCATTGAAATAATCTTTCTGTTTCAGGAAGATATCACCCAATAAAATATACGAACGTGTGAGCCAGAAATCATATGAACCGGTTTCTTTAATCACAGCGTTCGCTGCTTTTTCCGATGCCTTTAAATCGTTCAATATAAAATAACTCACAGCTGTTTCATAACGGGCTTCTGCACCCCAGCCCGATTTATTAATAACCGACACCGCTTTAAATGCCTGAATAGCACCGGTATGGTCGTTTTTGAGTTGGAGCGATTTACCCAGTACCAGATTGGCAATGGATTTATCATCAGTACTCAATCCTTTTTTTGAAAGCAACTCTTTGGAAATTTCATTGGCCTCGTCGTAGTCTTTGAGTTGATACAAACTCCTCACCAATCCCCGCAATGCAATCATCAGGTTTTCCTCCGTTGCAGCATTTTCCCTCACCATTAAAAAGTATCTTTTGGCGGCTGCATAATCTTTGGTTTCGAAATACGTAATTTGCCCGGCTTCCAATGCAGCACGTTCATAATACGTACTCAATCCGCTGCGAATTACCTGATCGAATCCGCGCAACGCTTCTGTAAATTGTTTTTTCTCCAAATAGCAAATGCTGCGGGTGTAACGGGCATCGAGGATGTACCGGCCATTGGCGTACTCCGACATATAGGTTTCCAGTCCGGGTATAGCGGCATCACACCCCTTGCTGGCATAACGCATTGAAACTGCCGCGTAGCTGAGGGAATCTGCTTCCGAAACATCCACATCTCTGCCCACTTTACGCATCAGCGCCAGGTAATCATTCAATCTGTTTTCCTCTACATAAATATCTTTCACAATCGTCATGGCTTCTTCTGCCTCCGGAGTGCGCGGATAGCGTTCAATCAGTGTAGTGTACTGGTTCAATGCTTCGCGGTTATTGCCCGTGTTGTAATGAACCAATCCGAGTTTCAGATACGCTTTCGGTTTAAGCGCGCCGTCGGGAGCCGCCAATATTTTATTCAGATATGGTACGGCGGCGTTGAATTTTTCATCGGCAATGTGGGTTTGCGCCATCTCAAAGTTTGCGTCCTGCAACAAGGTACTGCCGGGGTACGATTTCTCCAGTTGCTGCATGATTTTAATTTTCTCTGCACTACTGCTCACACCTGCAATCATAGCGGTTTGATACATCGCATAATCAGCGGATGGCCATCCCTGGCGAGTTACTGCATTATATATTCCACTGGCTTTATTGAATTCACGCAGCATGTAGTATGCATCCCCTAAACGTACATACGCATCTTGTTTCACCGGTGTGGTGGCAGTGGCAGCTGAATGACTCACTGCCTCAAATTGTGTTTGTGCAGCACGGTAATTTTCCTTGTACAGGTAACTGTACCCCAAATTGTATCTCGCAGCATCCATATTGCTTTCACCCTGGGCAGGCACGTTGGCCTGAACGAACTGTGTACCATGACGAATCGCATCATCATAACGTTGTTGCCTAAACGCAATTTCACTTTTCCAGAAGTGTGCATAGGCCGTCAGTGATCCGGCATTCGGGTTAGACAATACATCTGACAATAACATATCCGCCGCAGCCAGTTGCTGGTCATTAATAAGTTCTATGGCTCGCCCATGTAAAATGCGGGGATAGGATTTTTGCATAGCCATGGAAGGATTATTAAATCCACGGTAAATTTCGAGGGCTTCGCGATAGTTGTTGGTATTGGCTAAAATGGCAATCAGAATTTCCTTGGCTTCCGTATCGAGTGAAGAAGCGGGATAATCGTTGATATAGCTTCTGATTTCCTGAAGGGCGATATCCTGATATCCCAATTCATAGGATAATTTGGCGTAGTTGAATCTTGAAATGCGTTGTTGTTCGGCATGGCTGCTATTGAACGCACTGAACTGAAACGCGCTACGTGCATTGGGCTTATCTCCGGCTTTCAGGTAGAGGTCGCCCAGCAAATACATACTGTTTTGCGCCATGGAATCACGTTCGCTGCTCAGTTGTTTAAAACCGTCGATGGCTTTAGGATAATCTCCTGTCATGTAATAACAAAAACTCAGTTCGTACAACACTTCCTTACTTACTTTATCAGATTGTGCTACATAATCCTCCAGTAAGGGTAATGCAGTACGGTAGTCCTGCTTTTCAAAATAGAGTTGTCCGATCAACAACTTCAATTGTTTTTCATAATACAGTGCCCCGCCTTTTTCCAGCACGGAAGACCCATACCGCATGGCCTCATCTTTCATCCCCTTGAAATAATAAATCTCCGCAATATAATACGGCACCACTCCCTGAAAAGGATCCGTAGTTTCAACCAAGCGGAATGCAGACAATGCCTTATCATAATCCTTATCCCGGTAGGCAATGAAACCATAATAGTAATTGGCGGGAATGTAGTAAGGATGATCCGGCAACTGATGAATTTCATCGAACAGGGGTTTGGCCTGGGCATATTGTTTCAAATTAAAATAACCGTATGCTTTTTCAAATTTTGCATTGGCTACTTCCTCGTTAGACAGGTTATCCCATCCTGCAATATCAAAATACTCAATAGACTTTTCATATTTTCCGGTGAGATAATAATAATGTGCAAGATGGTATCCCATCAATTGTTTACGTGGCACATTACCAGTACTGTGGATGTAGGTTTCTGCAGCGTCCGCGGCGGCTTCATGCATCAGTTTTAACCGGCATGCCAGGTAGTAGTATTGAACATCCTCCACCCTGTACGTGAAATCACTGATGGTATTCGGCGGATACATTTCTGTAAGCTCGTACAACAACGGATATGCCAGCGCATAATGTTCATTGATAAAAAATTGCTGAGCTGTTTTCAATTTCAACTCAGGATCTGTAACGCGGTGTGTTCCCTGGGCCATTGAAACAGATTGAAGCATGACAAAGGTCAGCGCAAATAGGAAAGGTTTTAACATCATCGGATTATTTCTTTTACCGTGGGCAAATTTATAACTACATACCTATCATTGATGGATAAATTCCATAAAACTTGTACGCAAAATGTAAACAAAATCAATCTAATCGAATCTCGCTGTTAAAAGATTGGTAAACCAAAATGGTCAGCAATTCGCTGAAAGCCGTTATTTTTATGCGTTAACTGATACCAATGAAAAAATTAACCTCTACCAAATACAGTGCTGCTGCATTTTCTGTGGCATTGTTGCTCCTTCGGATTATTACCGGCGGACTTATGATGAACCACGGGTACGAAAAACTGATTTCTTTTTCGGCCCGAAAAGATACATTCATGAATTTTTTGGGATTGGGCAGTACCTTATCCCTGTCCCTCACCATCTTTGCCGAATTCTTCTGTGCATTGTTTATCATACTTGGCTTGTTTACCAGACTGGCAGCCATTCCGTTGATTGTGGTGATGTGTGTGGCTTTATTCAAGGCACATCAGGGGAGTTTCTTTGGTGATGGTGAGATGGCCACCTTGTACCTCGGTGCCTTTTTAACGATATTAATTGTAGGCCCGGGACGATTCAGCATTGATGCCATGACCGGAAAATAAGACCATGTATACATTTGATACGCCGATACGGATCCATTATGCACTCACCGACCAAATGGGTGTGGTATATCACGGGCACTATGCACAATTTTATGAAATTGGCAGAACCGAAGCCATCCGGAATCTTGGTTATACGTATAAAGATGTAGAGGCCATGGGCATCATCATGCCCGTAGTGGATTTACACATGAAGTTCATACAACCCGCACGGTACGATGATATCATCAACGTACGGATTACCATACTGGAGCTGCCGCTGCACCATAAAATGGTTTTTCATGGTGAAATTTATATTGGAGAGAAACTCATCAATACCGGAACAGCCACCTTATACCTGATGGATGCCCAAACCATGAAACGGGTTACCATGCCGGCACCCCTGATGGAAAAATTGAAGCCGTATTTTGAAGTGTAATCCGTTGAAGGATGTACAGATGATTGGCCGCGTTTACTGCACTTTCAATATATCAAGCACCTTCCACATTTTTTCTCTAACCGAGGAAGGGTTTCCGTCGAAGTTGTTTACGATGAACGCAAACACATATTCTTTTCCGGGGAGTGATTTTACAATACCGGCATAAGACCGCACGCCACTGATATACCCGCTCTTCATGCGGATGCCGTTCATCACCGGCAGGTTTGAATAAAAACGATTAAACCAAGGACGGGTACGTGCAAAGTTTATTGCTTCCACCAGGGTTTGGGTAGAAATTTTGTTGTTGGGCGACAGACCGCTGCCATCAATGATTTGAATGGCGCCCGAAGATATCCCGCGGTTCATCCAGAACTCGCGAATCACCTCTATTCCACAAGGCGTACACGCCCCGGCACCTTTCACCCATCCGATGGTTTTCACAAAACTTTCTCCGAAAGCATTGATGCTTTTTTGAAGAAACCAGTAATCCATAGCGGCGTACACCGGTGATTGAATGGTATCGGTGAGGGTGAATGAATACGATGGTACCGCTGCCCCACTTCTGCGCAGGGCACTGTATCTGTAAAACGTATCCACATGAATGTTGTTTGCAGAAAAATAGTGCTGTAATTCGAATCCGAAAGCTTCGGCGGGATCAGGCATTGCCCCTGATATTACAGCTTGTTCCACCCCCATGCCAATTGTACCCTGAATGAACAAACGGGTTTGATAAGGAGAGGAGTAAATGGATGTTTGATCACCTGTTCCTTTCTCTCCGGTGGTTACAAAATTCGTAATGTGTTCTTTCAGCCATAAAGGATCAGTGGCAATGATAGCAGCAGGATCGCCTTGTTTTAGGGCAGGCTTTAACGTGAGTTTAAAATGATTCTCTCTCCAGTTGAATCCCCAGGCACCCGCTCCGTAATAATTACCGATGTCTTCCCAAACCCATCCTTTTGGTACGGGTTGATATCCAAACTCCATATCATTGATGTACACTGCGTGAAGTGATTGAATTTTTTTCTCGTTCAACATTCTGCCGATACGCTCCAGCATAAGAGGGGCCTGTGTAGCCGACCAACGGTGACTTCCAAAAGCTGGATCGCCGCTGCCATTGATGCGCAGGATGTGCCGCCCTTTAACATCCTTAGCCATTTCAATACTGGTGCTGTACGTAAAATCTTGTCCGAGTAATTCATATCCCGAAATACTGGTCAACACTTTTAATGCACTGGCTGGTGTGAGTCCGTACAAGCCACCATGATTGAACAAATAGCGGTTTTGTTGTACATCCCATACAGATAATCCAATCACAGCATGTTTAAACTGATCATCCTGATACAGTTGCTGAATGGCTGATTCCAGTTTTTTATCTGATTGTGCATACAAGGAAACAGACCAACAAATAAAAAGGGCAGGTAAAATGCTTCTCATCTTCGCTAAATTGCACTAAAATTATTACAAAGCATGTTAAATGCAAGCATCATAACCATTGGCGATGAATTACTCATTGGTCAGGTAATAGATACGAACAGTGCCTGGATTGCCCGCTCCCTGAATCCGATGGGCATTGCCATACAACGTAGGGTATCGGTGGGCGACGATGCACACCAAATCCGTCAGGCACTTGATGAATGCCTCGCCTGTACCGATCTGGTATTTGTAACCGGTGGATTGGGCCCAACCTCAGACGACATTACCAAACCGTTGTTGTGTGCGTATTTTGGAGGCAAGATGGTGATGAATGAAAGTGTACAGGCACACATTCAACACTTGTTTGAACACCACCTTAAGCGTCCGGTTTCACCCCGGAATCTTCAACAAGCCATGGTGCCAGACGTATGCACGGTGATCCCCAATGCGCAGGGCACCGCCCCCGGAATGCTTTTCAAAAAAGAGCATCAACTCATTTTCAGTATGCCGGGTGTACCATTTGAAATGAAAACCATGATGGAAGAGCAAGTGATGCCGATGCTGAAAAAATCATTCCCGTTGCCTCCCATACAACACCGCACATTAATGGTATCGGGCATACCGGAATCAAACCTGGCCGATTTATTGGTACCGTATGAAGCACAGCTTCCGGATGGCATCACCATTTCGTATTTACCCAATTTCGGACTCATACGGTTAAGGCTATCCGCAGATAATATTTCTACTGAATTGTTAGATGCACAGTTCAACACCTTGCAAGTTGCTGTTGAACCTTACCTGGTAGTTAATGAAGATATCTCCATTGTAGAAGTGGTGGCGCGCAAACTGATTGCACATCAGGCCACTTTATCTACAGCAGAGAGTTGCACGGGTGGTTTTTTATCACACCGAATTACTTCGTTTGCCGGTTCATCTCAATATTTCAAAGGCAGCCTGGTTTCATACGAAAACGATATTAAGCAACGGTTGCTTGGGGTGGAGGAATCTGTTTTAATGGAACATGGAGCGGTGAGTGAGCCGGTAGTCCGGCAAATGCTCCAGGGTGTTTTACAAGTTATGCAAACCGATTATGGCATAGCCCTGAGTGGCATTATGGGACCGGGTGGAGGAACACCTGAAAAACCCGTAGGCACTTTATGGATAGCCGCAGGATCCCGAGAGGTTCAACGTACCAAATGCATCAAACTTCGATATAGTAGACAAAACAACATTGAAGCCGCCGCTGTACAGGGATTTCATTTATTGTTGGAAACGATTGGCAGTACGCCTTAAAAGTAAGGCCTCAAAACGACGATTTTGTGTACATTTGTGCCGAAAGATCATTAAATATACAATACAATTTATATGAGTTTAGTTGACCTGGTAATGCCCAAGCTTGGAGAAAGTATCATGGAGGCCACCATTTTGAAATGGCATAAAAAGCCCGGAGATACCATTCAGCAGGATGAAACTGTTTTAGATATTGCTACCGACAAGGTAGATAGTGAAGTACCTTCTACAGCCGCCGGTGTTATTGAAGAGATTTTATTTAATGAAAATGATGTGGTACCGATTGGTACTGTGATTGCAAAAATTCGCGTAGGTGCCTCTAATGGTCAGTCGGCCGCACCCGCACCTGCTGCTCCTGTGTATGAAGAAGCCAAAGTGGTGGAGGAAGTGCCTTACCAGCCTCAGGCAGCTGCACCGGCCGGCAATGGTTCTAAGGTTCGTTTTTATTCACCACTGGTATTAAATATTGCACAAAGTGAAGGCATCAGCATGGCTGAGTTGGAGCAAATCCCCGGAACCGGACAGGATGGGCGCGTGAGTAAAAAAGATATTCTTGCTTATGTGGCCAACAAAGGACAATCTACTCAACCGGCTGCCCCGGCACAACCTGTTGCAGCACCGATAGCTCAAACTCCGGCCGTAGTTCAACCCGCAGCGCCAGTGCCGGTATATTCAGGTAATGTGGAGATTATAGAAATGGACCGGATGCGTAAGATGATTGCCAAGCACATGGTAGACAGTAAAGCCACATCACCCCATGTAACCAGTTTTGCAGAGTGTGATGTTACCAATCTTGTATTGTGGAGAAACCGGATTAAAAAAGAATTTGAAAAAAGAGAAAACGAAAAAATAACGTTTACCCCCCTGTTCATAGAGGCCATCGTGAAGAGCATCAAAAAGTATCCAATGATGAGCAGTTCTGTGGATGGTGATAAAATCATCATCAAAAAAGATCTTAACATTGGTATGGCAACGGCCTTACCGTCCGGCAACCTGATTGTGCCCGTGATTAAAAATGCCGATCAGTTGAATCTGGTAGGTTTAACCAAGCAGGTGAATGGTTTAGCGAATGCGGCGCGCAACGGTAAATTGAAACCGGATGATACTGCGGGCGGAACATTCACCTTAACCAATGTGGGTACATTCGGCAGCATTATGGGAACTCCTATTATCAATCAGCCTCAGGTTGCAATTATGGCCGTAGGTGCTATTAAAAAACGTCCGATGGTGATTGAAACCGATCAGGGAGATACCATTGGTATACGCCACATGATGTACATCTCATTAAGTTATGATCACCGTATCATTGATGGTTCGCTCGGTTCTACATTCCTGAACGCTGTTTCCAAAGAACTGGAGAACTTTGATCCGAACAGACCGATTTAATTTTTTACCGAATTAATAATATAAAAAAACCAGGCGCTTTGAAGACGTCTGGTTTTCTTTTTTAGTTCACAAAGGCAGTATGTTTTAACCATCCATCAGAAACTTTACATTCTTTTTCAGCATTTCCCCTTTATCTGAGTAATCAGTTTGCCCGCGATGTGTGCTCAACTTTCACTGCCCTTCTCTCCTACAAACCAGTGCTCCTTGTTTTTGAACAACACATTGAATGTGGTTAACGTTCCGTAGATTCTGGTGATATATTGTTGTAAGTTTACTTTGTCTTCATCGGTTAATTTTTTATGCGCGTTAATTTGTTGTTCCATCACCCGGAGCCTGTCGCGCAACATCACAATTTTATGAAAGAAAACGTCTACCGGTATTTCCTTGGGCTTTTGTGATTTATCGGCAGGCTGCAGTAACAGAGTGCCTCCCATCCAACGATCGCCTAAGGGCACTACTTCGGTTATTTCAGCCCATTGGCGCAGGATATGCAACAGGCTTTTCTCCACTTCTGAATGTGTTTCAATTTCAGCGGTAACATTTTCAGGAATAATTTCATCGAGCTGCGTATCGGTTTTATTAATTTCCTTCACGCCATGATGAATAAACGAAATAAGGTAGGTAGCATAACGCACCCCTACGATGACGCCCGGGCCATGCTGTGTGTGCTGTAACCGGGTACCAATGCCTAATACTTTTTCCATACAATTTTATTTCAGGTGAACAATATTAAAGTAAACACAGGAATTTTCCATACGTTACAACTGTTCTCTGTGCCACAGATAGAATATAAATCCTGTAAGTATCAACCCAATCCATCCCAAACACATTCCGGCCAGCACATCTGAAAAATAATGCACTCCCAGATATACCCGGCTGAGCGCTATTACAGATGCTGTGATGAAGCAAGTGAATTGAAAAATCCGTTTCCAAACAACGGTAAGGGATGAACGCTGAATAAGATATATCAGTAATCCAAAGAATGTGAAGCTCATGTATGAATGCCCGCTGGGGAAACTCATGCCCGATACTTCGCCAATGAGTGAATGATCCGGCCGCTGGCGTTTAAAGATATTTTTCAGCATCAACATCATCAACAAACTGGAAACAGATATAATGAAAATATGCAGCGTAAGCCATTTATTTCTGAGAGAATAGAATGCCCATGCCATCAGGAGCAAATAAGCCGGCACCAATACCCATGCAGAGCCAATAAAAGTAAACACCTTCATCAACCCGGAAACGAACGCTGATTGGTGGCTTCGGACATAAATGAACACTTTTTCATCCCACACCAGGGATTCGTAGTGAAACACCAACAATACCTGATAGGCGAAAACGAAGGTAGCAGCCAGTAGCAGCAAGATTAAAAAAGATTTTTCCCAGGAGGAAAAGCGTAAATGATGATGGCTCTTCAGGCGACTCATGCCTTAAAAATACTTACAATTTAAGAGCACACAAGGAAATAGCTTCAGCTTTTCCTTTGAGGTCTACCCTCCCGAGATTATCGCATTGCCATGCTTCCAACCCGGCAAAAGCCCTGAATTCTTCCGATACAATATAATTGGCATTGAACTCGGTGCATGCACTCCGGATGCGGGCTGTAGTATTCATCGTATCGCCGCTGATGGCCAGGTCTTTTTTGATTACCCCAATTTCACCAATCGTTACTTCCCCCACATGTATGCCCGCTCTAAACGATGGCACTTCATTAAATTTTCTTCTAAACCGGTTGTTGTTTTTTTGAATCATCTTTCTCGCATCAATAAGCGATTGAATAGCCCTGCGGGCGTTTTTTGGCGTTGCCGGCCAGGAAACCACCACTTCATCTCCTACATACTGATAAATCCTTCCGTAATTATCAATGAGGGCGATAGAAACCAAATTGATGAATTCGCGGATGAACATAAAATAACGCTGATGTGCCAGTCTTTCAGCGATGGGTGTAGAATCTTTCAGGTCGATAAACATAACAATGCGTTTCTCTTCCTTTGGAATATAATATTTACCCACCAGGATATCTTTAAAAACACCGGGAGCATACTTTTCATTGATTTCTATATACAACTGCGTGAGCACCAGCAAGAGCACCCAATAAAATGTTCTTTGTAAAAACCAGTCTACGTATCGGGAAGCTTCAAAAAAACGATCTACGGTTTCCCTGAATGTAAAACGGTCAATAAACATGTGTTCAATTAGGTACACCAAGAAGTTCATGAGTAAAGCAGCAATCAACACCGCCAGAAATTTCACGAGCAGATTCAGCCATAGCGGATATTTTTGAACAAACCGCCGCAAAGTAGCCGGAAAAAAATAACTGATAAACAGGGAGATACTAAACACAAATACGGCACGAAAGAACATACTCTTCTGAGGATCTTCCATGTCTGCCCGGTTGAATATGTATACACTCACCGCATCAATGACAGTCCATACAACTGCAATGGTAAACATGGTTTTCAGGCGGTAATACGTTACTCCGGAAATGCCTTTAAACAATGAGAGGCGTGTTTTCATTTTTTAGCCGACAAATATTTATAAATTTCTTCCTGAGCATTCAGTGTTTTATTTCCCTGATCCTCCACCGGCACATTCATCAGATTTCGGTTGATATACATGCCTTGGGTATTGTCTTTCCACTGCAGGTTAAAATAATGTTCCATATCTTTTCTGAAAGTAGGATTGTTTAAACGTACTGCCACCTCAATGCGGTTTCTCAGGTTGCGTATCATCAGATCTGCTGAACCGATATACACCGTTGCCTCTTTGCCGGTTCCAAAAATGAAAATACGGGAATGTTCCAGAAAGCGGTCTACAATTCGTTTTACCTTTATGTTATCACTTTTGCCCGGGATGCCCGGTATCAGGCAGCAAACACTTCTCACCAACAATTGCACTTCCACACCGGCACGCGAAGCCTTGTACAATAAATGTATAATCCACGGATCTTCAAGGTTGTTTACTTTTATTCTGATGAGTCCACGGCTGCCCGTTTGGGCTTTTTCCATTTCCACCCGGATGTGCCGTTCCAGTTCATCCTTCATATTGAATCTTGCAACCAGTAATTCATTAAAATGCAAAACCGGTTTTTGTGCGATGGCGGTGTGTTTCTTTAAGAAATTAAACAGGGTTTGTAACTCATCCACCACAGAGGCTGCAGTAGTGAACAACACATGGTCGGTATAAAACTTTGCGGTAGATTCATTGAAATTACCGGTACTGATTACGCCATACAACTGATACCCTTTACCTTCTTTACGCTTAACCAAACCCACTTTGGAGTGTACTTTAATGGCAGGACTGCTATAGATAAGTTTAATTCCGGCTTCTTTCATGATGCGGCTCCAGCGGATATTGTTTGCTTCATCAAACCGTGCTTTCAACTCAATGAAGCAGGTTACTTTTTTTCCGTTACGTGCGGCAGAAATGAGGGCATTTACAATATGGGATTCAGCCGCTACCCTATAGAGCGTGATATACATTTCCGTTACATGCATATCCACGGCGGCCTGATTGAAAAAACTCAACACCGGAGCATACGACTGATACGGCAGATGTAACAATACATCTTTTTTAAGCATGAGATTAAACACATCGCCCCGCACCGCTTCTTTGGGAAATACAATGGGTTTAAATGGTGTAAAATAGAAGGGTTTTCCCAAAGAGGGAAACGACATCAGGTCGCTCAGGTTGTGGTACTTCCCACCTTCAAACATATCTTCCTGTTCCACGTTGAACAAGGCAGCCAGAAACATCCGCAGCCGTAACGGCATACCCGTTTCATATAGAAATCTGGAAGGGGGTGCTATATTTCGCTTGGCCAGCTTTTTTTCTACGCGGTCGAGTATATCCGGACTGTATTCATCATTCAGGTTGATATCGGCATCGCGGTTCAGTTTAATGCTGTACACACTATCTACTTTAACACCCGGGAATAAACGCGGTATGTTGAAACGGATGATATCGTCAATAAAAATCACATACTGCTGGCCTTCTATAGAACTCAGTTCATAAAAGCGTTTAAGCTTAGCCGTTGGTATGTTCACCACATCATGCCGAAGGAGCTCACTGTCTTTCTCCCTGGAAGAAACCACGAGGTACGGTTTGTTGTTTTCCGGAATAAAATGATACGCAGTTGCCGAGCCTAAACGAATCGGCTGAATGAAGGACAACACTTCTGTATGAAAAATTTCCCGCACCTCTTCTTCGTGTTCTTTCCTGATTTTATCGTTGTAATACATGGTGATTCCATGTGTTTTCAACTCAGGAATTATCATGGAATTCAGAATGCTGCCGAAGGTTTGTAAATGTTCATTCACTGTTTCCTGAATACGATTGACTACACCCGGTTGTTGCGGGATAATCATTTTCTGGATGGTTTTGCTGTCGAGCTTTGATATCGCTACCACTTCCGGATAGCGCACGTGAAAAAACTCATCCAGATTAGATGAAAAGATGGCCATGAACTTCATTCTTTCAAACAAGGGCAAATCCGTTCTTTCTGCTTGTTTGAGCACTAGTTGATTAAAGGCCAGCCAGCTTAAGTCGCGGTTAAAAAACATATCCTTTATTATTGTGTTAACGGTAGCATTACTTCACCGGTTTTAGTAACAATGTTGTTTGCAATTGTTTTTTATTTTGTGCTTTCCCCTGCTTTAAAAACTGCCTGCAATACGCTGTGTAATACTGATGAACTTCCATGAATCGGATGGTTTCCTGATCGAACATTAACTTACTAAGTTTTTCTTTTCGATCTGCAAACACTTCCCTGAATATTCTTTTATTGGTATCCCAAAAATCTTTTGTACCCAGATTAAATGTATCGGCATCACAAATAATTTCTTCAAGTAAACCGACAGGCTTTCGTGGATAGCGTGTAGCCAAAATACAGCGTGTAATTTCCTCTACGTGTGCATGTGTTAACCCGAGTTCCACAGCCATATTTTTCAACACCTCAGCACTTTTCAGTTCGTGTTTTTTGGGATCGGTAAGCAGGTATCCGGTATCATGAAACCAGGCGGCTACATACAACACCATCAATTGCTCATCCGTAACCGGGTAATGTGCGGCAATTTCGAGGGTTTTATGCACCACATACGTAGTATGTTGCAGGTTGTGGTAGGTTAAATTTTTTTTGCCATGCTGTTCAAAAAACTGGGTGACTGCTTTTTCCGTTTTGGCAAAAACCTTATTGTATGATGGTTGGTTCACGAATGTACAGTTTAACTAACGGGTACTGCATGTACTCCTGTACAAATCTACTTAAAGATTATCAGCCCCTGATGCTTCATCTATAAACCCCCATTCACTACGCAACTGAGCCAAATGTGCGGGTGCCAGCCGGGGCGCTGCATAATGACCGGCCTGTTGTTTTTGCCGGAATGCTTCATAAAGTGTAACGGCACAGGCAACCGATATATTTAATGATTTAATAATCCCCACCTGAGGAATAACAAAATTTCCATCGCATTGGCTCAACAGTTCCTCACTCACTCCGCTGTGTTCATTACCAAATACCAGTGCCACACGCCCGGTCAGGTTCAGTTGATATAATGCTACCGCTTCATGGCTAAGGTGTGTGCTGTAAATTTTATCGTAGCGAGCTCTCAGTTGCTGAAAGCAGGCCGCGGCATCTGTAAACTGATGAATGGTTAACCATTTGGCTGCACTGGAGGAACTGCGGGCACCCCATTTTTTATGTGGTGGAATCATTGTATTGAGGATATACACTTCCTGAATACCTACGGCATCACAGGTACGCATAACTGCAGATATATTGTGGGGATCAAACACATTTTCCAGCACTACGGTTATGTCGGGCTGACGCTTATTCAGCACATCGGTGAGCCTTTTATCTCTTTCAGGAGTCATTGTTCAAAATTATAATTGATCAAATGCAACATCCACCCCTAAACCGGGCTTCATGGGCATCTCGTAATAACCATTTATCGGCAATAACGGACTACCGGAATGTTCGTTCAGCAATAAGGGACCATCCGCATCCAGCCAATCTGCCATAGGCGCCAGATGCAGCAAAGCCGCCGTACCAATGGTGCTTTCGTTCATACAACCCAGCATCACTTTCAGGTTTCTGGATTTTGCGTCACGGATCATTCTCCTTGCGGGTGTAATGCCGCTACATTTGGTCAGCTTAATGTTCACTCCATGAAATACATCAGCACACGTTTCCACGTCTTTCTCCGTCACGCAGGATTCATCGGCCACTAAAGGTAACGGCGATTCCCATTTTAGCAGTACTTGTGTTTCGCAGTCATTTTTTGAAATGGGTTGTTCTACACATTCCACGTTGAGTGATGCCAGCCGTTTCAATTTATCTAATGCCTCGGTAGATTGCCATCCTTCATTTGCGTCTACGCGGAAAGGTTGAGTAGAGTGTTTACGTAAACTTTCAATCAATTCGATATCGCCATCAAAACCCATTTTCACTTTATACACGGGCCAAGGCAGGGCTTGCATTTTTTCAAGCATTACTTCGGGTTTGTCTATGCCAATGGTGTAATCCGTCACCGGTAGTGTGTTTGTATCGAATCCCCATAAACGATGCAGTGGCATTTGTTTGAGTTTTCCACAAATATCCCATCCGGCCATATCCAACGCACATACTAAGAAGGGATGATTCGGGAAGAGATGATGCAAATAATGCCAGAAACGTTCCGGATCCGTGAGGGCAAACTGTTCCACTGCCCGGCGTTTGAATTCGAGTGCCTCCAGCATATTGGCCGCGGTTGCTCCATAGTATGCAATTGCGGGGGCTTCGCCATATCCCTTTATTCCAAAATATTCCAATTCAACAATGAGTGCTTCCTGGTGGGTTTTGGTTCCCTTGGAAATGGTGAACGGGTATTTAAACGGAAGATGTACCATCTTCGCACGTACTTTCATTTTCATTTAAGCCCTCCCACTTTTACGAATCCATTTATGCAATTTTGCGGCCAGTGCCTGTTGGTCAGATAAATCTTCAACGGTAAGGTGTACACGATAATCCCATACATGGTCGTCATTGCTGGGATCATTGATTCTGTAATGCGTTGGGTCTTCAATGTGCAGGTCCTTATCTGCAATTAACACATCCTGTAACAGAAACACCACCCACATAGCGGGTGATTGCAATTGTCTTTGCAGGATCAACTTCACCAGCTCGGGTGTGCAGGTTTGAGGCGTTTGGCCTTCTTCCTGTAATACATGCTGATAATAATATTGTGCATCATCAGGATGTTGTTTCCACCACAATGCAACGGGTTCCATATCATGGGTTGATGGTGTTACAACAGAGATGTACGGAGCGTTGCCAGGATGGGCGAAGCGTTCTTCCATGCGATGCGGCATGCGTTCTACATACAACGACAATACGTCCATTTTTTCCAGCACGCCCGGCACCATGGGAGGCACCATGCCTAAATCTTCTGCGCACAACATCATGGTAGTTGCCTGCTTCATCATATTCAATTTTTCGGTGCCTGATTTCAACCATACATCATACTGCCGCTCTCCAAAATACTGATGATACAATTCATTTAAAATATGCTTTTGATCTTCCGGGAGAGATTGAAACGATGGTGTTTGTTGCATGTTCATCCTGAAATGATACTGCTCATCTACTTTGATAAAAATTACATTGGCCATCAATTCACGTAATGCATCTGCAGATGGATCAGGATGTTCATTGAGCCAGGCATCCAGCGAAGCCATGGAATTGAAAACGGATTTAAAACGGTTTTCTTCAAAATACATTTCTGTTATCCGTGCTTTATCTTCCCTGAAATAAAAATAAAGCACGGCTGCATTGATGAAGGGATTACAAAATCGTTCTTCATTCATCTGCACCCCGGCCATAGAAAGTTCGTGGGCAGTAAATCCTTTCGCCGGATGAAACATTCCGAGTTCGCCGGTTTTATGTCCGAGCGGGATGCTCCAAATCCTGAATAATCCGATTACATGGTCTATGCGCACGGCATCAAAATACACAGACAAGGATTCGAGGCGCATCCTCCACCAACGATACTCCTCCTGTTGCATGGCTTCCCAGTGGTATGTGGGGAAATTCCAGTTTTGTCCGCCCGTACTAAAAGCATCCGGTGGCGCGCCACTTTGTTGATTCAAGTGAAAGAGGTGTTTGTACATCCACGTTTCCACACTGTGTCGTCCTACACCAATTGGCAAATCGCCCTTTAACACCATGTCGTGTGTATGAATATGGTATACGGCTTCTTTAAACTGCAGGTGCAAATGGAATTGTACATAGTAATAAAACGCGATACCGGAATAGTGCGGGCTACCCGGTTCGGCCATGGCATGTATACTTTCTTCTTCGTACACAGCGTACTCACCCCACTGCGTGTGATCCGCGGTTTGATATGTATCCCTCAGGTAACAGAATACTGCATACGGGACAAGCCACTCACGGTTTAAATCAAAAAAATCGAACCAGGCAAAATCATCTTTGAATGATAAACCATCTGCTTCATAAATCATACGAAGTACCTTCATGCGGTGATGATATACACCTTGGAAATCAATTTTATCCAGTGCATTGAGCCGGGAGGCTTCCGCTTCCATTTCGTCAGGCACAACCACTCCGGTTTGGATGATGAGTTTGCGTACGTCTAGATGGTAAGGGTGTAATGCAAATGCAGATATAGCAGCATACGGATAAGAATCTTCAGGCTGACCGATAGTAATGGTATCGTTTACGGGTAACAGTTGTATCATTTTGAAACCGGCGGATGCGGCCCAGTCAGATAATTCCATTAAATCAGTGTATGTTCCGGTTCCCCAGCCGGAGGCAGAGCGCAGGGACAACAGATGTATGTTTAAGCCGGCACCTTTCCAGCGGAGCGGATTAATTTTCGGGTACTGGTGCACGATAGTTTGTCCTTTTTTACCCGCCGTATGTAACATTCTGTTCTCGCCTTCTTCAAAAGTTTCGATGCGTTTATTTTCCAGGTCGTAAATAGCATATTTGTATTCAATGGAACGCTCTTTACCCAGATTGAGTTTTGCTGTCCAGAATCCGTCTTTTTTATACATCATGAGCGGACGTTCCGCATCCCAGTCGTGCAGTTTCTCTCCTGCCCCTGTAACACATACTGCCTTACCGGGTGGAAGCGGCGGCATACCTGCACGAAGCACCACATTGAAGTTTTTATCGGCCGGTTTCTTCACCGTAGTACTGCCCCGCTCCAGTAACGTGCGGAAAGGTTTGGTATAAAATATCTCGGACTGATCGGGTACAGGAATCTCATCAATAATATCCAGTGTATCCCCTTTATGTTTTCTCAGATCCACAACGCGGCCCGTGAATAATTTCACCACATCCCCAAAATCTGTATAGCGGATACAATCATATTTTAGTGTAGGCAGGTATGGTAAATCATCGTCTTCCATCACCAAATGCCAGAATTGTTTGTTGAGATATTCCAGCGACACATCAAAACTTTCTGTGCCCTTTTTATTCCATAAACGCAAAGAGAGTTGTTCACCAAATGCACTTTGATACCGTATGTAAAAATGAATTTTCATATAAGGGGCAATTTACCCCGAAAACACCAATTCTTTTACCGGATATGGTTGCGATTTGTTCACCGTTACCTATATTTGCGCATAAATACATTCAGGCATGGAAACAACAGCTAAAAAAACAAATACAGGTTTGTACTGGATTCTTTTCATTCTTTCCGTAGCGGCATTTTTTGGGGTATACGCCATCGGTGGCGGTTATTGCTCTCTGGTGCTGCCTTTCAACGTGACGTTTTTTGCCAAGGCACTCGATCTGATGTAATTCATCGCTGCGAAGTACATTTTTTCCTCGGCTTTTACTGCATATAAAATTTCATCTCCCTGCTATATCGGCGGGGATTTTTTTTGCCTGTACCTATTATTATTTTTTTGTTTAAAAAATTCTATTACCTTTGTATTATACAAGTTGTTTAATACTGTTTGAGTAACAATGAAACAAAAAGATAAACTACAGGAATTACTCCATGCATGGGAAGAAACATATAAAAAGGGGCAACTCACCTTTTGGATATTTCTTTCGTTGCAACAGGAGAGCAGGTATGTGGATGAGATTAAGCAATTTGTAGAGGAACAGTCGGCGCATACCATGACATGTGAAGAACAAAGTTTATACCGCGTGCTGAGAAAGTTTGAACACGTAGGCGTATTGTCTTTTGAAAACCGCAAAGGGAACAAAGGACCTGAAAGAAAGTATTATTTCCTCACTCCTCTTGGGAAAGAATTGTTTCAGCAGTTTGTAAAAAGAAACATTCAATTGTTTTACAACCCACATATTAAAAACCTTATAAACATTCCTTCATCATGAAACTAATCACCCCATTTTTGCTGCGGTACATCATTGCTGCTACATTCCTCACGGTGTTATTCCGGTTTTTTTTAAGTTATTTTCTGAAAGTGGATGATTCTTTAGCCGTTTTACTGGTAGCGGCCGGGTATGGTTTAAGTATGTTCTTCAGTGGATTTTACTTCGGGAAGAAAGATGGCACATACTTACCCATATACGATATTGGCTTTCGGTTTCACCTGGCCACATTTGTAGTACATAATGTGGTATCAGCTCTCTGGCTCTTGTCTGGTTACGCCTCTGCAAAAGAAAGTATAAACCAGCTCTTGGTTTCAGCAGGCATTTGGGGTGTGTTTTTACTGATACATTTCATAGTGTATTTACGACTTCGAAAACACTCGATTGATGATCTCGACAAATCTGATTTGTTTGAATAAGAGAGATGCCTGTACATCTCATGCATATTGATAAAAAAAATGCCGCAATTCTCATGCGGCATTTCTATTAAAAAAGGTATAGATTATTTCACTTCTTCAAATTCAGCATCGGTTACATTTTCGCCGTTGTTGTTCTCTCCGGCGGATTGCTGTCCTGCATCTTCTGCTCCGGGCTGACCTTGTTGTTGTGTTGCCTTGTACATTTCTTCACTGGCTGCTGTCCACGCAGTATTGAGTTCAGTGATAGCTGTATCAATGGCGGCCAAATCCTGAGATTTATGCGCGGCTTTCAACTTTTCCAGTCCGGCTTCAATAGGCGCTTTTTTATCGGCTGAAATTTTATCTCCAAACTCTTTCATTTGCTTTTCGG
>ENA-UOUJ01000686-UOUJ01000686.1-activated-sludge-metagenome-genome-assembly--contig:-NODE-686-length-20792-cov-10.413560_pt1 | contig 20792 bp, 19 predicted proteins | sample MGYA00249839_ERZ747224 | MGnify/ENA primary metagenome ERZ747224 (study PRJEB28782, sample SAMN03220277) | activated sludge metagenome | biome: wastewater; feature: sewage sludge; material...
AAGCCCGCATCAGAGTCGTCGCAGTCCATCGGGTCGGTGCTCAACGTGGCCAGGGCGTTGTCGCCGGCCGTGGCCAGGGTACCGCAGTCGAGCAAGGGCACCGGGTCCAGGACGATGGCGTTACTGCATTCGTCGTTGGCCGGTATGCTGCCGCGTTGTGCGCCGGCCGTGGCGCCGACAGGCCGATCACCACCACGGACCCATGCGGTGGTGGGCTGGTTGGCGCGTAACTGCACTTGGCTGCCGGTGGCCAAGGGTTTGCTTTGTGCGTGGAGGTCAACGGCTGCGGTTGAAATTGCCGCGGTAGCCAAGATCAGGTACAGGTGTTTCATGCTGTGTGATTTTAGTATTGGAACCTTGCTTCGGCCAAGCAAGGGCCGTAGCTGCAAAGGAACTCCGTTAAGCCGTTCACAGGCCCGCGTGGCCGGTAAGTTACCCACGATCGCCGCCGGAAGTTGCGCCCGCTAAGGCCCTGGCACCACCAAGCGGAAGCCCTTGCCGTGCACGTTGGCCACCATTACATCCGGGTCGTCGGCCAGGTATTTGCGAAGCTTGGCGATGTACACATCCATGCTGCGGCCGTTGAAATAATTGGATTCGCCCCATACCTGGTCGAGCGCGGCGGGCCTGTCCAACAGGGTGTTGGCATGCTCGCACAGCAGCTGTAGTAAGTCGTTCTCCTTGGTGGTCAGGTTTCGTTCCCCGGAAGGGCCCGTCAGCACCTGGCGCCGTGCATCAAAGCGGTACCGGCCGATGGTGAAATCCGTTTGCCGCTCCTTGGCCGGAGGGGCGCCCCAGGCGCGTCGCAGCACGGCCTCGGTCCGCAACAGCAGTTCTTCCATGCTGAAGGGCTTGGTGATGTAGTCGTCGGCACCGCTCTCGAATCCGGTGATCGTATCCTGCCGCATGTTTTTTGCCGTCAGGAAGATGATCGGTGTCTTATTGTCCTTCTCACGGATCTCGGAAGCCAAAGTGAACCCGTCCTTCAATGGCATCATGATGTCCAGCAACAGCAGGTCGAAATTGCCGCCCTTGTACGCAGCCATCCCGGCCTCACCGTCCTGGCGCCATTCCACGTCATACCCCTTGGCCTTCAGGTATTGGGCAAGCAGCATGCCCAAGTTGGGGTCATCCTCGCACAGCAGGAGTTTGGTCTTCTTCATGTTCGAAAGGTAGGGTGATGATGAAACAACTCCCCGTTCCGCTGCCTGCGGAAGGGTTGTTCTCCACGCGGATGCTGCCACCGTGGCGCTCCACCACGGATTTCACATAGCTCAGGCCAAGCCCGAAGCCCTTTACGTTGTGGATGTTGCCGGTGGGGATCCGGTAGAGGCGGTCGAAGATCTTTTTCTGTTCACCCCGGGGAATGCCGATGCCATTGTCGCACACGGAAATGATGAGGGAACTGGCATCGCTGCGGGTGGTGATGTTCACGATGGGGGAGGTGTTGCAATACTTCACCGCATTGTCGATCAGGTTGTGGAAGATGCTGGTGAGAAACGTGCGATCGCCCCGTACATGTGCCAGTTCGGCACCAGCCTTGAGCTCGATCTTGCCTCCCCGCTTTTCGGCTTGCAATGCACCGCTGCGCACCACCTCGGCAAGCACCGCGTGCATGTCCACGTCGGTGAAGCGAAGACGCATGCCGCCCTGGTCCGTCACCGCGCTCAGCAGCACGTTCTCCACCAGCATGCCCAATCTTTTGTTCTCATCGCGGACCATGCCGATAAGCTGATGCACTTGTGCTTCGCTCTTGGGCATGCCGGGGTCCATCAACGCCTCGCAGGCCAGTGAAATGGTGCTGATGGGCGTTTTTAGCTCGTGCGTCAGGTTGTTCACCAGGTCGTTCTTGATGTCGCCCAGGCGCTTTTGCCGGAAGATCGTGCGCATGGCATAGCCGAACACCACAGCGACCAGGAGCAGCAGCAGGCCCGAAGTGGCCAAAATGGGCCATAGGGAGCGCAGCAGCATGGAAGGCCGGTTCGGGACCAGCAGGTGGAGCCACCACGTCGATGCCCCTTGCTGCATCCGGACCCGGTCGCTGCGGAACAGTTGCGTGCGGTGCGGACTGTTGCGCACCTGGGCGGTATCTGCGTCCGCCTGAGGCCCCATCAGCCACACGCGGCCGCCGTCATCCAGTACCCCGAACGCATAGCGACACGAAATGCGGCGGAGCTGCAATTCCTCGCGGATCAGCGAATCGAGCAACCGCGGGTCGATCCGTTCATTGATCGGGCGCGGCACCGCTCCGGAAAGAATGCCGCGGAGCAGTTCGTTGAGGTTCTCGTCGTTCAGCGCACCCAACGTGTCGGCCCCGGTATTGGCCGGGCCGATCTTGCCGCCACCGGTCCCCTCGCCGGGCAGCACGCCCAATTGCCTGTGCGCCTCGGCACGTTCCAACCGGTCGCTCACGGCCATCAAGGCGCTGCCGATGCTTTCGTTGAACTGCGCATCGCGCAACGCCAGCGTGCCGTGCACCCAAAGCGCCTGCACTGCCACCAGCCCCAGCAGGGCAATGCCGATCGCCATGATCAACAAGGTCACGGTGCGCTTCTCCATGCAGGTTGAAAAGTAGCGCAGCGGACCACCGCGCCAAACCCGGTAACGTTGTTTAACCCGCCCGGCCCTGCTTCCACCCCGGGCATGGCACAGGGCCACCTCCTACCTTTGCTTCAGCATGCAGGAAGTCCTCAACTACATCGGCGGAACCTTGGCGCCGGCGCGTTCAGGCGCGTGGTTGGACGGATTTGCGCCCGCCGAGGGGCGCGTGTTTGCCCGCATCGCCGACAGCGGCCCGGAAGACGTGGAGCTGGCGGTGGCGGCTGCGGAAAAGGCCGGCCCCGCATGGGTGGCCCTGGGCCGCCAAGGCCGCCATGATGCACTGATGCGCGTGGCGGCCCTGGTGGAACGCGACCTGGACGGCTTCGCCCGCGCCGAAAGCCGCGACAACGGCAAACCCGTGCACTTGGCCATGGAGGTGGACATCCCCCGGGCCATTGCCAACCTGCGCTTCTTCGCCACGGCCATCCTGCACCAGGAAAGTGCGGCCCACATCACCGATGACCAAGCGGTGAACTACACCGACCGGCAGCCCGTGGGCGTGGCGGGGTGCATCAGCCCATGGAACCTGCCCCTGTACCTGTTCACCTGGAAGATCGCACCGGCGTTGGCTGCCGGGTGCACGGTGGTGGCCAAGCCTTCGGAGATCACGCCGCTCACCAGCATGATGCTGGCCGAACGCTGCGTGGAGGCGGGGTTCCCGCCGGGGGTGCTGAACATCGTGCAGGGCACTGGCCCCAAGGTGGGCGCCGCCATCACGGCACACCCTTCCATCCCGGCCATTTCGTTTACAGGCGGAACTGCCACGGGCGCCCGCATTGCCGGGGTGGCGGCGCCGATGTTCAAGAAGCTGAGCTTGGAGCTGGGAGGGAAGAACCCCGTGCTGGTGTTTGCGGATTGTGATTTTGAGGAAATGCTCAAGGAGACCGTGCGCTCCTCCTTCAGCAACCAGGGCCAGATCTGCCTGTGCGGCTCGCGCATCCTGGTGGAACGCTCCCTGTATCCACGGTTCAAGGAGGCCTTCGTGCAGCGCGTGAAGGCGTTGCGCGTGGGTGATCCCGCAGTGGCATCCACGGACATCGGTGCAGTGGTCAGCGAAGCGCACATGCACAAGGTGCTCAACCATGTGGCCTTGGCCAAGGAAGAAGGTGGCGCAGTGCTCTGCGGCGGCCACCGGGTGGAATTAGACGGCCCCTTGGCAGGGGGGTGGTTCATCGCACCTGCGGTGATCGAAGGGCTCGGGCCCGGATGCCGCACCAACCAGGAGGAGATCTTCGGGCCGGTGGTCACCATCCAGCCTTTCGATACCGAAGAGGAAGCCGTGCAGGCGGCCAACGGTACGCGTTACGGCCTGGCCAGCGTGCTGTGGACCTCCAATGGCAGCCGCATGCACCGCCTGGCGCGGCTGATGAAGAGCGGCATCGTATGGGTGAATTGCTGGATGCTTCGGGACTTGCGCACCCCGTTCGGCGGCATGAAGCACAGCGGTGTAGGCCGCGAAGGCGGAATGGAGGCGCTCAACTTCTTTACGGAGGCGCGCAACGTGTGCATCAAGCTGTAGGCGGTGCCACCTCCACCGGTCCCATGTCCGGCGTGGGTGCAGCACTCCCTCCCTGCTTCATTCCGTTGGTGAAGAACCAACCAAAACGATCGGCAAACCACGCCTCAAAGCGGTGCAGCTGCCCGGTGATATGTCGGTACCATTTACGCATCTCACCATGCAATACGCAAAGCCTGTATGGATCGTTGCACCGGACGGAAGTTTGATCTGCCTGAAAATGTTAAGCCATCTTGAACTTCAGATCAAGCCAACGGATGTGCGGCTGTTTTTTCGCAGGTCGATCCGGGGGCCGGTGCCGTAGCCGTAGCTTCTGCACTGGACCTCCGGGGAAGTAGTGCGGAAAACGAGCAAGCAAAACCTATCCCGCCACAGCGGGGTCGGACTAATTTGTGGTTCACGATGGTAAGGAACCCGTTCACCATGCCCCATGAAACCAGGCCAGGGGCTGGCCGGCAGGGCGTGCCGCCGCCCCGGACATGGGGGCATGGTGCCCGTGCAACCCACTTTGGGGGCCGGGCTGTCCGCCGATGCTGAGCTGGTGTCGGTCCCTGCCATGAAGCAGGAATGCCATCCGGTGGCCCACGGCCAGTTGCGACATGAAGGCGGACGGACCTTGTTCACGGGTTGCCGGCCCGCTTTGGGAGGTTCCGATACGTAACGGAACTTCTGTTCGGGCCATGCTCATCAGCGTTTCCCCCAGGCCGGGCGACCACGGGGCAACCTGCAGGCAGACCACCCCGTTGCCCAGCATCCAAGGGCACAGATGCTCTTCCACCAGGGCCTGTAAACTATCCTGCCGGGGCCTGGCCTCCTGTTCCAGTACCAGGGAGAACCACTGGTGCCCTGCGTGCATGGGCCCAAAAGACCACTTCGGGTCCGCGCCACTGCGGCGGACCATCTCGATCAAACCCAGCCCGGCCCCGCGCTGGCCGGGTGACCCGGGCTGTTGGATGCCACGTAGGAAAAGTAATTTCAGCTCCGAGGCATCCTTGTTGCGGAGTGATGCCAGGGCTTGGTCCAGCTCGGAGGCGGCGGACCCGGTGACCGCATTGCCGGTGTACACGCCCAGCCCGTTCCGGTCGATGCGAAAAACGAACAGGCCCTCTCCAGGGCCGCAGCTCCCGGACACCGGCAACTTGGCCCGGTGCCGGATGATGTTTTGGTACGCTTCCACCAGCACATAACCGGCTTGCTTGGCGTTGAACCCGTCGAATTGTCCGCCCGCGAGCGAGGCAAGCTCAAGTAAACGGGCGGAGTGGTCCTCCGTAAAATCCCCCCCATAGGCGAACAACCAGGCATCCGTATCCAGGCTGGAAAGCAGCGGGGTGATCGATCGGCTTTCCATGGGCGGCCCTGCCAAGGTAGGCGCAACGGCGCATAAGCCTACCGCAAGGCCGCGTTGCCATGGACTACATTCGACCCCCATGCTAACGCCCAGCTTGGTGGAAAAAGCACGCTTGCATGTGCGCCGCTTTTTCCTGAAGCACATCGGCCAACGCTTGCCCTATCACGACTTGGAGCACGCGATGGACGTGGCCCGCACGGCGGTGGAGATCGGTCGCGCATCGGGCGTGGCGGGCGGGGACCTGCTGTTGCTGGAAATGGCGGCACTTTTCCACGACACGGGCTATGCATACCGCCAGGAGGGCCATGAGGAGGAAAGTGCAAGGCTGGCATCGAAATGGTTGACGGCACGCGGCATGGAGGACCGCCTTGTCCGCAAGGTGTGCAGCATGATCATGGCCACGCACCGGGATGCCGTTCCGCGCAGCCTGGCGCAACGCGTATTGCGGGATGCGGACCAGGCCAAGGCAGGCCAGTCCGATTTCATGGAAAGGGGCGAACGCCTGCGCCTGGAGCGCGAGGCACTACTGGGCCACCCCATTGACGCCGGCGAATGGTTGAGGAACGAGCTGGCCTACCTGGAAGCCCATCGCTTCCTGACCCCCTATGCCCGGCGCCGCTTTGGCCGGCAAAAGGCCAAGAACTTCGCCTTGTTGCGCCAAGAGCTGGGTGGTGGCCCGGCCCGGCCGGTGCTCCCCCGCGATGAACAAGTGGCCAACCGCGACCTCAGCTGGCTTGCCTTCAATGCACGAGTGCTGCAAGAGGCCCGGGATCCCTCGGTGCCGCTCCTGGACCGGTTGAAGTTCGTGGCCATCCACGGCGGAAACATGGATGAGTTTTACCGGGTGCGCGTGGCCCAATTGCGCGCACTGAGCCATCTGGGCAAGTGGAACCGGTCGGCGTTGGAAGTGCCCGCGGACAAGCTGATCAAGCAGATCAACAAGGAAGCGCAGGGCCAGCTGGCCGAGGTGGGGGCCTTGTATACCGACATGCTGGTGCCCGGCTTGCGCAAACAGGGGATCCGCTTCCTTAAACCCGGCCAGCTCTCCCAACGCCAACACCAAGCCGTGCTGGAGCTGTTCCATGCCCGTGTGGCACCCCTGCTGCAACCCGTGGACCTGCACGGGGAGGATGCACCCTTCATCCAGGATGGCCAGCTATACCTGCTGATGCGGCTTTCACGGCGCAACCGCGCCAAGGAACGCTTGGTGCTGATGAACGTGCCTTCGCGGAAGCTGGGGCGGTTCCTGGTGCTGCCCGCTGCGCCGGGCCGTACGGACCTGATGTATTTGGATGATGCGGTCCGTGCGGGTGCCGCCACCTGCTTCAAGGGGTGGCACCTGGAAAGCAGCCATGCCGTGGAGCTTTCCCGCGATGCGGAACTGAACCTGGACGAGGAATTCTCCGACGACCTGGCCCTGAAGGTGCGGCGGAGCCTGCACAAACGCGGGAAAGGCAATCCGGCGCGCTTGCTCTTCGACCGGAAGATGCCGCGCCCGTTGGTGGAGCGCGTGCGGTGTGCCTTGGGGTTGAAGGAAGCCGACCTGCTTGCCGGGGGGCGTTACCACCGCCTGGCCGACCTGGCCAACCTGCCGGTGGCAGGCAGGCCCGAGTTGAAGGAGCCGCCCATGGCCCCGCTTGGGCATCCGCTGCTCACGAAGGGGGACCCCTTTCGCCAGTTGGACCGCAGGGATGCCCTGCTGCACTTTCCCTACGATGATTTTTCAGCCGTGGTGCGCTTGGTGGAACGGGCTGCGGAAGATCCTGCCGTCAAGCACATCGCCATCACCTTGTACCGGGTGGCGGAGCGCTCGCGTGTATGCAAGGCCCTGGCCATGGCTGCGCGGCGCGGCAAGCGGGTGGACGTGCTGCTGGAAGCGTTGGCCCGCTTCGACGAGGGGAACAACCTGCGGTGGGGCAGGGTGCTCGCCAAGGCCGGGGCACGGGTATCCTACGGTATCGCGGGGTATAAAGTGCATTGCAAACTGTTGCTGATCGAACGCAAGCAGGCCGGTGGCGTGAAGCGCTATGCCTGCCTGGGTACCGGCAACTTCAACGAGGATACGGCGGGCACCTATGCGGACATGACCCTATGCACCACACGCAAGGTGATCACCGCCGAGGTGGCCGGGATCATGCATGACCTGATGCGCAACTCGCCCCCCGGCCGCACCCGGCAGGTGATCACCTCACCCTATCAATTGCGGAGCTTTCTGGAGCATGCCATTGACCGTGAGATCGAGCAGGCCCTGCAGGGTAGAACGGCCTCCATCCTGCTAAAGCTGAACAGCCTGGAGGACCGGCCACTGATCCGCCGGTTGTACCAGGCCGATCGTGCCGGCGTACAGGTGCGCCTGATCGTCCGCGGGATCTGCTGCCTGGTGCCGGGCAAAGGCAATTCCATTCAGGCCGTCAGTATCGTGGACCGCTTTCTGGAACATGCCCGGGCCTATGTGTTCCACCATGCAGGCAAACCCTTGGTGTTCCTCTCCAGTGCCGATTGGATGCAGCGCAACATGGACCGCCGCGTGGAAGCCATGTTTCCCATCCTGGACAAACGCCACAGGGCCGAGGTAATGGATCACCTGGAACTGCAATGGTCGGACAATGTGAAGGCCCGCGTACTGGGCAACGGCAAGGGTGCCGGCCATCCCAGGCAGGTGGGCAGTGGGCAACGCCGCATCCGCTCACAAACGGAATGGCATGGGATCTTGGCACAATTCCGAAAAGAAAGCCGCCGTTGAGCGGATCACGGATTCGATTATCTTTGCCAACCCATTTCCCCAACGGCTGGAAACGGGTTGACATCACGGGGGATTAGCTCAGCTGGCTAGAGCGCTTGCATGGCATGCAAGAGGTCATCGGTTCGACTCCGATATTCTCCACGGGAAAGGGCTGCTCCGGGAAAGGGCGGCCCTTTTTATTTGTGGACCGTTCCTTTCACGAGGCCACCTGGTCACGAAATGATCCGCCCGTCGTCCATCTCGATGATGCGGTCGGTGCGTTTGGCGAAGTCCTGGTCGTGGGTCACCACCAGCAGGCTGCGCTGGTGCTCGTTGGCGATGCGGCGGAAGATGTCGAAGACGATCTCCGTGTTGTGGCTGTCCAAGTTGCCGGTGGGTTCGTCGCCCATGACGATCACGGGGTTGTTGATCAGGGCCCGCGCGATGGCTACCCGCTGTTTTTGGCCGCCGCTCACCTGGTTGGCATGTTTCAAGGCTTGGTCCGCGATGCCGAGGTCCTTCAGCAAGGCCATGGCGCGGTGCTCCACTTCCTCATGGGTCTTCAGCCCCAGCTTCAGCCCGGGCAACATCACATTGCGCAGCACGCTGAACTCGGGCAGCAGGTAGTGGAACTGGAACACGAAGCCGATCTTTTCGTTGCGGATGCGGGCCAGCCGCGCCCGGTCCGCGTTGCGCGTGGCTTCACCATCGATGTGGAGCTCCCCGTCGTAATCCGTGTCCATGGTGCTGAGGATGTACAGCAACGTGCTCTTTCCGCAGCCGCTTTTTCCGGTGATGCTGACGAATTCGCCCCGGCCCACGGCCATGTTCACGCCTTTCAACACGTGCAGGTCCACCGGGTCGCGGAAGTGCTTGTTCACGTTGCGGACCTCCAGTGCCGGGATGCCGGCCGCGGCTTGAAGTGCCTGTGTTGCGCCCATGGATCAATAGTGGAGGCCGAACAGGATGCAGAGGAAGGGCGCAGCAAGGCCGATCGCTGCACCAGCGTATACCTGGGCCGGGCTGTGGTCGCCCACCAGCAAGCGGGCGCTGCCCAGCGCGCCGGCCACCACGAAGAGCAACGGCAGGAATCCGGCGCGTGCGCCGTGTACCACCATGAGCCCCAGTACCATCCCGATGATACCTCCGATGCCCACCATGTGCAGGCTCACCTTCCACCGCAGGGTGAGCAACAGGGCCATGGCCAAGGCGGCCACCATGCCGGTGAACAGGCTGAGCGTGGTGGTGCTGTTCGGTGTGCGCCGCAGCAGGTAATAGGCCATGCCGAAGTAGACCAGGGTGAGCAGATAGGGCATGATACGCTCCTTGCGCAGGGGCATGGAGAGCCGGGATACCAGGCCGCTGCGCCACAACATCAGCATGCTCGCCACGGGAAACAAGGCGGTCATGATGAAGATCATGAACAGGATCACCCGCTGGCCTGCCGCCGAAAAGGTGAAGGTGAGGTGCGGGTCGATGTGGAAGGCCAGGAACAGCGCGGCAGTGGGCATCCACACCGGGTGCAGCACCACGGACAGCACCTGTGCGGACCGGTCCAATAGCTTGTTGCCCATAGGAGCTGTGGTTTGCATGACGGTCAACCTCACGGGTTCAGTATTTCCCCCTTCGTGAAACGGCCGTTGTGGTACACCTCCTTCCAATGCGGCGTTCCTGCTGCGTTGTAGTAGATGAAGTCGCCATCGGGCATGCCGTCCGAGTAATTGCCGACGTAGCTGATCCGCCCGTCCACCTTGCCCGTCACCTTTCCCTGGGGTAGGCCGTCCACGCAATGGGAGGAGATCTGCCAACGGCCCCATTCCAGTACCTGAACATTGTCGCCGGTTACCGGCACGCCCATGGAGTCCAGCAGCATGCGCGCGCCGTGCAGTTTTCCTTTCCGGTAGGGCTTGGACCACTCGATGTTCCCGTTCGGCCAGTAGGAACGTACTACGCCATTCAGGCGTCCCTTGTGGTACGGCTCCACGATCATCGCTCGCCCGTTGTCATAGTACTGTATCCTTTCCCCGTCCAGTTTACGGTGCCTGTATTGCGCTGTCATCTTGATGATCCCGGCTGCACTGTAATAGGTAACGGCGCCGTTGCCCTTTTTCCATGATCGCTTGTCATGCACCAGGTACTTGTACACGGCATGCTCCACGTATGCGGTGTCGGCGGGTTGGGCCGAAAGGCGGACTGCACAGGGCAGGATCAGGAGCCATCCCCAACGCTTCATCCCGCAGGGCCCTGTTCATAGTTCCTTGCGCAGGCGGGCCACGGGCAACTGCAGTTGCTCGCGGTATTTCGCCACGGTGCGCCGGGCGATGTTGTAGCCTTTTTCGCGCAGCATCGCCGTGAGCTCGTCATCGGTGAGCGGCTTGCGCTTGTCCTCCTGGGCGATCACGTCCCCCAGGATCTTCTTCACTTCGCGGGTGCTTACCTCCTCCCCGCTGTCCGTGGTCAGGCTTTCACTGAAGAAGAACCGCAGCGGGTAGGTGCCGTGGTCGGTTTGTACGTACTTGCTGTTGGCCACCCGGCTCACCGTGCTGATGTCCATGCCGATCTTTTCGGCGATGTCCTTCAGGATCATCGGCTTCATCTTGGTTTCGTCACCGGTGAGGAAGTATTCCTTCTGGTGCTCGAGGATGGCCTCCATGGTGATCAGCAGGGTGTTCTGCCGCTGCTTGATCGCGTCGATGAACCATTTCGCCGAATCGAGCTTCTGCTTGATGAACACCAGGGCGTCCTTGGCCTTGGGGTCCTTCTTGTTGCGCTGGTATTCCTTGATCATCTCCCGGTATTGCCGACTGACGTGCAGTTCCGGTGCATTGCGGCCATTGAGCGAAAGCTCGAGCACGCCGTTCACGGCGGTAACGGCAAAATCAGGGATGATGGTTTGTGCGGGCCTGGATGCATCGCGGGCTGTGTTGCCCGGCTTGGGATTGAGCCTGACGATCACGTCGATGGCATCGCGCAATGCATCCTCGTCGATCTCCAGGCGCTCCATGATGCGGTCGTAGTGCTTCTTGGTGAAGGCCTCGAAGTACTTGCCCACCACCTCCCGCGCGGTGATCACCTCCACGCTGTTGGGTTGGCGGACCAATTGCAGCAGCAGGCACTCACGCAGGTCGCGCGCGGCCACCCCGGCGGGGTCCAGCGATTGTACCTCCTTCAATGCCCGCTCCAGCTCGGTGGTGTCGGTGATCACGTTGGCCGTGAAGGCCAGGTCGTTCACGATCTGGTCCAGGCTGCGGCGCAGGTAGCCGTCCTCGTCCAGGTTGCCGATCAGCTGTTCTCCCAGCAGCTCCATGCGCTCGTCTACGTGCCGCAGGGCCAATTGGGCCCGCAGGCTTTCCTGGAACGTGGTGCCCACGGCCACGGGCATCTCGAAGCTGTCATCGTCCGCACCTTGGTTGCGTGCGCTCAGCTTGTAATCGGGCGTGTCGTCGTCCTCGAAATAGTCGCTCAGGTCGAACTCCTCGTTGCTGCTTTCCGGTTCGTCCTCGTTCTCGTCAATGGCCTGCTCCTCGGTGGGGATGGGCTCGTCGTCGTGGTCCTCGCCTTCCTCCAACGCCGGGTTGTCCTCGATCTCCTGCTTGATGCGCTGTTCCAGTTCCAGGGTGGGCACCTGCAACAGCTTCATCAGTTGGATCTGCTGGGGGCTGAGCTTCTGAAGGAGCTTTTGGCTGAGGTATTGCTTGAGCATGGCGGCGTAACAGGGGGGGATTCTCCCGAATGCAGTCGTGGTGGGGCGAAGTTACCGCCAAGCCAGTGGATCTCCTCGGCTAACTTGGCGGCATGCGCTGGATCCGATCGTACGGGGCCGCCCTGCTGGCCGCCGCCCTGCTGCTGGGCGGGTGCAAGGTGGGCCGCTTCTTCATTTACAACTTCGCCGGCACGAACGATTACAAGAAGTTCCCGGCGCGGCCGTTGCAAGCGCCTGCGCAACCGGCCACTTATCCCGCGGCTCCGGTGGAGCGCGGGCCCCGGTCCATTACCTGGCAAGGGAAGGAACAAGGGTTCGACGCGTTTCTTGAACGGCACAAGACCGTGGCGTTCGTGGTGATCCACCGCGACACCGTGGTGTATGAGCGCTATTTCAAGGGCTACGACGAGCGCCACATGCACACGTCTTTCTCCATGGCCAAGTCGGTGGTGGGCATGTTGGTGGGCTGCGCCATCGACGATGGCCTCATCCAGGGGGTGGACCAGCCGGTCACGGACTTCATTCCCGAGCTGGCGCCGAACGGGTTCGACAAGGTGACCGTAGAGCACCTGCTGCAAATGACCGGCGGACTGAAGTTCAACGAAAGCTACAGCAACCCCTTCGGCGATGCCGCCAAATTCTATTACGGCCGAAGGATGTACCGGTACACGGCCAAGATGAAGGTCGCCCACCCGCCGGGAACGCGGTTTGAATACCAAAGCGGAAGCACGCAATTGCTGGGCTGGGTCTTGGAACGGGCACTGCGCATGCACCATGATCCACGGACCGTTACCGCCTACCTGGAGGATAAGCTGTGGGCGCCATTGGGCATGCGCAACAGTGGTTCGTGGAGCATCGACCGAAAGAAAGGCGGCATCGAGAAGTTTTTCTGCTGCATCAACGCCACGGCGCTTGATTACGCCAAGCTGGGGTCCCTGTACCTGCACGCGGGCAATTGGCAGGGGCGGCAACTGGTGCCTGCGGAATGGGTGGCCACCAGCACCCGGCCCGATACCAGCCAAGGAGGAGTGCCCTATTACCGCCACCAATGGTGGTTGCCGTCCCCGGACGGTGATTTCATGGCGCACGGGCTCCTGGGGCAATACGTCTATGTCAATCCCTCCAAGGAGCTGGTGATCGTGCGCTTGGGCACCAAGGAAGGAGGCTTTGAGTGGGGTGGCCTGCTGCACCACCTGGCCGAAGTGTGGCACTGAAGACTGTCGGCGCACCGTTGTTTGCCGCGCTGGCCGGCCCTACCTTTGCCGCAGGGTTATTTAGAACAATTCTAAGCAGGGCGGGGCAGCACAAGCTGCGGCCCGGCGAACGACAACCTTGAGCAATGGCGAAAGAACAGGTCCAAAGCAGCGAGGAGCTGCTGCACGAAGTGGCCAACAAGGAGTACGAGTACGGCTTCGTCACCAACATCGAGAGCGAGCTGGCACCGATGGGTCTTACCGAGGACACGGTGCGCTTCATCAGCGCGAAGAAGAACGAGCCTGAATGGCTCCTGGAGTGGCGCCTGGAGGCCTTCCGGGCGTGGTTGAAGATGACCGAGCCGAGCTGGGCCCTGCTGAACTACCCGGAGATCGACTTCCAAGCGGCGCACTACTACAGTGCGCCCAAGAAGAAGCCCCAGCTCAACAGCTTGGACGAGGCCGACCCGGAGCTGGTGAAGACCTTTGAAAAGCTGGGCATTTCCCTGCAAGAGCAAAAGCGTTTGGCGGGAGTGGCCGTGGATGTGGTGTTCGACAGCGTAAGCGTGAAGACCACTTTCCAAGAAACGCTCAAGGAGAAGGGCATCATCTTCAGCAGCTTCAGCGATGCCGTGCAGAACCACCCCGACCTGGTGCGCAAGTACCTCGGCACGGTGGTGCCGCGCACGGATAATTTCTATGCCGCGCTCAACAGCGCCGTGTTCAGCGACGGCAGCTTCTGCTACATCCCCCCGGGCGTGCGCTGCCCCATGGAACTGAGCACCTACTTCCGCATCAACTCCGCCAATACCGGCCAGTTCGAGCGCACCCTGCTGATCTGCGACGAAGGCGGCTACGTCAGCTACCTGGAGGGATGCACCGCCCCCATGCGTGACGAAAACCAGCTTCACGCCGCCGTGGTGGAACTGATCGCCATGAAGGACGCCGAACTGAAATACAGCACCGTGCAGAACTGGTACCCCGGCAATGAGAACGGGGTGGGAGGGGTCTACAACTTCGTCACCAAGCGCGGATTGTGCCTCGGGGAAAGGGCAAAGATCAGTTGGACGCAGGTGGAAACCGGCAGCGCCATTACGTGGAAATACCCCAGTTGCATCCTCAAGGGTGACAACAGCGTGGGCGAGTTTTACAGCGTGGCCCTCACCAAGGGCTTCCAGCAGGCCGACACGGGCACCAAGATGACCCACATCGGCAAGGGTACCAAGAGCACGATCGTCAGCAAGGGCATCAGCGCGGGCCGAAGCAACAACAGCTACCGCGGCTTGGTGAAGATCGGCAGGGGCGCCAAGGGGGCGCGCAACTTCAGCCAGTGCGATTCATTGTTGCTGGGCGACCGCTGCGGGGCGCACACCTTCCCGTACATCGAAAGTGAAAACCCTTCCGCCATGGTGGAGCACGAGGCCACCACCAGCAAGATCGGCGAGGACCAGCTCTTCTACCTCAACCAGCGCGGTATCCCGCCGGAAAAGGCCATCAGCCTCATTGTGAACGGCTATTGCAAGGATGTACTGAACCAGCTGCCGATGGAGTTTGCCGTGGAGGCGCAGAAGCTGCTGGCGGTAAGCTTGGAAGGCAGCGTGGGATAGTGGTTCACGCCATGCCAGCGAATGGGGTGAAGTGGCTTCAAGGTTGCCCCGGCACGAACTCCAGCACGGCCGAGTTCATGCAGAAGCGCTTGCCGGTGGGCGGAGGCCCGTCATCGAAGATGTGGCCCAAGTGGCTGCCACAACGTCCGCAGAGCACCTCCGTGCGCACCATGCCATGGCTGCGATCTTCCTGGTAGTGCACACTGCCGGGGCGAAGTGCTTGGTAGAAGCTCGGCCAACCGCAACTGCTGGCGAACTTGCTGTCCGAGCGGAAGAGCGCGTTGCCGCATACCGCGCAGTAGTACTGGCCTTGTGCGTCCGCATCCCAGTATTTGCCGGTGAAGGCACGTTCGGTACCCTTTTCACGCGCCACATGGTACATGTCGGCCGGAAGGATGCGCTTCCACTCGGCATTGTCCACGTGCAGAGGCGTGGTGTCGGTGCGGGAGTAGTAGGGATTGTCCTTGTGTTGTGCTGCGGAGCGTTGTTGTTCAGGCATGGAGGCGGAAGGTGTTGCGCCGGTGCAGGCCAAGAGGATGGCCGCCAGCAAATATTGGGGACGGGGAAGGTCCATGGTGATCGGTACTGCAAAGGTGGCAAACGCGGCACGGGATGGATCGGTGGGAGGATGCTCCCAAGAAATGTTGCGGGATCGCCACCCGTCAGGCAGATACGCCGCCATTCCCTTTCCAGGACGGCATGCCCGGGGGAAGCACCATCTTCGTTGCATGAAAAACCAACTTTCCACCGTGGCCACCCTGCACTATGTGTATGGCGTCTTCATTTGCTTGGTCGGCATGTGCCTGTTGGGTTTGGTGTTCGCCGGGGTGTTCCTCAACAGCGATTGGATACAACAACAAGCCGGGGGAGGGCCGCCGGTTTTTGCGGGGCATTTTCTGCAGATCCTGGGCTGGGCCCTGTTCGCCCTGGTGGAGCTTCACGCCCTGCTTAACCTGGTCAGTGGGGCCATGATCCAGAAGCACAAGGGCCGCACGTTCAGTTACGTGGTGGCTGCGCTCAATTGCCTCAACATCCCGTTCGGCCTGGCCTTGGGCATCTTCACCTTCGTGGTGCTGGGCAGCCAGGAGGTGCAAGTGCTGTATGAAGCCCGTTCGTTGGAAGGCACCGGCCGCATCGTGCGTTGAACACGGGGTACCTTTGCTCCACCATGAATATCCTATCCCTGTTCCAGATCCAATTGGACCATATTGCCCAAGGCAACCTGAAGGCCATTGAACGCATTCCGCAGGACAAGCTCCTGTGGAAGCCCCACGAAAAATCGATGACCCTGGGCCGCTTGAGCCAGCACGTGGCGGAGCTTCCGCACTGGATCGCCCGGATCTTGGAAAAGGACCATTACGACTTTGTGCTGGACGGCTTCAAGGTCCCCGAGCCGCCCACCTCGTTGCAGGCGATCATCGACCTGTACCACGCCAAGCTGGAAGCTGCCAAGGCTGCGCTGGCCAACGCCGACGGTGTGGACATGGGCATCGAATGGCAAATGCGCCGCAACGGCGCAGCCTTCGACAAGAAGCCGCGCGCCCAGGCGTTGGCCCACCAGCTGGACCACATGGTGCACCACCGCGGCCAGCTCACCGTGTACCTGCGCCTGTTGGACGTGCCTGTGCCCGGCCTGTTCGGCCCCAGTGCGGACGAGCGCCACTGATCTGGGCTGTAACGGACGGGCAACGGAGGGCTTGAGCCGTAGTTGGAGGCCATCATGGCTTGGTTGCCTCTTCACCCAACACGCCCTCAAAACGCCGGTCCGGTACGAGCCACATCAAGGCGACGCCTGCGTAGAGGGCTGCGGAAGCCAACGGCACCCACCAGGCCAAGGCCACGCCCGCCAAATACAAGCCTGCCGACAACTTGCCTTTCACGTCACTGCCCACAGCGCGCGCCACGGCAGATCCGTCGCCCTGCAACCGGATGATGGCCCCTTGCAGCACGGCCCAGGCCACGGCGGCCATCATCAACACACTGCCATAGGCGGCCATGGGCCACGCAGCGGTGGGATGCGTGCCCATCCACGCTGTGGTGAAGGGGATCAGCGAGAGCCAGAAGAGCAGATGCAAGTTGGCCCACAACACCGTGCCGTTCACCCGCTCAGCGGCAGCCATCAGGTGGTGGTGGTTGTTCCAATAAATGCCCACGTACAGGAAACTCAGGACGTAGGTCAGGAATTTAGGTGCCAAGACCCAGAGGTCTTGTGCTGCGATGCCTTCCGGTGCCTTCAACTCCAACACCATGATGGTGATCGCCACGGCCATCACGCCGTCGCTGAATGCCTCTACGCGGTTCGTTCCCATGGAGCGAAATGTATGCGGTCACCGCCAGTGGCCACACCATGCGTCAGGGCCACCCGGCCTGGACCGTCCATTGAGCCTGTGATCTCGATCAGTTGTTCGTTGTCAGTTGTTCGGGTTGACCCGGCAAGCGGCGCGCGGTGGCCAATTCGTTGAGTTTGAACCTACGCCCGTATCTGAATTGCTGAGTACCTTGAGAACGCGTTGGAAGGGTTCTGGCAACGAACAACTTTCTACTAACAACCAGTCGAAACTTCAAATTCAGCCGCCAGTATTGGACTCCAGACCTGATGGCCCTGCACCATGCGTGCAGGCAGCATGCCAGCGGTACACGGACGGCTTACCGCCCGGAGAGCCGGTTGTGGGCGAATCGCTTGTTCTCCTTGAACTTCAGCACGTCGGGGGTGAGGCGCTTGGAGATGTCCACGCGCTGGTCGATCGGCTCCACCAGCTCTTCCTTGGTGTACACGAAGGGCTGGCGTTGGAAGCCGCTGTCCACCAAGCGGTCGGTGAGGAAGATCGCTTCCTTGGGGCAGGCTTCCTCGCACAGGCCGCAGTAGATGCAGCGCAGCATGTTGATCTCGTATGTCACGGCATATTTCTCCTCGCGGTAGAGGTGTTCCTCTCCCCTCTTGCGCTCGCCGGCGGTCATGGTGATGGCCTCGGCCGGGCACGCCACGGCGCACAGGCCGCAGGCCACGCAGCGCTCGCGTCCCTCTTCGTCGCGCTTCAGCACATGCTGCCCGCGGTAGATGCCCGGGCGGGGCCGAACCTGCTCGGGGTATTGGATGGTGGCCTTCTTGTAGCGGAAGAAGTGCTTGATGGTGATCCACAGACCGGCCACCACGGCCGGGAGGTAGATGCGCTCCATGAGCGTCATCTTCTTTTGGCTCACCTGTTTGCTGCGCGAGGTGAGCGGCGCGAAGCCGCCTGTGGCGGAAAGGTCGTTCGCCGTGCTCATAGCGTGATCTCGCCTTGTGCGAGCATGATGCCAGCGGTGATCAGAATGTTGACGATGGCCAGCGGGATCAACCCCTTCCATCCGAGGTTCATCAGTTGGTCAAAACGGAAGCGCGGCAGGGTCCACCGCACCCACATGAAGAAGAAGATGAAGAAGAAGGTCTTGGCGAACATGGCCATCGCGCCCAAGATGGTGATCAGGTTCGGGTCCCATCCGGTGCTGGCCAGGCCGGGCACATGGTAGGCCCCGAAGTACAGGGTGGCCATCACCGCGCTGCTGATGAACATGTTCACGTACTCGGAGAAGAGGTAGAAGCCCAGCTTCATGCTGCTGTACTCGGTGTGGTAGCCGCCCACCAGCTCGGTTTCGCACTCGGGCATGTCGAAGGGCGAGCGGTTGGTCTCGGCGAAGGCGCATACGATGAAGATCAGGAAGCCCAAGGGCTGGCGGATGATGTTCCAGCCGTGCTCGATCTGGTAGTCCACAATGCCGCCCATGCTCAGGGTGCCGGTCATCATCACCAGGGCCACGATGCTCAAACCCATCGCCAGTTCGTAGCTCACCATTTGGCTGGCCGCCCGGATCGCCCCCAGGAGCGAATACTTGTTGTTACTGCCCCAGCCGCCGAGCATGATGCCGTACACGCCGATGCCGGTCATGGCGAACACGAAGAGGATGCCCACCTCCGGGTTCATGCCCTGCAGGTTCACGCTCACTTCGCCGAAGGTGAGCGTGCCGCCCCAGGGGATGATCACCCCGGTGACCAAGGCCACGGTCATGGCCACGGCGGGCCCCAGGAAGAAGAGGGTGCGGTTGGCGTTGGCCGGCACGAAGTCCTCCTTCATGAACATCTTGGCGCCGTCCGCCAAGGGCTGCAGGATGCCGAAGGGGCCTGCGCGGTTGGGCCCGATGCGGTCCTGCATGAAGGCCGCAACCTTGCGTTCGCCATAGGTGGAATAGGCCGCCACCGTAAGGGTGATCACAAAAAGGACGAGCAGGAAGATCGCGGTGGCTATCATCGGGTCTTCTTCATGGTTCCCAGCTTCAGGCGGGCCAGTTCAGGCACGTTGGGCGTTTGTGTGTCGAGCACCTTTTGCTTGGGTTCGATCACATAGTGGCCTTGGGAGATCACGCTGTGGCGGTCGATGTCGCGTGGCCCCTCCACCACCCAGTCGCTGAGCTGCTTCTTTTCGAAGCGGCATTCGTTGCAGATGAATTCCTCCACCTCGTGCCACTGGTTCTTGCGCCCGGTCACGCGCAGCACTTCCTGGCCCTTGAGCCAGATGGCCACTTTGCCGCTGCACTTCTTGCAGTCGCGGTGGGCGTCCATGGGCTTGGTGAACCACACGCGCGAGGAGAAGCGGAAGGTGCGGTCGGTGAGTGCGCCCACGGGGCACACGTCGATCACGTTGCCGCTGAAGTCGTTGTCGATGGCTTGTTCGATGTACGTGCTGATCTCCACCACGTCGCCGCGGTTGATCACCCCGTGCACGCGCCCGTCGGTGATCTGCTCGGCCACCTTCACGCAGCGGTAGCACATGATGCAGCGCGTCATGTGCAGTTTGATCGTCTCACCGATGTCCACCGGATCGAACGTGCGGCGCTCGAACTGGTAGCGGCTCTGCGATACGCCGTGCTCATAGCTCAGGTCCTGCAGGTCGCACTCTCCGGCCTGGTCGCAGATGGGGCAGTCCAGCGGGTGGTTGATCAGCAGGAATTCGGTAACGCCCTTGCGCACGTCGAGCACCTGTTCGTTGGTGGAGTTCTCCACCACCATGCCGTCCTGAACGGCGGTACGGCAACTGGCCACCGGCTTGGGCATGGGCCGCGGATCGCGCTCGCTGCCCTTGCTCACCTTCACCAAGCAGGTGCGGCAATAGCCGCCGCTTCCTTCCAGCTTGCTGTAGTAGCACATGGTGGGCGGTACCACGTAACGGTCGGCCTTGTTGCGCTCGCCGATCATGCGGGCGGCCTGTAAAATCGTGGTGCCCTCGGGAACCTCGATCTCGATGTTGTCTATGGTGATCTTCGGCATGTTGCTGGGCGATCAGCCGCGGGCCTGTTGGCTGCAAAGAAAGGCAAGCAGGGCGACAAAAGCGAACGCAATGGTCAACCCTTGCCGTGAGGGCCCGGAACCAGCTTGGCCAGCTTGCGGTCCAGGGCCGCCAATAACTGGAATTGTTCTGCCTGCACTTCGGCCAGGGACCGCATTTCCTCCTGTAGCAACAGGTCCATTTTTTGGTGCAGGCTGCGCAGTTCCAGTTCGGCCTTCAGGTTCACCTGGTAGTCGTTCTCGCTGCGCTTGCGGTCCTTCTCTTCCTGGCGGTTCTGGCTCATCATGATCACCGGGGCCTGAACGGCGGCTACGCAGCTGAGCACCAGGTTCATCAGGATGAACGGGTAGGGGTCGAAGTTGTCCCCCTGCGGGGCCAGGGTGTTGAACGCGATCCACCCCGCCAGCACCAGGAAGAAAACCGAAATGAAGACCCAGCTGCCGCCAAAGGCCGCCACACGGTCGGCCAGTTTCTGGCCCCGCGTAATGGCTTCCTGCGGCGGGTTGGCCAAGTTGGTGGAGATCAACTGCTCCTCTTCGATGGCCCGTTTCACGATTTCCTGCAGCTTCCGCACCCGTTCGCTGCGGGCAGTGAGCAGCTTGTTCATTTCGGCGTTGATCTTGTTGTGCGCCATGGCTCGGATGCCTCCACCTGTTGGCAAGGCACGGCAAAGTTCGGCTGCAACTTGTGCACCTCTCCGGACTATTCCCTACTCCACCAACATATACCGGTACCGCAGGTCCAGCTTGGTCGCATCCAAGGTATCCAACATCGCCTGCGT